>Ga0163212_1000356_pt1 | contig 19937 bp, 17 predicted proteins | sample Malawi_45m_30L_FD_113532 | JGI IMG/M metagenome (GOLD analysis project Ga0163212, IMG submission 113532) | Freshwater microbial communities from Lake Malawi, Central Region, Malawi to study Microbial Dark Matter (Phase II) - Malawi_45m_30L | ecosystem: Environmental > Aquatic > Freshwater > Lake...
CCGAGATGTGCAGTGCTAGGCTCGACCCGTGCATCCGCTGCTCCTGCTGCTGATCCTGTTGTCCGCCATCCCCGACACCATGGCGGCACCAGTGGTGAAGGAACTGCTCGTGGATCGTTACGGGGCTTCAGCGCCAAGCGCACAGATTTTTAACGGTATCAATCTGCTCGGCGCCCTCGCGGCCGTGCCACTCTTGTGGTCCGTGCGGAGTCGTTGGGGATCGCGGACTGTTCTCATCGCGGCATCGCTCGCCGATGGCGCGCTCCTGGCGGTGATGGCTCTGCCGCTCGGCATCGGGTGGACGCTGGCCCTTCGCTGCCTCGAAGGAGTCACGGATGTGCTCGTGTTTGCAGCGCTATTCGACATCGTGCGCGGGCGCTCTGCGGGTCGTGTCGGAGTGGGGCTTGGCATCGCCTCGTCTCCGCTGCTCATCGGTCTAGGTCTTGGCGCCGTCCTTGGCGGCGTGGTGGTGCGGCAAGCGCAGGGCGTGGGCTCTGCGATGTGGCTCTTCGGAGTGTCTGCTGCGCTGAGCGCACTTGTCGGCCTTCTCGCTTGGCGCTGGCCGCGCATTGACTCTTTCCCGCGAGAGCCAATTCGGGCGGCAGAGGAAGGAATGGCCCTTGGTTCAACGACGGAGCGAGTCTGGCCGCCGCTTGCGATGGCATTTGCGGATCGCGCGACAGGCGGACTGCTGACGGGAACGCTTCCGATCGCACTTGCGCAGGTGCTGGGCTACTCGCCGCTGGTTCGAGGAGCGTTGGTTGGACTGCCGCTTCTGCTGATGGCGCTCGGCACTGGTCCCTGCGGGTGGCTCTGCGATATGGTTGGTTCGAGACGCATTCGACTCGTTTCTGGGCTGTGTTACGCGGCGTCCTTTGCGCTCCTCCCCGTCGCGAGCGCCAATCCTGCGGCGCTCGGTGTTGTCATGTTCATCGTGGGCGTGTCGGCAAGCGGTCTCTTCGCCAGTTCGGTATCGCTGACCGTTCAAACAGGCGCATCGTCCATCGCACTCGGCGCATTCCGCGCCTCGGGCGACATTGGATTCCTCAGCGGAACAATCCTCTCTGTCTTGTTGCTCGCGTCGCTTGGCGGCGCCGATCCAACCTTTGCGGACTACTCCACCGTGCTTCTCGTCTTCGCTGGGTTTCACCTGATGACGACAGCGGTTGTAGCAATCTCACTGCCTCGAGGCAGAAAGGCGCGCGCTTGACCTGCCTAAGCTGACCGCGGCTTGCCAAGCCAATCAGTTTCGGGGGAGCGCCGGGGCAAGTTCCAGTTGGCGATCATCCGAAACCAGTGCAAAACGAAGCTTCTCGAGCGCCTTGTTCTGGATCTGCCGCACGCGTTCCTTCGTCACACCGAGGATGCCGCCCACTTGCTCAAGCGTGAGCTGTGAGGACTCCATCGGTCGATCAAGTCCGAAGCGGTGGAAGATGACGCTGCGCTCGATCTCGGTGAGTCCTGCTCGGCCTTGCGAAAGGACACTCGTCATCTCGCGAAGCGTGTCGGACTCGCGCGCCGAGCGAACATCGCCAACATGATTGGCGCGTTCCAACTCGGGATCAAACTCCACAGGGAAGTGCTTGCGGTGCTTCTGCGTCTTGATACCTAGCCGACTGTATGCCTTCAATATTGCACGGCATGCGTAGGTGGAGAACTTGAATCCGCGGCTGAAGTCGAACTTGTCCACCGAGCGCATCAGCGCCATGTTGCCCTCGCTGATGAGGTCTCCGAAATCCAGCTCGGCTGAACGCACGCGCTTGGCCATCGCAAGCACGAGTGCAAGGTTGGTCTCGGCGATCTGCGTACGGATCGCTTCAGCTCGGTCGAACCATCCGAGCAACTCGCGCGCCAACTGTGCATTCACTCCTTCGCGCTTCATGCGCCGCTGAATCTTCGAGGCGCAGAAGCGGGCGAAGTTGAGCTGCGCGAAAATCACTCGCTCCTGCGCTGCGGTGAGAACCACGGAGCGCGGCGCATTGGGCATCTGCAGGCTTCCGCTGCCGAGTCGATCGCTCAGCAGGGGTTGATACCACTTTGTGTCGGGGGAGGGGACTGGCGATGGATCTTCCATGATTCGGCGCTGCGCGTTGGCGCGGCGGAATTCCGGACTGTCCACAAAATCGATTTCCTCCAGCATCAACTTGTCCACCGTTGCGCGCTGCGCTTCCGTGAAGTTGCCTTGCAGGCGAGTGGCACCGAAAGCAATGTGCGCCGCCGAACGCCGCACTGCTATGGCGCTGACATTCTGCGTCGAGGAGCGAGCGCGGCTTGTCTTGGGTCGTGGCTGTGCGATGGTCTTCGGCATGTCGATTCTCCTTGGGGGGGGGCGCCCATCTCTGGCGCGACTCCAAACATGTGATGTGCAGACGCCTCTGACGAACTCGAACGCGGCACACGACACACCCGCTCAGTTATTTGTACGACCCCAATCGTCCGCGCGGTTCCGACTTTGTGATTTTTTTCACAAAGTCGCCCGCATGCCCCCAGTCACCCCAAAAGGTCAAGCGTGAATTCAAAAAATGCAGTTATTGCGAATGCAGCACGCGGTTGCCAGCGCAGAAAAGCGGGCGCCTCCTGAAACACCGAGCCTTCATCCCCGATCTTCGGCAGCGTTCACTCGGGCTTGCCGCTGCTGTGGTCGTAGACCCACTGGTCGATCGCACGCTTGCAGTCGAGCACTTCGCCCTGCTTGAAGAACAGAGAAAGCTCGCGCGCTGCGGCCTCTGGGCTGTCTGAACCGTGCACCAAATTGAAAGAGTTGGAAATGCCGAAGTCGCCGCGGATTGTTCCTGCAGCAGCCTTTGATCCAAAGGTTGCGCCCATCAGATTGCGGCAGACGCCGATGGCGCCCATGCCACGCAGGGCAAGAACAACAACGGGTTCGCTGGTCATGAAGCGCACCAAACCCGCGTAGAACGGCTTGCCGGCATGATCCTTGTAGTGCTCTGCGGCGAGTTCCTGAGAAATGCGCATCAGTTTCATGCCGACCACCTGCAAGCCCTTCTGTTCGAAACGGGAGGTGATCGAGCCGATCAGTCCGCGCTGAACCGCGTCTGGCTTCAGGATGATGAGGGTTGTTTCCATGGGAGCTGGTCCTTCCGATTTGGTGGGCTTGAACGCCGTGGCGAATCGAACTCGATCGGCCAAGCGGGGCAAGATGGTAGCGACCGTTTTCGGTCTCGTGAGCGGATGCATGCGGCGTATCGGTTGCACCTTTGCAGTGGTTTTTGCCGATGCTCGGGCATGGCTAGTATCGCCGCCGGCATGGATGCCTCACCAAAGACCCGATCCAAACCCGCCGATGGCCGCCGCGGCGCCACGGCCGAAGAGATGGCGCAGAAGCAGCGCGAGATCTCCGTCAGCGAGTTCTTTGCCAAGAATCGCCATCTGCTCGGCTTCGACAATCCTCGCAAGGCGCTCATGACCGCGGTGAAAGAGGCGGTCGACAACGCGCTCGATGCCTGCGAGGAGGCGCACATTCTTCCGGACATCCGCGTGGAACTTCTTCAGCGATCCGAGTCGCGCTTCAAGGTCACCGTACGCGACAACGGTCCGGGCATCGTCCGTCAGCAGATCGAAAACATCTTTGGTCGTTTGCTTTATGGGTCAAAGTTTCATCGGCTGAAGATGAGCCGTGGGCAGCAGGGCATCGGTATCTCTGCGGCAGGCATGTACGGACTGATGACGACGGGGCAGCCCGTGCTCATCATTTCGAAGACGAGCAAAAAGAAGCCGGCAGTCGAGGTGCTCTTGAAGATGGACACCTCAAAGAACCGCGCAGATGTGGTGAGTGAGACGGAGCATCCTGAGGACGATGGGCTCTTCCCGGACGGACACGGCACGCAGGTGAGCATCGAGATGGAGGGCCGATATCAGGGCGGACGCCAGTCCGTCGACGAGTATCTCGACCAGACCGCGATCGCGAACCCGCATGCGCGCATCACCTTCGTCAATCCATCCAACGAGACGATCGAGTTCAAGCGCGGGACGAACGAGCATCCGCCCGAAGCGAAGGAAATCCTGCCGCATCCGAAGGGGATCGAACTCGGCACGCTGATCCAAATGGTGGAACGCACCGAGCGGACACAGATTGGATCGTTCCTGCAAGAAGAGTTTTCGCGCGTTTCGCCCAGCGTTGCGAAGGAAATCTGTGAACGCGCCGGAGTCACGAACCGCACCTGGATCAAACAGGTCGGTCATAAAGAGTCCGAAGCGATCTACAAGGCGATTCAGGAGGTGCGCATCATGGCACCGCCCACGGATTGCCTTGTGCCGATCGGCACGAAGGCGCTGCTTTCGGGGCTCCTCAAGGGCGTCCGCGCCGAGTTCTTCACCGCGTGCACTCGACCCGCCGATGTGTACCGCGGCAATCCGTTTCTGATCGAGATCGGTCTTGCCTATGGCGGTGAACTGCCGAAGGACGAACTCATCCGCGTCATTCGCTACGCCAATCGCGTTCCACTGCTCTATCAGCAGTCTGCCTGCGCGTCGTTCAAGGCGGTGCTCGAAACGGCGTGGCGCAACTATGGATTGTCACAGTCGCGCGCCTCGCTGCCCGAGGGGCCGCTCGTGGTGATGGTGCACATGGCGAGTGTGTGGGTTCCCTTCACGAGCGAGTCGAAGGAAGCGATCGCCGACTACGACGAGATCCGCAAGGAGATGAAGCTTGGGCTGCAGGAAGTGGGGCGAAAACTTGGCATCTACATGCGCCGCAAGCAGCGCATGCGACATGAGGGTGAACGTCGCAGCATCTTTGAGCGTTACATCGGGGAGATTGCGCAGTCGACCGAGTCGATCACCGGTACCGCGGCGAAGAAGGTGTACGACTCGCTAATGCGCGTCGCGAAGCGCAAGACCGAGGAAGCGGACGCCGTGCTCGATGATGAGGGGCGACGTGTGAAGGATGAGGATCCGCTTGGAAAGGACGACTCGGTGGTCATCATGGAGTCGCGCATCGCCGCGCCGCCGAAAGAGGCGGGCGGTGATGACGAGGTCCCGCCCGCGAAGGGTGCCAAGACGCAGGGATCGCTGTTCGGTGAAGACGATGCGCCGCGTTCACGGCGTAAGCGTGGGTCCGGCAACTGAACGGACGCGGAGGACGCATGGCACGCAAGAGCACATCGGCATCGGGCAGCGCAAGCAGCGGCAGCGAATCTGAAACGCGGCGCACTGCTGGCGCGACGGGAAAGGTTCGTGAGGAGACGCTCGGCAAGATCGGATCGCTCGGGAAGGCAGTCGCCAAGACGGCGCTTGCCGAGGACGATCCATTCGTGAATGTGCCGATGCGCACGATCTCGAATACCTCCTACAACGAGAAGCGCCGCCTACTTGAGATGGGCGATGCCACACTTCGGCGAAACCTCTTCAATACGGCGCAGGCACGGAAGTTCATGCAGACCCTGCTGCTTTCGAAGGGTTGTAAGGATCTGCTCGAGGCGCAGAAGACGCTCAGTCTGCGTGGCATGTACTACAAAAGCCTGCACACGATCGCGGGCACGAAGGAGAAGACCTTTGAGGATCAGGAGGAGTCCGACACCATCCTTGAAGACATCGAAGTCGCACTGACCACGCTGCGTGAGAATCTCAATCTCTTCGCAAAGAAGCGGGGCACGATGGTCGGCAACATCACGGTCATCGACAACGGTGACACGATCGACTGCCGTCGCATGGGGACGGGTGGCTACGCCATCCCATCGATCTGCGAGCCTTCGGTCATTCAGTTTGGCAAGTGCGAGGCGAAGTTCGTGCTGCATGTCGAAAAGGACACGGTCTGGAGCCGCTTCAACGAGGATCGCTTTTGGGAGAAGCACAACTGCATCCTCACCGAGGGAAGCGGGCAGCCGCCGCGTGGCGTTCGTCGCCTTCTCTATCGGCTCAACCACGAACTCGGTTTGCCGAACATCTGCCTGCTCGATTGTGATCCGTGGGGGCACTACATCTACTCCGTGATCAAGCAGGGATCGATCAATCTTGCATTTGAGAGTCAGCGCATGGCGATCCCCGATGCGAAGTACCTCGGCATTCGCTCCGCGGACTACACGCGCTGTGAGCTCTCCGACGATGTGAAGATTGCGCTGAACGACCGCGATACCGAGCGCGCGAAGCAGATCGCGGAATACCCGTGGTTTGCAGGAAAAAAGCACTGGCAGAAAGAGATCGCGCTGATGCTTCGCAATGGGTTCAAGATGGAAGTTGAATCGCTCATCACAAAGGATATTTCCTATGTGACGGAGGTCTATGTCCCTGAGCGACTGAAGGCGAAGGACTGGATCGACTGATCCTCGCTCATCACGCGGGCGTGGCGGTCTCAGCGAGACCTTGGGGCGTCGCCGTGATGGGAATACGAATCTGAAAGTCACTTCCCTTGCCGATTTCACTGAAGAGCGTCAATCGTCCACCATGCTCTTCCACAATTCGGCGTGCCACAGGAAGTCCGAGCCCCGAACCGCCGCGGCGCTCGGTCACATACGGGCGGAAGATCTCCTCGTGCCTCGCAGGGGCGATGCCTGGTCCAGTATCGATGACATGGATGATCGCCTCTGCCTGCTGTCGCGCCTGTGCGGGAGCGTGCTCCACGCGGAGGATCAGTTCCCGTCGTGCGTCGGGTGCGTTCGCCTCCATGGCCTGTATCGCATTCAGCATGAGATTCAGCAGCGCCTGCTTGATGAGATCCGCATCGACGGGCGCAGTCACGGCATCCCGCGGCAGGTCCGTGCGCAACAGGACCGACGCGGCTTCCGACTGAGGCAACAGGAAGTCTCGGAGTTCGCCGACCACTTCTCGGAGGTCGTGTGGCTGTCGGTGCAGACGGAATCGACCCGCATACCGAAGGAAGTCCTCGAGGATCGCGCGAATTCGTGTGGTCTCCCGCGCGAGTGCATCCACCTTCCGAATCAATGGCGCAGCATCAGCATCGGGCAGGTTTGCATCGATCACACCCTCACGCAGAAGCTGCGCGTTGAGCACGATGCTCGATAGCGGATTCTTGATCTCATGCGCCAATCCGCTCGTCATCGCGCCAAGCTCCGCCAACCGCTCCGCCTCGATAGACCGGCGCTCCGCTCGGAAGGCGCGTTCGATTCGGCGACCAACGACGGCGTACCAAATGATGGATGCCAACAGCAGTCCCAGGCCGACACCGATGATCAGTTCAGCTGACAGCACAACGGGACCAAGGAACGGGACCAAGAGAGGAGGCAAACGAGTGATGGAATGACGGGCCGAATCGAGGTCAAGAGCGTCTTCCGTACGGAAGTCCGACCGACCTGTCTCAGGCAGTCGCGGTCGGCACGCGATTCACCGCCTTCGCGGCCATCGCGGCCCATCCTTTCGGACCGCTCTGCGCGCTGTATTGGACCTTCTCGCCATCGCGCAGCGTGCGAAAGCCATGCTCCTGGTCTATCACGCTGAAATGGACAAAGATGTCCTGCCCCTGCGGACCGACGATGAATCCGAAACCTTTGCGAGCGTCAAACCACTTCACGACGCCTTCACAGTTCACGATCTTTTCAGTGGTGTCTGACATGCATTCCTCCACGAACCGAGAACTGCGCGAGTACTAAACGATTCCCCAACAAACGGAACCCCCTCTAAAACTGCCAAGCGGGGTGCCTTCGACTCTCGGGGATTGTGCATCAGAAATCGACATTGTGCAACTTAAAAATGGGAAGAACTACCCGATATCCGCACCATTGCCCGACCAATCGAACCCTTCCCCGGATCGGCTGGCCATGCCAAACCGCTGTTCCTCAAGGGGTGTTGAGGGGCGAGGTCGGTTCGATCAATGCAATGATGGATCAATGGAAACGCCCATCCGAGTGCAACTTAGGCGCTATGCGATTGCATAGCGCCCAAGCGCATGTTCAACATCGCCAAGGTCGGTCAGCGTCGGTCGCGCCCACCACCTCGCCGATCGCGGTCACGCCCACCGCCGCCATCGCGGCGATGACCACCACCGCCACCGCCACCGCCGTTGCTTTCGCCCTCACCGCCTGCGGGGACAAGTGCCGGATCTGGCGGATCGAGCAGCGCCTTGCGGCTGAGTTTGATGCGACCGGTGTCATCCACATTGATGACCTTGACCTTGATCTGGTCGCCGATCTTCACCACTTCAGTCACATTGCGCACGAAGCCGTGGGCGAGTTCGCTGACATGCACCATGCCGTCAGTGCCAGGCGCGAGTTCTACGAACGCACCGAACTCCTTGATCGAGACGACCTTTCCGTCGTAGATCGTGCCGACTTTGATCTCCGCACCGAGCGCCTCGATCTCCGCCTTCGCTTGCGCGGCTGCTTCGGCGTTCGAACAGGCGATGAAGACGGTGCCATCTTCCTCGATGTCGATCTGCGCACCGGTGCGCTCCTGAATGCTGCGGATCATCTTGCCGCCAGGACCGATGACCTTGCCGATCTTCTCGGGGTCAATCTTCACGATGGTGATCCGAGGCGCGTTCGGCGAAATGTCGGGGCGCGGCTTGGCCAAAACCTTCTCCATTTCGCCGATCAGGAACAGTCGTCCCTGCTTCGCTCGCTCGAAGATCTGAACGATCTCATCGATCTTCAGGCCGCGTGCCTTCAGGTCAAGCTGGATGCCCGTGATCCCGTCGCGGGTGCCAGAGACCTTGAAGTCCATCTCGCCAAAGAAGTCTTCTTCGCCGATGATGTCTGTGACATGCGTCACGCGTCCATCGCCGCTGGTGAAGCGACCAACCGAGATGCCCGCACAGGTCGCCTTGATCGGCACGCCTGCATCCATCAGAGCAAGGCAACCGCCGCAGACGCTGGCCATGCTCGATGAACCATTGCTCTCGGTGATCTCGCTTGTGAGACGAACGGTGTAGGGGAAGTCCTCGGAACTCGGGAGAATCGCCAGAAGCGAACGCTCCGCGAGCGCCCCGTGTCCGATCTCACGCCGACCGGGACCCGTGATTCGGCCCGCTTCGCCTGTGCAGAAGGGGGGGAAGTAATAGTGCAGGAAAAACTTCTTCGCATACTCGGGCATCAGCCCGTCGACGATCTGCTCGTCCTTTGTGGTGCCAAGCGTGCAGGTCACGACAGACTGCGTCTCGCCACGCTGGAAGAACGCCGACCCGTGCGTTCGGGGCAGCAGTGCAACGCTCATGTCGAGCGCGCGGATCTGGTCGAGGCCGCGACCGTCAGCACGAACACCCTTTTCTGCGACGAGATAGTGCGTGATCTTCTTCTCGAGCAGGCGCAGGCTCTCTTTGGCTTCGCGCAGGCGCTTCTCCGCGGCGAGATGATCGGTGTAGCTGAGTCCAGCGGGCACGGCAAACGATGACTCGATGACCCACTTCTTGATGCGGTCGACTTCGTCGTTGCGCGCCTGTTTGCCGTGAATCTGGCGCGCCTTCAGCAGTTGGTCGTATGCCTTCTCCTTCACGAGCGCCATGACTTCCGCACTCGGTGCCACGGAATCACCTGCACGTTTGGCAGGTGCGCCGCTCTTCGCGCGCAGTTCCTCGATGAGTTCAAGGATCGGGCGAACGCCATGGTCGTAGCCAAAGCGGATCGCCTCGACCATATCGGCTTCGCCGATCTCGGCCGCGCCCACTTCGATCATGTTGATCCCGTCGGAGTGACCCGAGAGCACAAGATCAAGATCGCTGAACTCCATTTGTGCTTGGGTCGGGTTGATCACAAAGGTCGGCTGATCGTCGATGAAGATGCGACCTACGCGTACGGTCGCAACGGGGCCGTTGAACGGCGCGTCGGAGAGATGCAACGCTGCCGCAGCGGCACTGCAACCGAGCACATCCGAATCGTTCTGCCCATCGTGCGAAAGGACGAGGACTTGCAGCTGCACCTCATCCACGAAGCCCTCGGGGAACAGTGGACGGATCGGACGGTCCATCATGCGCATCGTGAGGATTTCCTTCTCACTTGGCGGGCCTTCCTTCTTGCGGAAGCCACCTGGGTACTTGCCCGCAGCGGGTGCCTTCTCACGGTAGTCGCAGGTGAGCGGGAAGAAGTCGATGCCTGCGCGCGGATTGGCGCGAACGGCGGTGGCGAGCAGAACGGTCTCGCCGTATGTGGCGACGACTGCGCCGCCTGCGAGCTTCGCGATCTTGCCCGTCTCAAGGCGGTAAGTGCGACCGCCAATCTCGCGTTCCACGGAAACATGCTGTCGAGTTGTCATGAGTGCCTTTCAGTCGATGCGTTGCGGGGCGCTGGTTCTTTGGAACGCGCCGCGCGAGTTGATGCCACAGACTTCAGAGTCGAAGATGCTGCAGCGGAAGATCCCGGTGTGGCAGAGGCTGGAGCGCAGGATGCGCTGCGCACAAGCGACTGCCACCCACGGGGGTGAACGATGCGTCGGCTACTTGCGCAGACCGAGCTTCTTGATGAGCGACGCGTAATCCGCACGCCGCGTTTCAGCGAGGTAGCGGAGCAAGCTGTTGCGCTTGCTGACCATCAGGAGCAGCCCCCGTCGCCCTGCGTGATCATTGGTGTGTGCCTTGAAATGATCCTGCAGCGAATTGATCCGCTGGGTGAGGAGTGCAATCTGCACCTCCGTTGAACCGCAGTCCTTGTCGTGCTTCTTGTGCGCCGCGATGATGGGCGCTCGCTCGGTCGTCGTGATCATGGATTCCTTTGTCGGATCCCCGTCGCGGGGACGTTCCTGTGCCTTTGAATTGAGTCCCAAAGGGTACCGCGGTTCTGCGGGCGGGTCAATGCGATGGCAGCCGAAGCCCGCATTATCCGATAACCGCCCCGTCAGGATCAGCAGGGGCAGGAATGCGTGTTTCGACCGCCTATCCTGCTCTGTATGAAGACCGCGACGACTTCGCTGCGCAGCGCTTCGGATGAGTGGGTGGTGCTCGCGGCGTCGATCGAGCAGGGTGGCGGGGCCAGCGGCACCGAGCGGCAGCATCGCCATGGACGGCTCACCGCTCGTGAGCGAATATCACTGCTGCTCGATTCCGACACGCGTTCACTCGAATGCGGATTGATGGCGGCGTGGAACATGTACCGCGAGTACGGCGGTGCGCCGGGGGCGGGCGTCGTCACCACCATCGGAAGTGTGCAAGGCAGACTCAGCATGGTGATCGCCAATGATGCGACGGTGAAGGCGGGGGCGTTCTTCCCGATGACCTGCAAGAAGATCATCCGAGCGCAGGAGATCGCGCGGCGGGCGCGACTGCCGCTTCTGTATCTCGTGGACAGCGCGGGTGTGTTCTTGCCCCTGCAGGAGGATGTCTTTCCCGATACAGATGATTTCGGGCGCATCTTCCGCAACAACGCAGTGATCAGTGCGGACGGCATCCCTCAGTATGCGGCGATCATGGGTAACTGCGTCGCGGGCGGCGGCTATCTGCCCGTGCTCTGCGATACGCTGCTGATGACCGAGGGGAGCGGTCTTTATCTCGCAGGTCCCGCGCTTGTGAAGGCGGCGATTGGGCAGGAGGTGTCGAGCGAGGAGCTCGGCGGTGCGCAGATGCATGCCCAGGTTTCTGGAACCATCGACTTCCGCGAGAAGGACGATCCGGCGTGCATCGATCGCCTGCGGAGGCTGATGGACGCGAACGCAGCCGCGCGCGTCGCGGTGCGACCGCCCTGCGAAGCGCACATGCCATCGCGCGCGGGTGAATCGGTTTACGACATTCACTCGAGTGAGCCTGGCAGTCAGTACGACATGCGCACACTGCTTGAGTGCTTCGTCGATCGTGACTCGATGGATGAGTACAAGTCGGAGTACGGTCCGTCGATCGTCTGCACCTACGCGAGAATCGGCGGGTTTCCCGTGGGTATCGTCGCGAATCAGCGATGCATGACGGAGCGGCGTATGGCGGGCGGCAAGGCCGGACCCTCCACGGCAAAGTGCATGCCTGCCGTGATCTATGACGACAGCGCGGAGAAGTCGGCACGGTTCATGCTTGATGTGAACCAACGGCGCATCCCGCTGCTGTTCGTGCATGACACGACGGGCTTCATGGTCGGACGCGACAGCGAGCAGGGGGGCATCATCCGTGCTGGCGCCAAGATGGTGAATGCCATGACCAACTCGGTCGTGCCGAAGATCGTGCTGATCGTCGGCAACTCCTACGGTGCCGGCAACTACGCGATGTGCGGGCGTGCATTTGATCCGCTGCTGACGCTCGCATGGCCCGCTGCACGCTGTGCGGTGATGGGAGCCGCGCAGGCTGCAAACACGCTTCTGCAGATCGACCTCGCGGCACGCGAGCGGCGCGGTGAGGTTGTCGATGAAGCGATGCGTGCGCAGTTGCTCGCGGCGATCACCGCGTCGTATACGCAGCAACAGGACATCCGCTACGCAGCGAGCCGCGGCTGGATCGACCGCATCATCGAACCGCATCGCACGCGCGAGGAACTGCTGCTTGCCATGCAGATCGCTACGCAGGCTCCGTGTGATGGTGCGCTGCGGACGGGCGTTCTGCAGACATGATCAACCAAGTGAAATCGCAGATGCAAGAAGTTGTTGTCGCAACTGGAAATCCTCACAAGGTGGATGAGGTCCGTAGCGTGCTCGGCGCGCTCGGCTGGCACGTGCTCTCGCTGCGTGATGTCGGCGCGGGTGACGCACCAGAACCGGAGGAGCATGGCCAAACCTTTGCGCAGAATGCTCGCATTAAAGCGCAGGGATACGCATCGCTTGTGGGGCGGTTGGTGCTGGCGGACGATTCGGGTTTGGTCGTTGATGCGCTCGGTGGCGAACCTGGTGTGTACAGCGCGCGCTGGGCTGGCGTGGACGGCGATCGTGCCGCACGCGATGCGGCGAACAATGCGAAGTTGCTGGCGCGTCTGGCGGGCGTGGCCGATGCGCAGCGCACCGCGCGCTTCGTATGTTCGATGTGCGTTGTGAAAGGGAACGGAACAGTGATCGCTCAGTCGGAGGGGGTCCTACACGGTTGGATCGGTCACGAGGCGCGTGGCAACAACGGATTCGGCTACGACCCGCTCTTTCGCATTCGTTCAAGCGGCGTCTCTGGCGCAGAGCTGACGCTGCAGCAGAAGAACGCGCTGAGCCATCGGGGTAGTGCAACGCGCGCCATCGCGCACTCCCTTGCGCGTCTTGCGTTGGCAGTGCGGTAAGCATGCCGCTTCAACTTCCCATTCTGCCGCTCGCGACGCCCAATCAGCGCTACTCCTGTCATGGGTGCGGCTCCTGCTGCCGCGACTTTTCAGTGCAACTGCGCGATGTCGATCTGCAGCGCATCGAAACGCAGGGCTGGCGGAGCGAACTTGGCTTTGATCCGGTCGTGCGTTTTCGAGGTCAGCGGTATCTGCGCCAGCGGGCGGATGGCGCATGTGTCTTTCTCGAGGAGGATGGCAAGTGCCGTATCCATGCGCGCCATGGCTCTACGGAGAAGCCGCTCGCATGTCAGATGTTCCCCTACACGCTCTCACCCGATGCACACGCGTCAAGGCTTGGCGTGAGTTTTGCGTGTGGCAGCGTGACGGCGAACCGCGGCGAACTCTTGCGCGGCCAAGAAGTTGAGGCGCTTCGGATCGCGCTCCGTGGCATTCCAGAGTCACTCGCTGCCGCACCTGATGCGCCTATCGCAGGGGGACTTCGCTCGCAGCCGGGGGAATTGGAAGCGCTTGAACGGCGAATGGTTCGATGGTTCGACAGTACGCATCCGCTCTCTGTTCGGATCGACGGACTGGGCTGGATTGCGCAGACACTCTCGGCGGCGAAGTTGGCGTCGGTTCGCGGTGACAGGTGGACGGAACTGCTCGACATTCTGCTTCGCGCGCTTCCCGATGAACTGTCGCTGTCGACGATCGAGCCTGCGACGAGGCGTCAACGCGCGATGCTGCGCGGCGCGGTCTTTGCGCGGACCGAAGATCCCAAGCCGCTTGCCGCGGGTGCTCCCTCGCGCGCGCGCGCCACCGTTCAACAGTTGCTGCGCAGCCTGCGCTGGCAGCGCGGTCGGTCGACCACGGTCATTCCAACCATCGGCACTGATTGGCCCGTCGGTGCGCGATTCGGGGCGGTCGATGCGATGCCAACGGCAGCGGGATCGAATGACTCCGCTTCAATCGACGAACTTATCACGCGTTGGTTGCGCACGCGTGTTGAGGGTGGGCGCGTGTGGGGCAGCGGCGCTTATGGCTGGAGTGCTGTCGACGGAATTGCCGCGCTTGCGCTCGGAGTGGCGACAGTCGGGTGGGTCGCGCGGTGGCATGCTGTCGCGTGCGGCAGGACGAGCGTGACCCTTGTGGACATGCAAGCTGCAGTCGGTCGGATTGATCGCACTGCAGGGCGCGCTCCCTGGCTCGGTGGGGCCGCCGAACGCTGGAGGATCGCCTACCTGCTCCGCGACAACGGCATGCGGCGTGTGCTGTGTGATCAGTGGGTCACTGCAAAGCCAATCGGAAACGCTTGTCTCGGGCAAGCGAGCCGCGCGTGACGCGGACACAATCAAGGGATCAGGCAGTGCCCTTGCCGATCGATGCCCGCATATCGGTATCCGCGTTCAGGTTCTTCATTCGGTAGAAGTCCATGACGCCGAGGTTGCCGCCGCGGAACGCATCCGCCATGGCACGCGGGATATCAGCCTCCGCAAGAATCACCAGCGCGCGGTTCTTCTGCGCCTCGGCGTTGTACTCCGCCTCCTGCGCGACGGCGGCAGCGCGGCGCTGCTCCGCCTGCGCCTGAAAGCGCTTCGTGTCTGCTTCGGCCTGTGCAGCCTGCAATTGCGCTCCGATGTTCTCACCAACATCCACATCGGCGATGTCGATCGAAAGGATCTCGAATGCCGTTCCAGAATCCAGACCCTTGGCCAGCACGGTCTTCGAGATTTTGTCGGGGTTCTCGAGCACGCTCTTATGGTCCTCGGCTGATCCGATCGTCGAGATGATGCCTTCGCCCACACGAGCAATGATCGTCTCCTCCGTCGCGCCACCCACGAGCCGCGCGATGTTGGTTCGGACCGTGACACGCGCCTTCGCTTTCAGTTGGATGCCGTCCTTCGCAACCGCATCGATCGTCTGCTTGCCCGAGTTGGGATTCGGACAGTCGATCACCTTTGGCATCACGGAGGTATTCACCGCATCCACGATGTCACGTCCTGCGAGATCGATGGCGACAGCTCGATCCCAGGCCATATCTATGCCTGCCTTCTCGGCGGCGATCATGGCACGCACCACATTGGTCACGCGACCGCCCGCCAAAAAATGCGCCTCCATCGCTTGCGTGCTGATATCGAGCCCCGCTTTGCGTGCGCTGATTCGGTTGATGACGATGACCGATGAGTTGACCTTCCGAAGGCGCATCATGATGAGGTCGATCAGACTCACGGGCGCGCCGCTGAGCCACGCCTGCAACCACAACTGCAGGTACTGCCCGATGATCAGCAGGAAGATGAGTCCAAGAACGGCAAGGACGGCGAGACCGACCCACGCCCAAGGTGCCACTGCAAGAATCGTTAAAGAGATCATGAAGACGGGATGTTACTCAGCCCGCCGTTCGCGGACTTTGAGTTGCCCCTCGAAGACCTCAACGACATCAACGGCAGCACCTTCCGCGATGAAGCCGCTTTCGGCGATCGCGTCGATGCGCTGGCCTTCCACGCGCACAAAGCCGACAGGGCGGAGCGTGGTGACCGCAGTGCCAGCTCGGCCGACCAACTCTGATAGGCGTGCTGTCATCGCGGCAGCTGCCTTACCGCGCGAGGCGACCGATGGGTCTCCGCTCTCCGTCGGCATCCGATCGGACTGAGTCGCGCCGTCCGCACCTTGCTGAAGGATCATGCGACGCGCGATCGGCGTATGCGACCACACCTTGAACACGAGGAGGAGGACGATCGGACTTCCCGCGCACAGCAGCGCGAGATAGACGGCTCCATACACCGTGTCATAGATGAACATAGATGCGATCGATGCCACGGCGGCCACGCCTGTCATGACGGAAAGAGCGCCACTGGTCGGCACGAAGAGTTCCAACACCAACAGCACCAGTGCGAGCGCGAGCAAGCCCAGCGCGACGAAAAGATAGACCTCGTCGCGCGGTGTAACTGACACCGCGGTTTGTAGAAGTGCCACAATGCTCATGCCTTTGACTCGTCCTTTTTTGTTGGGTGATGTGGCGTGTTCATCGCGTTGGTCATCGTAGGTTCGACCTCGATTGTGCCGCCTCGCACGCCGACGATGCGGACCAGAGAGCCAGCATCGACGAACTCACCCTTGGTGCAGGCATCGAGCACCTTGCCGCCGCAAGTGATCTTGCCCGATGGACGAAGTGTGGTCACTGCTACGGCACTGTTGCCAACCGCTGCCAGCGTGGGGGAAGCACGCTTTGGCGGAGTGCCCGCTGCTGCCTCCGAGTGCAGAACTGCACGGAGAAGAAGCGGGGACTGCGGCAGCGATCGAGCCGCAAACCAAAGAATCGCGGCGGAGCCGAACAGCGATACAAGCACTGATCCGATGCCCAAGAACAACTGCTGCTGACCAACCGCTGTCGAGAGATCGCGCGTGACGAAACTGGACACAAGTCCGCCAAGCAGAAGCGCGCCACCAATCACCGCGACCCAGCCGCCTGTAGGAAGCACAATGATGTCGAGAGCGACAAGCGCAAGCCCGAGCACTACAGCAATGAGCTCCCACCACTCCGCGAGCCCGACCAGTACGGGTGCACCCACGAGCAGCAGCAGCGACACGGCCGCCACGCCGCCAAAGAACCCGAAGCCGGGCGTGAACCCCTCGATGACGAAGCCAACCAGCATCAGCACGATCAGTGCGATGCGAACAGGCCATGACACAAGGAAACGCGTGAGCGACTCCGACCAACTCTCCTCGAGTCGTTCGACGGTGGTTGCGCCAAACCACTGTGCCAGTTCCGTATCGTTTCCAACGATGCCACGCGCGAGCCCAAGTTCGATCGCATCGCGCGGGTAAAGCACCAACAGCTGATCCGGGCGCGTGACTTGCTCGACCAATATCCAGTTGGTGCGTTCCGCTGCGGTCAATCGTGCGCGCGAGAGGCGAGGCTCGGCGTCGGGATCTGGCTCCTCTGGGTGGTCGACGAGGCCAGTAGGTTCCGCGGTCTTGCTCTGCGACCGTTTGGAGAACATTGGCAGCAACTGTTGTGCGACACTCTCGTCCTCCTCCGTGGGCTGCGCATCAGGCACATCGGCGAGTGCTGCTTTGGGTGGATCTTCGCCAAAGAGATCTCGGTACTCCTCCTCGTCGACAAGGGCAGTGCGGTCATCTCCCACCGAACGAATCAGCCACAGCGCACTGCCAAGGCGCACGAATGCCGTCACCAAGTGCTCGTCGTATCCCCGAGCTCTTGCGCTATCGACCACCTCAGCGATGAGCGGGGTCTCCAGTTTGGCGCGCTCTGTGGCCGGCAGGGGTATAAGTCCAGCGCCCGGAATCGCTTGAATCGGTGCCGCATCACCAAAGGAGGACCCTCGCGACACGACGATCTCGCGGGCCGCAAGGGCAATGATGGTTCCGGCCGAGAATGCGCGTGGGTGGATCCAGGCCACGGTGTTCGGTGGAAAATCCTGCTTGATCATGTGGCAGATTCGCAGCGTCGCCATCAGATCACCGCCCGGCGTGTCGATCTCGAGCACTATTGCGGTGGCGCCGCGCTGTCTCGCGATCTCCACCCGGCGTTCAAGCGAAAGTGCCGTGATGTCATCGATCGCACCACGGATGGGCAGCACGGCAATGGTCGAGGCTTGGCGCTCTGCGGGAACCGCTTGCGGCGCTTGGACAGTCGCAGCAAGCGCACTGAGCGCGAGCAAGCAGAGAATGAGCGGCAGTGGATTGCGCCACACACACAAGCGATGGAACGCCTCCATGGCGCGCATCTTAGGTGTAAGAAGGAGACATCCGCGAACGAAAAGGCCCCGGCAAGTTGCCGGGGCCTTGGGTTGTGAACGGGATGGTCTTTGTCGGTCAATCCCACGACGCCACGTGGGATGTGGCTGCTCCGCTTCCAGTGACCTGCGTCACGATCTGGATCAAAGAGTCACGGTTGTTGGCGTTGGTATCCGCCAAGAAGATATTGTCAAGAATGCTCGTGCTGCCCGTGCCGATGCGATCAAGACCTTCTGGATAGAAGGTGACCTCGTAAGTGACATGGTTGTCGTTGCAGCACACGTTGCCTTCCCACCGATCCTTGTCACCGTGAATCCGAAGCGTTTCAGAGGCACGGTAGTCGTTGGGACTCAATGAGCCATTGATAACGCCACGGCTGCCGAGGACCACAAACTTGGAGTTGCCTGACTGCTTCCACTCGCGACGGCGGCGATCGTTGTTGGCGAGTGGCATTGTTGCATAGGACGTCGCGGATGAAGTCAGTACTGGGCCATTTCCCTGAATTCGGAAATTGCCAACCGCTCCGCCACCACCACCGTCGGGCGTGTCACCGTCCCAGTAGTTGTCCAGCGCAACCTTGTAAGCATTGAAGTTGTAATTGGTGCATTGTCCAACCTTTGAACTGGTCTCTGCAGGGGAGATCAGAAGCGCCGGAGAAAAGAGATTCTTGGCAATACACGCTGACCACATGTTCTGATGGGAGTTCTTCGCCTCATTGGGATCGCCACGACCAGGGATGTTCTGTCCGTTGACCATAAGTCGATTGATGTCGCCTGGTGTCGGATACCGCTGCTGCTGCGAATCGTTGTTGGACTCCGTGATCCAACCCTTGTGGATTTCCTTGATCTGCGTCGCACACTTGACTTGCTGTGCGTTCTTGCGAGCGCGTGAAAGAGCGGGCAGGAGGATGCCCAGCAGAAGGCCGATGATCGCCATGACGACGAGCAATTCGACGAGCGTGAAAGCGAAACGGTGTGACTTCATAGTGTTTCCATTCGGATGAGAGGATGGTGTGGAAGATCGCATGATTTGTGCTCCGAGTAGCTCAGTTCGGCAGATTGGCGTCATACACCAACGAGCCGTTGTTTTCCTGAACAGCGGTTCCGATGGTGAAGGCAAGAATGGAATCGCCCTGCTTTGCAGCGCCCGTCGCTCCTGATTGACCGCACGCAAAATCCATGTTGAAAATGTTGTCCCGATCGAGAGTGGATCCTGAGTTCGGGCAAATGAAAGAGGTCTGCTTTGGGTAGAACCCCACGGTTAACTCAGCGTGGTTGTCCGCGAAAATGAGGTTCCCGACCCACTCCTTCTTCGGGCCGTGGAGCCCCAGAGTTGGGCTTTGCCTGTAATCCGCCTGCGCCGCAGGCGCGGAGGTGCCCTGATTCAGATGCCTTACCCCGCGCGTGCTGATAAGAGGACGGCTGCTGTCGCCTGTATTTTTCCATCCGATTTTCTTCCGCTCGCCAAAGAGAGGCTGGTGAGCAAATGAGGAGTGACACACCGAGGTCGGCGTCCCAGTGGGATTGCCTTGGTGGATGTTCGCCAAGAATGTGTCGTCCCAGTAGCCAAGAGGCGTGGTGTCACTGTTGTCGAGGGTCGGATCGTAAGCGGCGTAGTTGTAGGGCTGATCAGGTGGGAGCCCAATGGTCGATGCCTTGCCTTTTTCAACAACATTTGAGCCTGGATACTCGGTCGGACCGATCAGAATGTCCGTGTTGAAGAGTTCTCGTGCGACGCAGACTGAGTAGAGGCGCGCAGTGTTGTTGAATGCAAAGTTCTCAAGCCCTTGGCCCTGAGTTTGGACGCCGCCGTACATCTTCCTGTTGTACCTGCCTGGGGTCGGAAGATTACCTTGAGAGTCGCTGTTGGACTCGATCACCATTGCCTTGTGAATCTGAACCTGCTGGGTGGCATCCTTCATGGTGCGCGCCTGGTCGCGTGCTTTGGAAAGCGCGGGCAGCAACAAGCCAATGAGCACGGCGATGATGCCAATGACCACAAGCAGTTCGACGAGTGTGAAGGCGCGGCGGGGATTTCGGATGATGTTGTTCATAGTGATGGTGTTCAAAGGGTGATGATGTTCACAGGGTGATGATGTTCACAAGAGGGCGTCTGTGGCCGGGC
>Ga0163212_1000358_pt1 | contig 19905 bp, 20 predicted proteins | sample Malawi_45m_30L_FD_113532 | JGI IMG/M metagenome (GOLD analysis project Ga0163212, IMG submission 113532) | Freshwater microbial communities from Lake Malawi, Central Region, Malawi to study Microbial Dark Matter (Phase II) - Malawi_45m_30L | ecosystem: Environmental > Aquatic > Freshwater > Lake...
AAATCCTTGAGACTTCGCTTCGTTTTTCATGGTGGTGTAGGCGAAGAGTTAGTTGGTGATAAGCAAAAGCGACTGTAGATGCAACGAGCGTTCCAGTCGCCGCTGGGAGATCTGAGAGATGGACCCAGAAAGAGTTCTCTTTCGGATCGCCGAAATACCAGATAAGCAACTGATAAAAGATGACACTGGCGCCAACCAACATCGCCACTAAAGGCGCGAGGATGCCGATGAGAAGGAGATAGGCGCTCCGGAGTGAACTCTCTTCACATTTTCGCTCGCCAAAAATCCAATAGGCAATCCAGAGAAGCGCTGCGATTGCCAAAAGAGTCGTCCCTCGCACTAACTCAGAGGGACCAGAGGTCACAAGAGTGTTTTCGCTGAAGGGAAGCAGCGTGGTTGTAATAGAAGCGATTACTCGAGCGAGGCCGATGACGAGAAGAACCAGTGAGATTGCTGCGGCTAAGAGGTGCGAGGGTTGTCTGCGTTCGGGAGAGAGAATCCTTCGAGATATTCGGTAATGGAGAGCAAGAGTGAGTGACCAAACAACACCGGTAGCAAGTCCTTGACTTTCTACTGACTTATCGGCGAGAGATGTAATCACAAACTGATAAGCATTGACCGAGGTGATGACTAGGGCAGTAATTGGTGCGATAAGAAAATAGAGTTGGAGCGCAAAACCCTCATTCTCATCTCTATTTGAGCTCAACGATCTTCGGTTCCATCGAGCAAGAAGGAACAAGAGCGGTGCACCAACAACAATGAAAGCAGTGTCTCTCGCCATCAGATTCTGGTCAGTGATGAGCTTTTCTGGGGCTGGAAACAGGTTTGCAACAAGTCCCGCGAGCCCTGTATTAACGACTACAAGAAGGACCAGGGTCGCTAGATACTGAAAGATTTCACGGATCTCATCGCCAAAATCACGTCGTGCCGAACGGCGGATGATGAACCACCGAATGATCAGTAACGGGACGGTAAAGGTGATAAGTAGAGAGATGATGCCGAGGATCACGGTTTCTCCTGCTCGCAATCATAAAGCGGCCATGGTATTCCGGTTATGCGCCAGTTACCTAACTCCTTGTCCAAACGGATTACTTGATCCTCTTTCCACCCGCTGACCATGTCATTGCTGCTGTAGCGGATACGAACCTTCACTTTGGCGCTATCTCCCGTAATCTCTGACTCGACGAGATCAATAGTGATCTCCTGGGAGAGGCTCTGCCTATCTAGTTCGAAAAGCTCGCAAGGAGTGTCCGAAACAAAGTATCGAAGTGCCCCTTCACTATCTCGCTCAGACAAAGATTTGAAGAATCCCTGAACTGTCGCCTCCGGGGTTCCTGTTGCGAACTCAGTTGTCTTACTCTGAGTCGCTGAAAAGATCGCTAGTGTAACGAGTGCAATGGCGCCGAGTGAGGCAACGATTCGGTATTGCATTGACATGACATGAGGATACAGTCATATCACGCAAGCTTCGCTCTTTTCTTACGAAACTCCCAGTAAGAGAGGAAACCTACGACCATGGCGAAGCCAAAGAGAAGGTCTTCAATAGGAGCACCCACAACTCGTAACCCAATGATTTCATTTGAGTCGTACATGACTATCTTGCGATGAGTAAGCCAGGAATTTGTGAGGAGTTGGAAGGGAAGAATGATCGCATAACTTCCCCAGAATGCTCTTGTAGTCAGAAGTGAATTCTTGAAGAGAAAGATGTCACTGAGGACGACCAGAATCAAAACAAGCGACGTGATTTCATTATAAGTCATGACTCCTGCTCACTCCACTGTGGACGGAGTTTTCTCACTCCCTCATAAGTCAGGATGATTGCAAGAGGTACAATCAGGAAGAATAGGAATTCTTCCAGTGGAATATTGAAAGGGAGGTAAATCCCTAGAATCTGATTTGAATCGAATTCCCAATGGTTCAAGTGGATTGCTAGAGCGTCCCAAACAAGGAAGAAGAAGGAGATCGGGACAATCGTTGCGATTGTGAATCGAATTCTTCGTAAGACTCGAAGTTTGAATGCCCATTCGAGCCACCACGATCCGGCGACAGTGAAGGCCAACATGGCCAGATAGGCCATCTTTTCCATGCCTCATGATGACACGCGAATACTTCTTGTCGAGGTTGTTGTAAGGTGATTTGCCGAGTGGGTTTATTCTGAGGCTATGCAAGGCGCCCAGATAAGAGTCTTTGATCTGATGCGAAACCTCTCATCCTCTATTGCCGTTCTTTCACTCCTGGTTGGAGGCACCCTCACTTTTGCTCTAAATAACGACTCAATGGGTTGGCAAGTGGCGCTTGCCCTGCTCGCTCTGGCGGTGGGGATACCGCACGGTGCCATGGACCACTTGGTTTCGTTGCCACGAGGATCAACGGTGAAGATGGCACTCTTCGTTCTGGTTTATGTATTGATTGCTGTCGCGGCTGTTATCGCAATCATGTCCTGGAACGTCGCGGGTTTCTATCTGGTCGTTGTTATGAGCGCACTCCACTTTGGTATTGGAGATACTGCTTTTCTCGCTGAGCGAGATCGCCTACGCAAGAGCCCGTCGGCACCCAGATGGGTTCAAATCAGTTACGCACTAGCCGCCGGATCTACGCCAGTGATCATTCCTTTGGTTAGCGAGAAGAGCACAAGCGCGCTTGCGATGGTTAATCCAGCTTTGATTGAGTGGCACAAAGGCGCTGACTCCTGGCTACTGCAGTTGACTCTGACTCTCTTGCTCATCTCAATCATCATTCAAATTGCGGCGAAGCGAAATCGCGAAGCGCTCGACCTCCTCCTTCTTGGACTTGTGGCCCTCGTCTTACCGCCTCTTGTCGCTTTTGCAATCTACTTCGGGACCTGGCATGCACTTCGACATACGGCTCGCCTTACGCTTAATCTCAATTCATCCCAACAAGCGTTTGAACGGAGAGATGCCGCAGGTGCTCTTCGTGCAGCCATCTTTCCTGGATTACCAGCCCTTATCGCAACGATTCTCGCTGCCGTAGGAATTGTCTTACTGGGCGGAAGAGATCTCTCCGATGATTTTCTCTGGACTTTGTTGGTTGTCATCTGGGCCCTCACCGTCCCACATATGATGGTTACTGCGCGACTAGATAGACGGGCATTAGCGAAGTAATCTCCATGAAACGAATTCACCTCGTTGTCTCTATCTCGATCTTTGCAAATCTTTTCTCTCCACCTTCAGTCTTCGCCTCAGATTTTGACTATCTCTTTCCGGTGAAAGATTGCAAAGTTACATACTCGCGTTATCACCACGACTACCCGGCAACCGATATCTTCGCCAAGGCGGGATGCATTTTTATCGCCCCGATTGCAGGTGAGATCGACCAAGTCTCGAGGAGAGATACCTGGTCAGGGCGGATCAATGCGGGGGATACCCGCGGTGGAAAATTTGTCTCGATGATTGGTGATGATGGCATTCGCTATTACGGATCACACCTTCGCTTCGTAAGTAAAGGCGTCAAAGAAGGAAAGCGAGTTGAGGCAGGTGAAACCCTCGGCGAGATTGGAAGCAGTGGGAGCGCTCGTGGCACCGCTGCCCATCTCCACTTCGGCATCTCGTGGCCAACAGCGGAATACGAAGGGGAATATCCATGGTGGATCAGAAGGGGAGTGGTTAATCCCTACCGCTATCTCAGATCGTGGAGGTCAGGCCAAGACTTATCACCAGTCAATGAGATCAGTTCACGCTACAAAGAGAGCGGTGGATTGATAGAGAAGCCCAAGTAACAACTATGCATTTGGCCGTAATTCCGTCAGAGAGTTGAACCAATCAAGGGCCTCGGGATTGGCTAGCGCATCACGATTTCGAACCACTCGACCGTTAATCACATCGGTAACTGCGAGTTCAACGAGCTTGTTCGATTTGGTTCGAGGTAATGCAGGTGCAGCAATAATCAAATCGGGTACATGTCGAGGACTTGCTTCGGTCCTAAGTGAAGACTTGATGCGAACTCGAAGGTCATCGGTGAGTTCGAAACCTTTCGTTAAGGTTACGAAGAGAATTACTCGGGTGTCGTCATCCCAATCTTGGGAGACTGCCATGGCCTCACCAATTTCAGGAAATGTTTCGACTACACGATAGATCTCCGCGGTTCCGATTCGGACTCCCTTGGAGTTCAGAGTGGCATCGCTACGCCCGTAAAGAATGTATCCACCATGCTCCGTCTTGGAAGCGAAGTCGCCATGGGTCCAGATGCCAGGATAACCATTGAAATAAGCGGCTTTGTATTTAGCGTCTGACTCATCGCCCCAAAAACCGAGTGGTTTCGAGGGAAAAGGCATTCGGCATACAAGTTCACCCTTTTCGTCTCTAGATGTGGTTTTCCCGTTCTGATCGAAGACATCTGTCGCCATACCAAGACACTCGGCTTGTAATTCTCCGCGATAGACCGGGAGTGTAGGTACACCAATCAAGAAGCACCCACAGATATCTGTACCGCCTGACATGGAAACCAAGTGAGCATCCGGTGTCACATCAGTGTAGATAAAGTCGAATCCTTCGGGGCTGAGGACCGAACCTGAGGAAACCACCGTTCGTACTCGGCCGAGTTGATGATCGTTGCGAGGGGAGAGGCCGCTTTTTCTCACCGAATCAATCAATTTTGCAGAGAGACCGAAAACGGTCACTGCCTGCTCGTCCGCAATCTGGAAGAGGCGATCTAACGTAGGAAAAAGCGGTGACCCTTCATAAAGAACTATAGATGCTCCCGTCCCGAGGACGTAAAGCATCCAATTCCACATCATCCAACCACAAGTACTGTAGAAAAAGACTCGATCATTCTCATTGATATCGAAGTGATAGCGATGTTCAGTAATAAGTTTAAGGAGGACTCCTGCAGCTGAGTGGGTGATGCACTTTGGCTTGCCGGTCGTCCCACTCGAGAAGAGTATGAATCCCGGATGGTCAAAGGGAAACTTTGGATAAGCGGTGAGTGGAGCGACTTCACTTAGATTTATCCAATCGTTCCAGGAAATAGCATGAGAAGGGCTCTGCTTGGGAAAGTTTCCTAGGACAATGATTCGTTTGATCGTCGGTAAGAGTCTTGCAATCTCGACGATCTTCAGCGAGAGGTCAAATGACTTTCCTCCGTAGGTGTATGAGTCTGCGACGAGCAGGAGTTTTGGTTCGACCTGACCGAAGCGGTCCTCGACTGCGCTCGGTGCAAAATCTGGAGAAGAGGTGCTAATAACTGCGCCGATCGAGAGCCCCGCCAAACCGAAAACCAGAACTTCAACTAGGTTGGGAGACCAAGCAGCTATGCGATCCCCGGGCTCAATTCCCTCAGAGCGCATGAGAGCGGCGACCTTGGCAACCTGGTTGGAGAGATCTTTCCATGTGATGGATCGTTTACTTTCGTCTTCGAGGACTTCAATCACAGCGATTTCCTCGGCACGAGAACTCGTTGCATGAGCTAATAGATTTTCTGCCGTGTTGAGATATGAATCGGCAAAGAAGCGACTTGAGATAAAATCGTTCCCGGCTTTGAATGTTTGCGGACCTTTTTGGCCGATTACCTCTCCATCGTCCCAAACATCCGACCAGAACTTTGCTATCTCTGTGATTGACCATTGATGGAGTTGACGATAACTATCGAAACCATGGCGTTCTTGAAGTTTGGCGATGAAAGTTGGTGCGCTCTGGTCAGGTTTTGGTGACCAGAGTGGAATATCCCGAGACATCTACCCCTGAGAAATCTTCTTTGTGAGGTACTTCAGCCTCGAGCGATAGTAAGCACCCGAGATGCCACCTGGAGCGAACATGACGATGAGAATGAAAATGAGACCCAGAATGAAGGTCGGCTCTGAGAGTGGGCCAGAGATGAAGGTGGGTAGGCCGCTGACCAGCTCGCCTTGATTGAGATCTTGGAGTCGATTGCTCGCAAGGGAATAGATCACCCCGCCAAGAACTGCGCCCCAACGGGTGGCAGCACCACCAATGATCACGGCAAGGAGCAATGCAATAGTCACTTCTGCCGTGGCAAGACGTGGAGTGGCGAGACCTTGAACCAGCAGAAGCATGACGCCGATCATGGAAGCAAGTGTTGCTGAGACAACAAAAGCTAGAAGTTTGAATCTCGCTGGATTGAGACCAAGGACCGAGACGCGCACCTCGTTATCTCGTAGCCCCTGCCAAACCCTTCCTGCAGAACTCTCCGTGATCCACCATGCTGCTAAATAGATCAATACCAAGAGCGCAAGCGCCATCCAATAGAGGTACTTGGTGTTAGCAACGCCAACTAAGAACTGAGGTATCAGGTCCGCCTGGATAGGTAATCCATTCTCGCCATTGGTCCAACCGCCGAAATTCTTTCCGATAATGACATGGCCCGCTTCCCCAAATGCGAGGGTCACCATTGCGAATGTGATACCGCCGGTTCGAAGTGACGCGAAGCCAATAAGGGTTGCGAGAATCCACGTGACCGCGATGGCGAAGAGCGCAGCAATGAGGAGCGACCAACCGAAGCGATTGACAGCAATAGCGGTGATGTATGCACCCGATGCAACGAAGAGTGCATGGCCGAAGGAAAGGAGTCCCGTGAATCCAAAGAGCAAGTCATAGGTGAGGGCTAGGGCACCAAAACAGAATGCAAGGGCAAAAGTCTGTTGGTAACCAGCGTTATCCAACCTCAGGTATCCAATGAAAGGACCAGCGGCAAAGAAAAGCAGAATCGCGCCGATGAGATATCGCGAGCCCGACCATTTCAACATCAGTGAGCCGCCTTTCCGAGCAAACCTTGTGGTCTGGTGAGGAGTACCGTGGCTAGAAGTAGGACGACGATAAAGTCACCCAGACCAGAGATATAGAAATTCGCAAATTGCTTCGTCACTCCGATGAGTAGAGCGGCGAGAGCAGTGCCAGGAATCGAACCCATTCCTCCGACCACGACGACGATAAAGCCATAGATCAACCAACTTGCTCCCATGAATGGTGAGACTCCACTTGCGTAAGCACCAATCAATACTCCACCCATTCCTGCAGCAAATCCACCCACGAAGAAGACAGTGGTGAAGGCGCGCTTGACGTTGATTCCAAGTGCGGTGACCATCGATCGGTTTTCAACGCCGGCGCGAATCACGAGTCCAATTCTGGTGAACTTAAGTATCGACATCGAAACCAGGAAGATAGCGAGCGCCACACCAATATAAAGGAATCGATCGACTGGCACGTTGGCGCCGAATATCTCAATCGCGTTGTAGTACCAACCTGGGATGTACATCAAGCGAGCATCTGGACCAAACCAACCAGTCATCATCGCAGTGACCACCAAAGTCACGCCCACAGTCACGAGCGCTTGATCCATGTGGCGCTCGTAGAGTCGTGTGATTATCAACTTCTCCATGATGACAGCGAAGGTTCCACTGATCAAACCACCCATCAAGATCGCGAGCGCAAGCGACCTTGAGCTCATATCAGGCATCAGAGTGTTGGTGACCCAGAAGCCGCCGAATGCTCCCGCCGCCAGGAAGACACCATGGGCAAAATTCAAAACACCCATCAATCCGTAGATCAGCGAGAGTCCTGATGCGACAAGGAAGTAGAGCGCACCCAGCCCAACGCCAGAGATGAGGATCAGCGTGAAGTCAGACATCAGTGGGCCCCTCCGACTCCGAGGTAGCGTTGAATGAACTTTTCATCTGCCAAGTTATCTGGAGCTCCAGTGAAGACGACTACTCCTTGGTCCATGATCACGATGTTTTCTGCAATTCGTTTCACCAACGCTATGTTCTGTTCGACGAGCAACATCGTCGCCGTTGATGCCACTTTAGCGAGGGCGTCAGCGACCTCGGTGACGAGTTTCGGAGCAAGGCCTTTTGTTGGCTCATCTACCAAGAGGATTCGGTTCTTGTTGATCAAAGACCTAGCGATAGCCACCATCTGTTGTTGGCCACCAGATAGCGTCCCAGCACGTTGATTCGTTCGTGTCTTTAACTCGGGGAAGAGCGAATAAACACTCTGATAATCAGGAGCGCTATCTCGCTCGGCGAGCGCCAAGTTCTCCTTCACTGAGAGGAGCGAGAAGATCTCTCTATCTTCTGGGACAAATCCAATTCCTTGTTGGACTCGCTTGTAAGTCTCCATCGATTGCAGATCCTTGCCATAGAGATCGATTGATCCCGCAGATGGAAACAAGCCCATGATTGCTCGAAGCGTGGTGGACTTACCAACGCCATTTCTACCAAGTAGCGCTGTTACTTTCCCATCGGGCACATCAAAACTGACACCTCGAAGAATGTGAGAGCTGGAGATCGTGACATTGAGGTCCTTGATCGAAAGCGCGTTCATAGCTGGGCTCCGATATATGCGCTTTGCACAGTTGGATCGGCGATGACTCGCTCAGGCGTGTCACAGATCAATAGTTCACCGTAATTCAAGACTGCAACGCGCTGCGCCAATCCAAGGACGACATCGAGATGATGCTCTACCAAGAGAACGGTGCGACCATGCTTCACCGATAGGGATCTGATCAACTCAACGAGTGCTGGAATATTCTCAACGCTCATGCCAGCCATCGGTTCATCAAGCATCACGACAGGTGCATCTGATGCGAGAACTATTGCGATTTCAAGACGTCGCTTATCACCGTGCGAGAGGTTTCGAGCGATCGAGAAAGCCTTATCGCTGATACCTGCCTGGGCAAGACAGAACATCGCTTTTTCGACGGCAGGTTTATTGGACATCGCTTTGCGCCAAACATTGAAGGATTCGCCCCGCGCCGCTTCTACTGCAAGTCGAACGTTCTCAAGAAGAGTCAGGTTTGCGAAGACGCTTGACGTCTGAAAGGTACGGGCGAGTCCGGCTTTAGCGCGAAGATGTGGTGCCAGATGGGTGATCTCTTGATCGCCGAGCAAGATTGAACCCGTGGTCGCCTCTCGTAGCCCAGAAAGAAGATTGAAAAGAGATGTCTTGCCAGCGCCATTGGGTCCGATAACTCCCAAGATCTCACCAGGGGCGGCGCTCAGATTGATCTCTTTCAAGATAACTGCGCCACCGATAGTAAGTCCAAGACTCTTGGTGGAGATCGCACTCGGTATAAGAGTCATTATTCCTTCACAGAGGTCAGCGAGCGAAATTTTCTTCAGGTGGTAGACCGCTGATCCATTGCTGGATCAGCGGCCTGCTTTGAGATTCGAATTCAGATCAAAAAGAATCCGATTTCGTTTCCTTACTTAGGGAGCGACGTTGAAGATCGTCTTGACCAACTCAGGTCCCCAGGTATTGCCAGTCTTGACCATTCTGACGATGTACATGGGCTGAACCAAGACGTGATCTCGTGCTCGAACCTCAAGATTTCCCTTGAGACCAAGGAACTTGTATCCCTCGAGATTGGAGATCATCTGATCGACATCAAGAGCGGCATTTCCTTTCAATGCGCGAATGATCATGTAGGCAGCATTGACCCCATCTGGAGTGAAGAGGTCTTGAGACTTGCCCTGCGCCCGGTAATCAGAAGCAAGATCTGTAGCGACCTTGTTTTTGCTCACATTTGGGAAGTAGGAGTTGGTGATGAATGGGTTAGAGCCCTCGAAAAGGGTTCCAGTGATCGGATAGGCAGCAGTGTTAGCCAATCCGGTGATGATTCTGGCACTGGAGAAGAGCCCCTGCTGCTTCAGCGAAGTGAAGACAAGTCCTGAAGTCGCCGTGTTTGCCCAGGCGATGAAGACGTAGTCTGGCTTTGCTGCTGCTGCACGAGTTGCAAATGGAACAAGATCGGTTGCTGTCGGGGAGACCTTGATCTCTTCGAAAATTGCACCCTTGCTACCAAGAACAGCTCTAGCAGCTGCAATGTTTCCGTTTCCAAAGACGTTATCTTCAACGAAGAGGACGATCTTCTTGTTTTTTACTGGTGAGAGAGCCTTGAGCGCTGCAACATCCTGCAATGACATATTGCCAGAGCGGAAGGTGTACTTATTCGCAACTGGTGATCCTGGAACGGTAATCGCATCGACCTTCGCCGGACCCGAGATGTAAAGCACCTTATTCTGTGCGGCTAGTGGTGCAAGTGAGACGGCCACGGTTGACGAGGTGGTGCCGACTATGATCTTTGCACCATCTGCTACGAGTTGCTTGAAGTGTGTTGAAGCAGTCTCCGCGTTAGCGGCGTCATCCTTCTTCACCAATTCGATCTTTGTGCCACCAACTTGCATGGTGCCTCGAGTGAGGTAGTTCAAACCCCATTCGAGTCCATCCATATATGCATCACCGAATGGCTTGAGTGGACCCGATGTAGAGGCAATCACTCCCACCTTCGCAGTTCCAGCCGCAGAGGATGGAAGTGCGAGCGAGGCTGGCAGAAGCAAAGCCATGGCAAATCCCGCGATTCGCCACGAAACTTTCGTGCGCATAAAACTCCTAAGAGGGTCGGGGTCGCCCGAGCGGGAGACCTGGGCATAAGCATATGTAAGGTAGCCAAAACCTAGAAGTAGGGCGTCATAACGTTTCGATATCGCCGCTCCCTATATAGGCTATTCATTGAGCCTATTGATCAAGGTCATTTCTAATCGGAGGGCAAGCCATGGACAATCTGCGAAACGAAAAGGCATTGTTGCCTGAGTATGAGCTGAAGGTTGATGTTCCCGGCGGGCAGTTGGCGGTTCATCGTTTTGGTCCACAAGGTGGACGTCCGATAGTTGCGGTTCACGGCGTAACTTCTTCCAATCGCGCTTGGCAATGTTTTGCAGGTGCCCTGGTGCCACACGGCTTCACGATCTATGCCCCAGATCTACGAGGAAGGGGTCATTCAAATCAGCTTCCGCCACCTTTTGGCATGGAAAATCATGCAAGGGATGTTGTTGCCCTTCTTGATCACCTCAATCTCGATCGTGTTGATGTCGTCGGGCACTCCATGGGTGGGTTCGTAACGGTTGCATTGTTGGCGCGCTACCCAGAACGTGTTGCCAAGGCGGTCCTCATCGATGGCGGAATCCCTTTAGGTCTTCCACCGGGTATGACCGCAGACCAAGTCTTGCCTCTCGTACTTGGGCCTGCACTCGCGCGACTTGCCATGACCTTTGAATCGAAAGATGCATATCGTGATTATTGGCGGGTTCAACCCGCATTCGTCAAAGGCTGGGGCAACGTTCATGACGAATACTCTGACTTCGATTTACAAGGCAATCCTCCGGCTTTGCGGCCTCGAACAAACAAAGATGCGGTTGAGGAGGATTCTCGAGATCTCTTTGAGAGCGATTTGATTTCAACCACGCTTGCAAATCTCGACCGCGAGCTCCCATTGCTTCGCGCTCAACGTGGCCTGCAGAATGAAGAGGTTCCGCTCTACCCAGATCCGATACTCAACGCGGTATTGCCAAGCTATCCACGCGTCAAGCGGATCGATGTTGCTGATGTCAATCATTACGACATCCTGCTTGAGCAATCTGGTGCGGATCGATGTGCTGAGATCATCTACGGGGTGAAGTGATGTCGAATTCTCTGAGAGGCAAACGTGCCCTGATTACCGGCTCGTTTCAAGGGATCGGTCTTGCTGTGGCCAAAGCTCTCGCAGAAGAAGGTGCGAGCATCGTGCTTCATGGCATCGCGAACCCAGAACAAGTCAAGGAAGCCGAAGCGCAGATGAAGGCAGCTGGTGCCTCTCAGGTCGAAAGTCATATCTCTGACCTACGTGATTGGAGTGCGACCGAGTCAATGCTGGCCAATCTTCTCTCGACTGGTCCCATAGATATCTTGGTCAATAACGCTGGAATACAACATACGGCTCGCATCGACGAGATGCCACGAGAAAAGTGGAATGACATCATCGCGGTCAATCTCTCTGCGATGTTCGACACGATGAGGCTATTGCTTCCGCAGATGGTTGATCGTGGTTTTGGTCGGGTAGTCAATATCTCTTCGGTTCATGGTCTTGTCGCTTCACTAGCAAAAGGCCCCTATGTGGCAGCAAAGCATGGCGTCGTCGGGCTCACGAAAGTAGCGGCGCTCGAGTATGCCGATAAAGGAGATCCGGGTCAGGGTGGAATAACGATTAACGCAATCTGTCCAGGGTGGGTAGAGACGACATTGATCGAGCCTCAGATTCAAGCGAGAGTCGATAAACATGGTGGTGATAGAGCGAAAGGAGTTGCAGACCTCTTGTCCGAGAAGCAACCTAGCAAGCGGATGTCCACGCCAGCAGAGATTGGCGCGTTGGTGCTTTTCTTGACTTCGCCTTTGGCTCATAACATCACTGGCGCATCTATACCGATCGATGGTGGTTGGACCGCACAATAGATGAGAGCGGCTCACATCGTTGGTTGGTCACACACGCCATTCGGTCGACTGAGCGATTATTCACTTGAGGATCTCATCGTCAAGGTCGCTCGAGATGCATTGATTGATTCTGGACTTGAAGCAAAAGATATTGATGCGATCTTTGTCGGCAACTTCAATGGTGGATTAGCGAGAGAGAATTTCATCTCTTCCTACGCCTTAGGTGCTGATCCGGCATTTCGATTCACCCCCTCAACCAGAATCGAGAATGCTTGCGCATCGGGATCGGCAGCAATCTTCGCTGCAATGGATGCGATCTCATCGGGTCGAATCGAGCGTGCTTTAGTCATCGGCGCTGAGAAGATGACTCATCTTGAGAGTGCGGAAGTTACCGAATGCCTTGCTCGCGCGGCTCATCTCGGAGAGGAATACGAAAAGGGACTCACGTTTCCAGGAGTCTTTGCGCTCTTCGCCAAGCGATACTTCGAGCGCTTTGGCGACGTCTCGGAATCTCTAGCGAGAATCGCTGTGAAGAATCACAGCAATGGCGCGCTCAATCCCTTGGCACATATGCAGCGCGATTTGAGTTTCGAATTCTGCAATCAAGTTTCAGAGAAGAATCCAATGATTGCGCCACCGCTTCGAAAGACAGATTGCTCGCTGGTCTCAGATGGGGCTGCGGCGCTGGTCCTAGCATCTTCTGCCAAAGGTTTTGCAAGAGCTGTCCATTTGGTATCGACTGCCCAGGTTAATGATTTTCTACCCATCTCCAAACGAAACCCAACCCTCTTCGAAGGTCCTAGGCGTGCTTTTGATCAAGCGCTCAAAGGCGCCTCGATCACGAGAAGCGAGTTGAGTTTCGCCGAGATACATGACTGTTTCACTATCGCGGAATTGCTGACCTATGAGGCGATGGAGTTGGCGCCGATAGGTCAAGGATCACGTGTGATTGATGAAGGTATCTCCATGCGAGATGGCCGACTTCCCATCAATGTGAGCGGTGGATTGAAGTCGAAAGGTCATCCGATTGGCGCCACTGGTGTTTCGATGCACGTGCTCGCTGCGATGCAGTTGGTTGGCGAAGCCGGGAGATTGCAACTGCCGAAACCGAATTACGGTGCTGTCTTCAATATGGGTGGTTCTGCGGTCGCCAACTATGTGACGATCTTGAAAGCATCCTAAATTGCAAAACCCCCGAGGAATCCTCGGGGGTTTTGCGTAACAGTGTGATTGACTAGTTAGGGACTACCTGGTCGGCCTGAGGACCCTTTGGTCCCTGGACGACTTCGAAAGTCACCGCTTGTCCCTCATTGAGGCTGCGATATCCGTTTCCTTGGATCGCTGAGTAGTGAACGAAGACATCTTGTCCGCCACCATCTACGGCAATGAAGCCGAAGCCCTTTTCAGAGTTGAACCACTTGACTGTACCTGTTGCCATTGTCTTCCTTTTTCTATCGGTTGGCCGACATCACGATAAGTTGTCGGCAGTCTCTCCGTTTTCCAGCAAAACCGATCAAATGCAGAAGCAATGAATCCGGTACTGATAAGCGTTGGACTAGGGCAAAGTCTACCGCCAGTAAATTGCCAGTTTTGCCACTTATACTGGCGAAATGTCTGAATCACTCCGTAGCAATTTCCGAAGCGCGATGACGCTCACCATCCCTGCCACCATCCTTGCCGCGGCGCTCGCCCTCGGCCTCAATCAAGTCGGCTCTGGGTTTGCTGCACGTAACGACACTGGAATCTCCGTTACTGGTTCGGCTCGAGTCAGTGCAACATCGGACAACGCCGTATGGACGCTCAATGTAAACGCGGTCTCACAGACTCTTTCGGCTGCAGTGAAGTCGGTCAACGAAGATGTGGACTCGCTTCAAAAGTACCTGCTCGATGGAGGGATTCCATCTGATGCGATCACCCTTGGTGCTTTATCTACCTATGCAAATGAAGAGTGGGTAAATGGATCCTCAACTGGTCGTATCGCGAGCTATCGCGGGGATCGACCAGTGACGGTGCGCTCGAAGGATGTAGAACTCGTCGCAAAGTTAAGTAATGGAATCGGTTCACTCCTCGAGACTGGGGTGAGCCTCAACAACATGGGGCCAAATTTCTATATCTCGAATTTGAAAGATTTGCGCCCGGAACTTCTTGCTGAAGCGATGCGCGATGCAAAAGTTCGCGCCGAGGCAATCATGGATGCAACTGGTGGCAAGTTGGGCGCAGTTGTCGCTGTGAGAAGTGGACCATTCCAGGTGACTTCGCCCGATTCGGTCGATACATCTGCTGGCGGCTTCTATGACACTTCAACAATAGAGAAGACAGTGACATCGACTGTGACGGTCACCTTCAAGACCGAGTAGTTGTAACGGATCTAGATCGAACCGAATGCAACGACGACATTATGTCCACCAAAGCCAAATGAGTCATTGAGGGCAACCACTCTCTTTCCTTCAAGCGGTCTTGGCTTCTCACGAACGACATTAAGACTTATCTCGGGATCGAGTTGATCAATATTGATGGTTGGCGGTGCCACTCTCTCTTGAAGTGCAAGTACAGAGAAGACTGACTCGATTGCTCCCGCTCCACCTAAGAGATGACCTGTCATGGATTTCGTGGCCGAGACCAGGACATTCGGTAAATGACTTTCGAGCGCCAAGGTGAGTGCATGTGCTTCTGCGATATCTCCGGCAGGTGTTGAGGTCGCGTGAGCATTGATATGAAGAACATCCTCTGTAGAGATGTTCCCATCTGCTAAAGCCATAGAGATCGCACGGACCACGCCATCACCTTGGGGATCTGGCGCTGCAATATGGTGGCCATCAGATGTGATCCCTGCGCCAAGGACTTCGCCATAGATTCGCGCAGAGCGAGCCTTGGCAGATTCATACTCCTCAAGTATTAAGACGGCGCCACCTTCACCCAGAACAAAACCATCCCGTGCGCTGTCGTAGGGGCGTGATGCCTTCTCTGGCTCATCACTTCGCGTGGAGAGCGCTTTCATGGATGCAAATGCCGCGAGTGGCAGTGGATGTATCGCCGCTTCTACGCCACCTGCAAAGACAAGATCCGCTTTGCCTTCTCGAATCATGCTTAAACCTTGAGCTACCGCCTCAGCACCTGAAGCACAAGCACTGACCGGTGTGTGCACGCCTGCGCGAGCGCTAAATTCCAAACCAACATGAGCAGCGGGTCCATTTGGCATCAACATGGGAACAGTATGTGGACTTACCTGGCGTGCACCTTTGGTTCGCCAAATATCGTATTGATCAATGAGAGTAGTGACGCCGCCAATTCCCGAGGCAATCGATACAGCAGTCCGCAGCGGATCAATTGTTGGCGAACCTGCGTCGACAAATGCCTCCCTTGCCGCGATGAGCGCGAATGCCTCTGAGCGATCAAGTTTTCGCAGAGCGATGCGATCCATGACTTCACTTGGATCTACAGCAACGCAAGCGGCAATAGATATGGGAAGAGTAGAGACCCACTCTGCTTCGATTCGCTTAACGCCAGACTGGCCAGCAAGAAGCGCTCGCCACGTTGTTGGGACATCTCCGCCAAGCGGCGTCGTGGCACCGAGACCAGTGACGACGACGCGACGATTCATTGCTCTGGATTAAGCAGCGGCTTTGACGATATAGGCAACTGCATCGCCAACTGTCTTCATATCACTCACTGCTTCATCAGGAATCTTGATACCGAAACGCTCTTCTGCCGCCACAACAACTTCCACCATCGAGAGGGAATCGACATCTAAATCGTTGGAGAAGTCCTTGGACATCTCCACATCACTTGGCTTGATGCCTGCTACTTCCTCAAGGATCTCTGTAAGTCCTTGAAGGACTGCGCTCTCACTTAGTGCCATCGTTCATTCCTCTCTCATTACTAGGGATTATCATCGCCAAATCGTTACTTAGGTTCTGGCGGGAGCAACGCTACCTGTCCGGCATAGACCAACCCCGCTCCGAAACCAATCAACAGCGCACTCTTTCCATGTAAGTCGGGTCTTTCCGAAAGAAGTGCATCCATCGCCAGGGGAATGGATGCGGCAGAGGTATTGCCTGCAGTTCGAACATCCTTCGCAATCGCCACTCGTTCCGGTAACTTCATAGCTTTTGCAAGTGCATCAATAATCCGCAAGTTCGCCTGATGCGGAATGAAGGCATCTAACGTATCGACGGTAAGCCCGGCCTTTTGAATTGCTTCGAGTGCAACGGGTGCCATTTCGTAGACTGCCCAGCGGAAGACAGTCTGTCCTGCCATTGAAATTTCCGGCCAAGACTTCTCTGCTGAGTCTCTGATATCTATCCATGACGGTTCAAGAGAGATTGCTTCGCGATTTGTGGCATCAGATCCCCAGACCATCGGCCCGATACCGCTTTCTCTTGATGGACCTACCAATACTGCACCCGCACCATCTGCAAAAATAAAGGCAGTGCCTCGATCATCCGGATCGGTGAAATCAGTCAATCGCTCAACACCGACAACTAGAACATATTTCGCAGTACCCGCGCGGATGAGATCGGAGGCCATGCCAAGTCCATAACAGAAACCGGCGCAAGCAGCCGAGATATCAAAGGCGGCAGCTCTTGGATTTCCCAATTCTCGAATCAGTTCAGTGGCGCCACTAGGTGTTTGGTAGGGATAGCTGACCGTCGCCATGATCACGGCATCTACCTCGCTCATGGGAATACTCGCTCGTTTGAGCGCTAACTCCGATGCGGCTTTCGACATCGCAATAACTGTCTCTTCACTTGTTGCGAACCTTCGCGATTCAATACCAGAGCGCTCTCTTATCCACTCATCGCTTGACTCGATTCGATCGACGATTTCAGCGTTAGGAACGATCCGTGATGGTCGATAACTTCCAACGGAGAGGATTCGTGACTCTTGGTTGGGAGTTCTGAAATTAAGCGTCATGTCCGAGGCTCCACGACATCATTATTGCGCCCTGGCAAGGAATTCCTTGGCAGAATCGAGATCAGATGGGCCTTTGATCGCGAATGTGCGCACTTCGGGTAACTCTCGTTTTATCAGTCCGACGAGAGTTCCGGCCGGAGCAACTTCAAGGAGATCGGTCACCCCAAGTTCACGTATCTGCTTCATGCAAAGGTCCCATCTCACGGGACTTGAAATCTGCGAAACTAAACGCTCTTTAACATCGTCACCAGAATTGATGACAGAGCCATCTCGATTGGATAAGAGGATTGAGTCAGGGTTACGGAATTCGATAGTTCTTACAAAACTTTGAAAAAGCAGCTGAGCAGAGCTCATGTGATGAGTATGAAACGCACCCGCAACTTCCAACCGGCGAATCCTGGCACCACTTGGTGAATGTTCAGACAATCTCTCAAGATCTCGAATGAGCCCAGCAGCGACAATCTGGCCTGTCCCGTTTTCATTGGCGGCCTCAAGGTTCAACTCTTGAAGGCGGGCTATGACATCTTCTCGCGCGCCACCAAGGATTGCGCTCATCCCGGTCTTCTTCTTGCTCGATGCTGATGCCATCACATTGCCACGATTGGCCACAACTCGGATCGCATCATCTTCGTCGAAGACGCCCGCAAAATAGGCAGCGCTAATTTCGCCAACTGAGTGCCCAGCAAAGAGAAAGGACTCCCCGGAGATTTCTCCTCGCATGAGATGCCAACTGAGAAGAGAAGTTGCAACGATTAATACTTGAGCATTTGAAGTGTCTCTCACTTCATCTACTCCCGCAGTAGTACCAAGCCTGAGTAGTTTTCGCCCCGACACTTCGGACCATTGTTCGATCTTTTCGCGGACCCCTGCAATCTCAAGCCATGGCGAGAGCATTCCTGGGCCTTGCGAACCTTGACCGGGGGCAAGGATTGCCAACATGGCTTGAATACTAAGTGTCACTTCGCTTTACGCGAAAGTAATGTGATGGACCAGCCAAACCTGGACCGAGTGAGGAGCAAGAGTCGTCGCGTCATTTGGTGACCGAAGTTGGGGTTCGTACTCGGCAACTGAGTGCGATGAGTCGAAGATCGAACGGTAGGAATCGCCCCACTGCTTATCCGGTAACTGAAATAGGGCCTCATCGCGAGACCCATTGACGAGCAGTAAGAGTCCCTGCTCTTCTTTCGCTTCGAAAAATATTGCTAACTCCATTCGACCAGGCTCATGCCAGTCCTCGTGGCTCATCTCGAGCCCATCTCTTCGAAACCAAGCGATATCTTTTCGATTGGTCTCTCTGTCGATACTCCCGGTGAAGAAATCTGAGATGAGGTGATTGAGATAGAGCGAGCGAATCTCGACCAACCGCTCGACAGTTGCCAGTAAGTCCTTTGCCGATAATTCCGATGACGCCGACGAATCATCGTTCTGCCACGAGAGGTAGAGCCCACCGTTGAAATTCGCTGGAGAGTTAGGATTGTCATCTCGGTCAATCGTGAAGGCATTATTCGATCCAGATTGGGTTCGAGAACGTTCATCTCCCATAGTGATCATAGGAACCCCTGCCGAAAGCAAAAGTGTTGCCAGGATCGACTTCTGCAACCTTCTTCTCATCACCTCTATCTCGATCCGTCCTGTGGGGCCTTCGGTACCTAGATTCCACGATCGATTCTCATTTGATCCATCGCGATTGGATTCACCGTTAGCTAGATTCTGCTTCTCTTGGTAGCGCACTAAATCATGCAAAGTGAATCCATCATGGGCAGTGACGAAATTGATTGAGGCATCTGGTCCTCGCTGGTGGAAGAGATCATCTGATCCGCTCACTCGCCGAGCAAGATCTGCGACTCCTGCCGCTTCACCGCTTGCATGTTGACCAAGCCAGAAGTTCCTAACGCCATCTCGATAACGATCGTTCCATTCACGCCAGGGCTCTGGAAATGCCCCAAGTGAGTGCCCTGCTATATCCCAGGGCTCGGCAATCAATTTGCGTTCGCGAAGAATTGGGTCCGAGTGAATTAACTGGATCAACTCGTGGGCGTCAGGATTTGGAATTCCATTTGTATCTCGAGCGAGCGCGGTGGTGAGGTCGAATCTGAAGCCATCGACGCCGATCACTTCACTCCACCAAAGAAGTGAATCGATTATTAAATCCTGTGTCATCGGATTTGCTGTGTTGATTGTGTTTCCGCATCCAGTGAAATCAGAGAGTTCACCATCGCCGTCATGAAGGTAATAGGCGAGGGCATCAATACCTCGCCATGAGAGCATCGCGCCACTCTCTCCACCTTCGCAGGTGTGATTGAAGACGAGATCAAGAATCACTTCGATTCCTGCGCGATGAAGCGCGTCTATTGATTTCTGTAACTCCGTCACTGGATCCTGCGTTGCGCTGTACTCGGGATGAAGCGCATGAAAAGAGATTGGGTTATAGCCCCAGAAGTTCTCTCGTCCTCGCGCTTTGATCGCGGGTTCCGTTGCAAAATGATGGATCGGAAGTAGTTCAAGCGCGCTCACACCAAGGCCTTTGAGATATTGAATCGTTGAACTCTCGCCCAGCGCAGCATAAGTTCCTCGAAGATCTATCGGTATCGACTCATTCATCTTGGTAAAGCCTTCGACATGTGCTTCATAGATGAGAGTCTCACTCCAAGGGCGATTGGGCCGATTGATCTCCCTGGATCTGAAATCAGTAACTACGGAGTAAGGCAGTAACCCGGCAGAATCGCGGGCATCGCAGATAAGAGGATCGCCGTTACCCATTTCATCGATTGCATGA
>Ga0163212_1000362_pt1 | contig 19744 bp, 15 predicted proteins | sample Malawi_45m_30L_FD_113532 | JGI IMG/M metagenome (GOLD analysis project Ga0163212, IMG submission 113532) | Freshwater microbial communities from Lake Malawi, Central Region, Malawi to study Microbial Dark Matter (Phase II) - Malawi_45m_30L | ecosystem: Environmental > Aquatic > Freshwater > Lake...
GATCAAGTCCATTGCGCCCCGAGGCGCTGCCGCTACCGGCGGCAAACGTTCGCTTGCTGCAATGGCACTTGCGACAGCTGCATTTGTTGCCGGTTGCGCCAACGACGATAAGCCTGAGTTTCGCTCTCTGGTCGTCTTCGGAGATAGCCTCAGCGACATTGGTTCGTACGCGCCGGTCACCTCGGCCGCAGGCAATTCCCAGCCCCCTTTCATTGGCGGCAAGTTCACAACGAACGGTACGGAGGGTCTGGTCTGGCCGGAAATGCTGGCCGCGCAGATGGGACTCAGGATCACGCCCCACGAGGTCGGATACGGAACGCAGTCGTCGAAGTGTCCGAGCAACGACACAAGTTGCACTGGCTATGCCCAAGGCGGTTCACGGGTGACCAACGCAGATGGCATCGGCAAACAGGGAGGGGCCCTGACGGTCCCGGTGAAGACCCAGATCGCCAACCATGTGAACCGCTTCAACAGTTTCCGGAGCACAGACCTGATCATCGTTTACGCAGGCAACAACGATGTCTTTGTCCAGTTCGAACTCTTCACAAGGAAGGCAGCGCAGATCGAGGCTGACGCCGGTGCGGGAAAACTGACAAGGGAGCAGGCCGCACAGCAGACGAACGCGGCCGTTGCAGAGGCGATCCGTGCCACCCAGCAGGCGGCGGATGAACTCAACACGTATGTGAAGTCGGACATACTCGGAAAGGGCGCCTCGTATGTGGTGGTTGGAAACCTCCCCGACAGTGCAAAGACGCCCACTGGCGCTGCCGCACCAGCCTCGGTGAGACCAATCCTTTCTCAACTGGTCTCAACATTCAACCAGGCCTTGAGCGGGGGACTGGCGGGATCCTCAGCAAAAATCTGGGACTCCAAGGCGCTTGGGGACGACGTGGCCGCCAACCCTGCCAAGTATGGATTCACGAACACCACGGATGTTGCCTGCGATCCTGAGAAAATCAAGCTCATCACGGGTGGACAGATCGTCGACGGCACCTCCCTCTTTTGCAACGCAACGCCAGGAGTTCCGTACTTCGGACTGAAGACCGGAGCAAGCGCAAACACCTGGCAGTTCGCCGACGGCGTTCACCCCACAACCGGCGGCCACAAGGTAATCGCCCAGAAACTGAGCGAGTATCTCGTTTCCATTGGCTGGTTCTGAGCGAACCCGCAGATCGGGCAACAAAGCCCTTCCCGAGATGCGATGGGATCGGATGAGGTAACGGCAAAGGCGGTCCGATGAGAGAGGCCGTAGCCACCCTGGTCAGTGAGCGTGAGCATGACCGTGCCCTAGCCCGATTGGGTCTGGGGCGGTCATCACGATTCGGGTGAAAAGCTTCCTGAACGCGGGTTCATCCTGCGCGGCCGGTGCCAAGGGGTGGGTGTTTGCGGCAAACGCATCGTCGAGTGCTTTCCACTCTGCGTCCGAGAGCAGTTTTCTGGCTTCTGGAATCACCACCGTTTCCTCCAGCCGCATATGCTCGTGGTAGAACTGGATGTACTTGCGGGCTTCTTCCTCGAAGTCGAAGCGTCTCGCGTCTCCGAAGTACTCCCACGCGAGCAAGCGGTGCTGCAGATCGCGGATGGCGGTCTCCTCGCGGATATGCTCCATTTCGAGACCGTGCACAACTTCGGCGAGTGCTTCTGACCTGGTTTTGAGCGGGCGAAACAGGAACTCGGTCTCCTTTGGATGGTGTTGCCTTGCCGGAAACTCATCAAGGTAAAACAACATCGCCCTCAGCGTTTCAAAGAAATTCGCCTCGTCGCCGCGCGGACCTCGCTGGAGCATGGCGATGATCGAAGTCAGGATCGAGGAGATGCTTGCATGCTCCTGGTAAATCGTCTGAATGCATGGGTGCGACATGACCACCTCTCTAGATTAGTACAAAGAAGTCCAGACTGAAAAGAATTGTAGTCCTTGTGCTTTCATGCCGCTTAGGCTCCCACGCTGCCAGGTGTGCGCTCCCTTGATCTCACGCTGCTGAATCTTCCCAACCCACCCCCAACGTCCTCGGCGGCGGTCTGGGCACTTCGGCTCCGAGGAGAATCTGCGCATAGGCCTTGGCGAGATTGTCGGTGTGCAGCGATGCCATACCGCCTCCGCCGAGCACGCCTTCGAGCACGAGGTTGAGCCCGTGGATGCCGGGTAGTGCATAGCGGCGCAGGCGCAGGATCTGGCGGTGTGCAAAGACCCGACGCAGCAGAGCCTCGTCCACCACTGCGAGGAGCCAGGGCCAGTTGGCGGGATGTCGGGCGATCAGACCGATGTTGGCGGTGTTGCCCTTGTCGCCGGAGCGGCCGTGCGCAAGTTCGATCAGACGAACCCGCGCCCACCTTGGATCGGACCAGGCACGGGCCGCTTTGGTGAGCGTGCGCGCGTCGAGTCCTGCAACAACTCTGCCGTCGTGATTGCCGGTCAACAGGGCCGTGGAAGACATGCGCAAGTCGGAGGCATCGGGCACATCGGCGTGCTCCAGAACGAGCTCCTCCTCATCGAGCAGCACCCGCACCGACACAGCCTGACGCGGTTCCAGCATGGAAAACAGCCGGATGAGCGCACTGGGAGCCGCCCGCCCCTGGCCAAATCCGCTGGTTCCAGGCGCCATCGAAGTTGCGGCGGCGGCAAACTCCCGGCCAAACAACTCGAGACTTGCCTTCTCGGAGCACCTCGCAGCGATCCTGAGCACCACTTCGCGCGCCTGCCCTGCGCGTGCAGATGGCCCGTACATCGCCTCGCTGCCGAGCACCTCCACATGCGTTTCGGCCAAGGGTGCAAGCCCCCTCCCCTGCAGCATGCGCGCAAGGCGCGCGAGCAGGGCATCGGCGGTGCGCCGCGCCTTGGCAGCGGCGTGTTCGCCGCCGATCACGAGCAGCACCTGATTCTTCCAGCCGTCTTGCCAGGTGAGGCTGAGTTTGAGGTCGCGCGGCGGTGGCAAGCCGCGAGCGCCTTCCACACTCACGCGATCGAGTCCGGAAGGACGGATCACCACGCCGGTCCAGTCACAGACCACATCCGGGACCACATAGGCCGCCGGATCAGCGATCTCGTAGAGCAGTTGCTCGGCCACGGTGGCCGGGGTAATCATCCCGCCGGTACCCTCCGGCTTGAAGATCTCGAAGCGTCCGTCGGCCCAGGCCTCCACGACCGGAAAGCCGATATTTTCCCAATCGGTCACCTGCTGCCAGTCGGTGAAGAGCCCACCCGTGCATTGCGCACCGCATTCGATCAGGTGCCCTGCAAGCGTACCCTGCGCGAGGCGGTCAAGCAGTTTCTGCGAAGGCTCCCGGCCCACCGTCTTGTGCCAGCCGAACGCGTGCATCATCGCACCGAGGGTCACGGCCGAGTCCACACACCGCCCGGTGATCACGACCTGCGCACCCGCGTCAAGCGCCTGCGCGATCGGACGCGCTCCAAGATAGGCGTTGATGCTGAGGACCTTGTCCGGAAAGGCAGCCCCGCTCGAAATGTCGATACGCTGGCTCGCGCGGAACTCCTCCTCCCGGTGCAGGAGATCGTCGCCCAGCACCAGACCGATGCGGATCCTCAGCCCAAGGTCCCTCGCAAGATCCGCGAGCGCCTTGGCGCAGGCCTGCGGGTGGATTCCCCCGGCGTTGGATACGACCCGGATACCCCGGCCGAGCAACTCAGGCAAGTGCTCGCGCAGGGTGACCTGCACAAAGTCGGTGGCATAGCCTGCCTGGGGCGACCTTGCCCGCTGGCCGGCCATGATCGCCAGTGTGAGTTCGGCAAGGTAGTCGAAGACCAGGAAATCGAGATCCGGAACCTTGAGAAGCTGGGGAACCGCGCTTGCAGTGTCGCCCCAGAAGCCCGATGCGCCTCCTATTCGAATACTATCGACCATCGTTGCCCGCCCCATCATGAAACGCTTCGAGTCAAGCATACAACCGGGAAGCCCGGTGTTCGTCTCGCGCAGCACTGCCATGCTCGGTCTCTTGCGCGAGCTAAGGGCCCTGGAAGCCCGCAGCCGCGAGCGGTCGGCCGCTGCGAAACCGCTCTTTGATCGCAGGGGCCAGTTGCTCCCTCGCGAAAGGCTCGCGCGCCTGCTCGACCCGGGAGCGCCCTGGCTGGAGCTTTCAACCCTTGCCGGCTACGGACTCGACACCGATGATCCTGCGCGCTCGGTGCCGGGAAGCGGCGTGATCACAGGCATCGGTTTCGTGAGCGGTGTCCGTTGCCTGGTACAGCTCAACGATGCAGGCATCGATGCAGGCGCGATCCAGCACATGGGTCGCGAGAAGATTCTGCGCGGCCAGCGGATTGCCGCGGAAAATGCGCTCCCTTATGTGCAGCTGATCGAGTCCGCCGGCGCGAATCTTCTTCGCTACCAGGTGGAGGGGTTCGTCGAAGGCGGGCGGATTTTCGCCAACCTCGCCCGGTTGTCGGCCGCGGGCATCCCGGTGATTGCGGTGGTCCACGGAGCCTCCACCGCTGGCGGGGCCTACATGCCGGGGCTTTCAGACTATGTGATCATGGTTCGCGGCAGGGCCAAAGCCTTTCTTGCCGGCCCGCCGCTCCTGAGAGCCGCCACAGGAGAAATCGCCAACGACGAGGAACTGGGCGGCGCACAGATGCATACCCAGGTCAGCGGTCTGGGCGAATACCTCGCCGAGGACGACGCCGAAGCAATCCTGCTGGCACGCAACCTGTTGCGACATCTTGGATGGCAGGGCCGAAGCGACGGCATCGCAAGGACCGATCAACGTGCGGGGTGGAGTGCGCCGCGTCATAGCCCTGAGGAGTTGCTCGGCGTGATGCCTGCAGACTTCCGCGAACCTGTCGATATGCGTGAAGTACTCGCGCGGATCGCAGACAGCTCCGACTTTCTCGAGTTCCAGCCTGACTACGGGCCCCAGACGGTGTGTGCGCACGCGGCGATCGAGGGCTATGCGGCGGGCTTCATCAGCAACAACGGGCCCATCGATCCTGCGGGAAGCCACAAGGTCACGCACTTCATCCAGGCCTGCTGCCAGGCCGACATTCCGCTCGTGTACCTGCAAAACACAACCGGCTACATCGTGGGCAAAGCCAGCGAGCAGGCAGGCATGATCAAGCACGGCTCGAAGATGATCCAGGCGGTGGCCAATGCAACCGTTGCATCGATCACGCTGCATTGCGGTGCATCGTTCGGAGCGGGCAACTACGGTATGTGCGGTCGAGGGTTCGATCCGCGCTTTGCCTTTTCATGGCCCAATGCAAGCACGGCCGTGATGGGTGCCGAGCAGGCCGCTCGGACCATGCGGATCGTGGCCGAGGCCGGAGCAGCCCGCAAAGGAGAGACTCCAGACGCCTCCGCGCTCGAGGCGATGGAGCGCAACATCATCGACACTTTCGAGCGGCAGTCCGGGGCAATCCACACCAGTGCACGCATGCTCGATGACGGCATCATCGACCCGCGCGACACCCGCAAGGTCCTTGCGCTCGTCCTGGCCACCTGCCGCGAGGCGCGCGCCCGCAAGCTCTTCCCGATCCAGTTCGGCGTGGCGCGGCCCTGAGCAAACGACACGCCGCCTGAAACCTCGCCGCCCGAAACGCACCGCCTGAAACGTCGCCGCCTGAAACCTCGCCGCCCGAAACGCACCGCCCGCGAACCCGCCCACCACCTCGAATCGGACCTAAGCCGATGCTCTTCACTGCCGAACACCACGCCCTGCAGGATTCCCTGCGCAGGTTCATCGACAGCGAAATCAACCCGCATGTGGAGGCCTGGGAGAAGGCAGAAATCTTCCCGGCACACGAGGTGTTTGCCAGGATGGGTGCGCTGGGCTTTCTCGGAATCACCAAGCCCGTGGTCTACGGCGGTCTTGGCCTTGACTACTCCTACGCGGTCGCCTTCGCCGAGGCACTCCGCCATATCCATTGCGGCGGGGTACCGATGGCGATCGGTGTTCAGACCGACATGGCAACACCCGCACTGGCCCGGCACGGAAGCGAGGAAGTGTGCAGGAGGTTCCTCGAGCCCTCGATCCGCGGTGAGATGGTGGCGTGCCTCGGTGTCTCCGAGCCCGGGGCTGGATCCGACGTGGCCTCGATCCGCACCACCGCACGCAAGGACGGCAACGATTACCGCATCGACGGGACCAAGATGTGGACCACCAACGGCACTCAGGCCGACTGGATGTGCCTTCTCGCCAACACCTCGGACGGACCGGCGCATCGCAACAAGACCCTCATCTGCCTGCCCATGAAGAGCTCCGGCGTCACGGTGGCGCGCAAGCTGAGGAAGGTCGGGATGCACGCCTCGGACACCGCGCAGATCCATTTCGACGACGTGCGGGTTCCGCAGCGCTACCGGATTGGCGAGGAGGGCATGGGTTTCGTGTACCAGATGGAACAGTTTCAGGAAGAGCGTCTGTGGGCCGCGGCCAGTGCAGCTGCTGCGGGCAACGTCCTTCTGGAGACCGTGGACTATCTGCGCGAGCGCATCGCCTTTGGCAAACCGCTGCTCGAAAACCAGTTCATTCAGTTCAAGCTTGCCGAGTTGCAGACCGAGGTGGAGTGTGTACGCGCCCTCCTCTACCGTGCCACGGAACTGTATGTCGCGGGTGAGGACGTGCTCCAGCTTGCCTCGATGGCCAAGCTCAAGAGTGGCCGGGTGGCGCGCGAAGTGGCCGACTGGTGCGTGCAGTTCTGGGGTGGAATGGGCTACATCGAGGAAACCCGGGTAAACCGCTACTGGCGCGATTCGAGGCTCGGCTCGATCGGAGGGGGGGCCGACGAGGTCATGCTCGGAATCATTGCCCGCACGATGGGGCTTGCGGGTCGGTCACGATGAGCGGTGGCCGGCGCATCACCAAGCTGCTGGTCGCCAACCGGGGCGAGATCGCCTGCCGGATCCTGCGTAGCGCCCACGCCGAGGGGCTCCCCACCGCTGCGATCTACAGTGACGTCGACCGCAACGCACTCCACACCCAGCTTGCCGGGGAGGCACACCCGATCGGCGGAGCGGCTGCTGCGGATTCCTATCTCCGCGCCGGTGCCATCCTCGAGCTTGCCCAGCGCATCGGTGCCAACGCGATTCACCCCGGCTACGGCTTTCTCAGTGAGCAAGCCGACTTTGCCGACGCCTGCGAAGCCGGGGGGCTCATCTTTGTGGGGCCGAGCGGCGCATCGATGCGCGCACTCGGAAACAAGTCGGCGGCACGCCGGCTTGCGCTCACGCTCGGGATCCCGGTGCGCGCGGGCTACGATGGAAACGATCAGACCGATGCGCGATTCCTCGCCGAGGCGCCCAAGCTTGGCTTTCCGCTCATGGTGAAGGCAGCCGCGGGCGGTGGTGGCCGGGGCATGCGCATCGTCCACCACCTCGCGGACCTGCCGGAGGCCCTGGCGAGCGCCCGGGCAGAGTCACTGGCAGCCTTCGGCAGTACCCAGCTCCTGCTCGAGGCGCTGCTTGCAAGGGCGCGCCATATCGAGATTCAGGTCATGGCCGATCACTACGGCAAGGTCCTCACCCTGCATGAGCGCGACTGCACAACACAGCGACGCCATCAGAAGATCCTCGAAGAGGCGCCGGCACCGGGACTGTCCAGCGCACTGCGAAGTGCGATGAGCCACGACGCAATCCGGCTCGCCCGCGCAGTGCATTACCACGGCGCAGGAACCGTGGAATTCCTTCTCGAGCCTGACGGGCGCTACACGCTGCTCGAGATGAATACCCGCCTGCAGGTCGAGCACCCCGTGACCGAGGCGATCACCGGCCTCGATCTGGTTGCCCTGCAGTTGCGCATCGCTCAGGGTGAGCCACTTGCGATCGGGCAGCACGAGGTGCAGATGCGTGGCCACGCGATCGAGGCCCGCCTCTGCGCTGAGGACCCTTGGCGCGCGTGCCTGCCGCAGTCAGGACCGGTGCATGCGCTGCGCTGGCCCGGTATTGAGGGCGTTCGTATCGACCACGGACTGCATTGCGGCAGCTCCATTTCGCCGCACTACGACCCCCTGATGGCCAAGATCATTGCCTGGGGCACGCACCGGAGTGAGGCGATCAACCGCCTGAGACTGGCGCTCGAGCAACTGCGGATTCTCGGGCCCCAGGACAACCGCACGCTGCTGCTCGCAGCCCTGGCGCACCCAGGGTTTGGCGAGGTGGTGTCGAGCGACACTGGCTGGCTTGAGCGCGCACTCGCCTCAGGGTCCCTCCTTCCGGCTGCGGCTTCGGCGGCAGGCGACCCCACCGCCCCCCCGCTCGCGTGGTCGGCTGCGGCGGCTGCGCTCATCGCAACGCGCTCGGCCAGGGTCCATGGCGCGCTGATGGGATTCCAGAGCACTGCACGCGGCCCGAGCCGCACCGAGGAATCCGCCCGCCTCGTCCAGCGGATGCGCGTCCGCGCGCAGCGCCATCAGCACACCAGCGAGTTGCGCCTGCGCTGCGACGGCTCCTCCGACCACCAGGACCTTGCCTTCTGGACGCTGGGTGATGCTGCCGACCCGCAAGGCGCCTGGCTGAGTGTCGGGGTGCCTGTGGACCTCGGCCCGCCCTGCAACCCGTCGGATCGCTCACCCGGCGAGGCTCTCGCGATCGGCCCGCAACGCCGCCATTTTCTCGCGCACTGGACCTCCGAGGGGCTGCATCTCGACCTCGGCATCTGCTCCGACCTTGCCATCGTAGACGCCCCCTCGACTTCAACCGATTCCGGCCGCAACCGCGAGGGTATCCTGCGCAGCAGCATGCACGGCCTGGTGGCCTCGGTGGAGGCCAAAGTCGGTGATCGGGTGGAAGCGGGAAGCCTGCTGATGCGAATCGAGGCGATGAAGATTCAGCACCGCATCGAGGCACCGCGCGCAGGGGTGCTCGAGGAGTTGAGCGTGCAGCCTGGCCAGCAGGTGAGCGCGGGTCAGGTTTTGGCAACCATCGGGCCGCAAGCGCAGCCTGCATTCGCAACGGCGGTGTCACCATTGGCCGATACCGGGCCGCAAGCGCAGCCTGCATCCGCAACGGCGGTGTCACCATTGGCCGATACCGGGCCGCAATCCCACCCCGGCTGAGGCTCTGATGCACTTTCCGAGGCAGCCGATTGCAGCCCTGCAGCCTGCTCTTTGGCCGTCGCAGAGCGCAACCCAGCGCGCCGTCTACGAAGCCACGCAACGCTTCGCGCGACAAGCGCTTGTTCCACACCTCGAGGTATGGGAACGCCAGGGCAGGATTCCTCGCGAAGTCCACGCCGAGGCCGCAGCCATCGGAGTGCTCGGTCTGGGATTCCCCGAGGCCTATGGCGGGGTGCCGGCAGACACCTGGACGCGGGCGCTTGCCACCTGGGCGCTCTGCGGAGCAGGCTCGGGCGGGGTGATCGCTGCGCTCATGAGCCACAGCATCATGGTGTGGCCGCTCGCGGCGGCGGCCTCCGAGCGGGTGAAGCGAAGCTTTCTGCCTGCGCTGCTCCAGGGGAAACTCATCGGGGCACTGGCTGTGACCGAGGCCTCGGGCGGCTCGGATGTTGCACGACTGCAAACCCGGGCCGAGCGATGCCCTGGCGGCTGGCGGCTGCGCGGCAGCAAGATGTACATCACCTCGGGCATGCGCGCCGACGTACTCCTCATCGCGGCACGTGGCGGCGATCCGGGTTCGCAGGGCCTCTCCCTGTTTGTGGTGGAGGCACCGGCCGAGGGCCTTGAGCGGTACCCGCTCGAGAAGACCGGCTGGCTCTGCTCGGACACAGCGGCGATCCATCTCGACGGGGTCTTCGTCCCTCACGACGCGCTCGTGGGGGATGAGGGCCGTGGCTTGGGCCTGATCCTGCAGAACTTCAACGCGGAGCGCCTGCTGATGGCGGTCCAGGCGCTTGCACTGGCGAGCGTTTGCGCCGAGGAAGCGCTCGCCTGGGCATGGACCCGCAACACTTTCGGTGCGCCGCTCATTGCCCACCAGGTGATTCGGCACAAGTTCGCCCGCATGGTGCAAAGCATCCTCGGGCCACTTCACTGGGCCCGGAGCCTTTGCGACCGCATGGACCAGGGCGAGGTGCCCGCTGGCGAAATCGCTCTGCTGAAGAACGCCGCAACGCAGGCGTTGCGCGAAGTTGCCGATCAGTCCGTACAGATCCTGGGCGGCCAGGGCTACCTGCGGGCAAGCGCAAGTGAACGAATCTACCGCGAAGTGAAAGTGATGATGATTGGCGGCGGCGCCGAGGAAGTGATGTACGAACTCGCCGCGCGGCAACTCGGGCTCGAACCCTGAATGGGGCGTTGCCGGATGGGTGCCTTGCGGCATGATCCAGCCGTTTGCCGCGGTGGCCTTGCAGTCTGACGCAGCGGCGTGCTGCCGTCTGGCGCCGCGTGCTGCCGTCTGGCGCAGCGGTTCGCTGTGGCTGCCGAGGGATCTCCACCTTCACAACCCCAGCTCAAGGGAGGAGCAATGACCCAGGAGAAAGCGATCCTGATCGAACGCAACGCTGCGGTGTTGCGGATTCGCCTCAATCGGCCTTCGGTGCTCAACGCGATGACCAACACACTGATGCTCGAACTGCATGCCGCGCTCACCCTCGCCGGCGACGACGCCTCGGTGCGCGCGGTACTGCTGAGCGGCGAAGGACGGGGCTTTTGTGCCGGGGCTGACCTGGCCGAAAGCGGCTTTGCAAGCCCGGGCGCGGCGGACGCAGCATCCGCAGCGGTTGGCGACAAACTGCGCCGGATCTTCAACCCGGTGATCGAAGCAATGCGCAGCCTGCCCAAGCCGATCGTGACTGCGGTCAATGGCGTTGCGGCCGGCGCCGGAATGAGTCTTGCGCTGGCTGGAGACATCATTGTCTGTGGCGAGTCTGCATCGTTTCTGCAGGCCTTTGCGCGCATCGGCCTGATTCCCGACGCGGGCAGTACCTGGTTCCTGCCGCGTCTGGTGGGCGAGGCGAAGGCGCGCGCGCTCGTGATGCTCGCCGAACGGATCAGCGCAGAAGAAGCCGAACGCATCGGTCTGGTCTACAAGGTGGTACCCGATGCAGAGCTCGAGCCCTTCTGTGTGCGTACCGCGCACGCGCTGGCCAGCATGCCCACTGCGGCCTATGCGCTTGCCAAGCAAGCCCTGCACCTGAGTCTTCAGACAGGGCTGAGCGAACAACTCGAGCGCGAGGCCCAATTGCAGTCGCAGGCTGCGGCAACCGAGGATTGCCGCGAGGGTATCCGCGCGTTTCTCGAAAAGCGTGCACCCGTGTTCAGGGGCTGTTAGCCCACCTAGCCCACGGAACCCAGGGAGGACCGAGCCACCATGCGCCGCAATGCGATCGAGCAGGAAAAGTTCGAACGCGCGCTCCGCGCGATGTTCGAGAAGGAGATCCGCTTCAACGACGTGCTTGGATTGTGCGTCGAGCAGTTGGGCGCCGGAACCGCAGTGATCGGTTTTGCTATGCAGCCGCAACTGGTGGGGCACTTTCAGCATGGACGCCTGCACGGAGGCGTGATCTCTGCGGCGCTCGACGCCACCGCGGGCTGCGCGGTGATGATGGGTATTGCCGATCGTCATCCGCACGACAGCGCCGATCAGACGCTTGCCCGCTTCACGCGGGTGGGCACGATCGATCTGAGGGTGGACTACCTGCGCCAGGGGCTGGGGCAGAGATTCTCCTCGAGCGCACGGGTGACGCGCATTGGAGGGCGGATCGCCTCAACCCAGATGGAACTGCACAACGACGGGGGTTTGCTCATCGCCACCGGGGCGGCGAGCTACATCGTGAGTTGAGCGATGCAGCGCGCCTGCGGTCCCCGGACGACCGGATCCGCTTGATCAGCCCCGCTTGGTCAGGCCCTGCCGATCAGCCCCGGAGAAAGTCGCTCACGGTCACCCAGCGGCCGCCCTGGATCTGCGCAATACGCATCTGGTTGTTGCCAAGGCGCTTGTTGGGCCCCCACGAGTATTCGGGAGTGCCCAGGAAAGTACGCGGGTAGGGATTCGACTCGAGCGCCTTCACCAACGCGTCGGCAGTGAGGCCGGTGCCCGCCTTTTCGGCAGCCTTTGCAAACATGTCGATGAGCACCCAACCCACCACCGACCACAGGTCGCCGTCCTCCTTGAACTCTTCCTTGTAGCGGTCCATCCAGTCGTTGAGGAGCTTGTTGTTCTTCGGATCATCGCGGTAGGGGGTGGGTGCCTCGGCCATTGCGAAAAAACCCTCGACGATCTTTCCGCCTGCCTTGGCCACTGCCGGCATGTAGGCCGCCGAGGAGCCGAAAAACTCACCGCCGTAGCCCATCTTGCGCGCAGTGCCGATCGTGGCAATCGTTTCCCGGATGATCGTGCCGAGCACGATGAACTCCACCTTGGCCGCAAGAAGCCGCTGCACCTGCGATGAGAAATCGGTGGCACCACGCTTGTACGAGGTCTTTTCAACCAGTTGCACGCCGGGCAGGTCCTTGAGCGCCATCTCGGTACCCCGCAGAATCTCCATGCCGAACTCGTCGTCCTGATACAGGATGCCGATCCGCTTGAAGGGGCGCTGCTTGAGGAGTTCGCGAAGGCCCGCCGCAGTGGTCTCCGGATAGGGCGCAAACGAAGCGAACTTGAGTTTGTGGAAGGGTTCATAGTTGCCGTGGTGCGCAGTGATCGGGAAGAGGTGCGGCACACCGCGCTCGAGGCACAACTGAATGGTGGGCAGCGAGATCACCGTGCCGAGCGTGCCGATCATGGCGAAGGACTTGTCCTGCGTGAGCAGCTTTTGCGCTGCAAGCACGCCCTTTTTCGGGTCGTAGCCCGAATCCTCCACGTTGAGCTTGACCTTGCGGTTGTTGATGCCGCCCTGATCGTTGAGCTCCTTCACGCGCATGCGCATACCGTTGATCGAGGGCTTGGAGAGCGACACCAGCGGCCCTGAAAGATCGCCGATGTGGCCCAGAACAATCTCGGTTTTCGAGACGCCCTGGGTGGTTTGCGCAAAGGACGCTGTGGAAGCGAGCGCGCCGAGCGAGGCGGCTGTCGCGCTCAGCGCGAGAAATGCGCGCCGGTCTGCCGCCTGCGCGAGCAGTTGAACCATTGCCTGGTGGGTTGGATCATGTTGTTGAGCCATCGTGAGGTCTCCTTGGAGTTGCGTCGGTCGTGAAACAGTTGCCCGCGGCCCGGATTTTAGCCGGGTGCATACATCTGGGCGATCAGGTCGCGGTACTTCTCGTTGATCAGCCTGCGCTTGAGTTTCATCGTTGGGGTGAGCTCCTCGTCTTCGGCCGTGAGCTTTTGCTCGATCAGTCGGAACTTCTTGATCTGCTCCACGCGCGCGAACCTGGCGTTCACGCGATCCACCTCGGCCTGGATCAGCGCCTGCACTTCGGGCGCGCGGCACAGGCTTGCAAAGCTGGAGAAAGGAATGTTGCGCTCCTGCGCATGATGCTCCACGTTTTCGTGGTCGATCATCACCAGCAGCGTGAGGTAGGGCTTGCGGTCACCCACCACGACGGCATCGGTGATGAACGGGGAGAACTTCAGTTCGTTCTCGATCTCGCTGGGCGTGACGTTCTTGCCACCCGCTGTGATGATGATGTCCTTCATCCGGTCGGTGATGCGCACAAAACCCTGGGCGTCGATCTCGCCCACATCGCCAGTGTGCAGCCAGCCCTCGGCGTCGATGACCTCGGAGGTCTTGTCGGGCTGGTTGAGGTAGCCGAGAAAGACATTCGGCCCGCGGGTGAGGATCTCACCCTGCGAAGAGATGCGAACTTCGTTGATGCCGGCCTGCGCTTTGCCGATCGTACCGATCCTCAACGCGCCCGGAAGGTTGATGGTGCCGCCGCCGGTGGTCTCGGTCATCCCCCACACCTCGAAAAGCGGGACGCCCAGCGCCCAGTACCAGCGGATCAGATCGGGCGAAATCGGCGCGGCACCCGTGGCGGCCCAGCGCACCCGGTCGAGTCCGAGCGCCCTGCGCACGTTGTTGAGCACGAGCCAGCGCCCCAGGTGGTTCAACAGCCTCAGACCAGGCGGCGCAGACTCTTCACGCATCGCGTAGTGGGAGCAGCGCTCGCCCACGGCCAGCGCCACACGGTAGGCCCAGCGCTGAAAGGCGGTGGACTCCTTGATCCGCAGATTGATCGCCGAGTAGAACTTCTCCCAGACCCGGGGAACCCCGAGCATGATCGTGGGGGCGATCTCGCGCACGTTTTCCGGCACGGTATCCGGGTTTTCAACGAAGTTGAGCCGCGAACCGCGCTCGAGCGAGAGCATCAGGCCAAACATCCGCTCGGCGATATGACACAGCGGCAGGAACGACATCTTGTCGTCGTCGTCGCCCTGGGGAAGCTGGCGCGGAAAATTCTCCATCACTGCGCGCAGGTTGCGATGGGTGATCATTGCGCCCTTGGGCTTTCCGGTCGTTCCCGAGGTGTACACAAGGATCGCAACGTCGCCGACCGATCGGCTGCGCAATCGCTGCTCGAAAAGTCCCGGCGAGGCCCGGTCGAGCGCCTCGCCCGCCGACATGAGTTCCGCGAGCGAGATCACCTGCGGATCGCGCAGATCCCGCAGACCTTCCATGTCGATCACAACAATCCGCAGAAGGTCGGCAAGCGCGCCGCGCACCTGCAGCACCTTGTCGAGTTGCTCCTCGTCTTCCACGATCACCACACGGGTACGCGAGTCGGCGCACAGAAACTCCACCTGCTCCGGGGCATCCGTGGGGTAGATCCCCGAGACCACCAGCCCAGCCGCGAGTGCTCCGAAGTCGCAGTAGGCCCACTCCCGGCGGGTGTTGGCAAGGATCGAAATGCAGTCACCCGGCTCGAGTCCGAGGCTCACCAGACCCATGCCGATCTGCCTTGCGCATTGCCCGAACCGCCGCCAGCTGATCTCCTCCCAGACGCCGAACTCCTTCTGGCGCAGGGCAACCCGATCGCCGCGCGACTGCACAGCGTTCCAGAACTTTTCGCCCACCGTGTTTCCGGGCAACCCGCTGCGGACCGCAGACCACCCGGGCGCTGCTGCAGCCTGCCCGGAACCTGAAAAGCTTGTGCTTATCGCCATTGTTTCTTCTTCTTCCAACGGCGCTCGCCGCGGACTGCGTCGGCCTTCACACCAAGGTAGAACTCGCGGATGTCGTCCTTGTGGAGCAACTCTGCGGCGGGCCCTTCGAGCACGATTCTCCCAACCTCGAGCACATAGCCGAAATGCGCCGTCTCGAGGGCGATCTGCGCATTTTGCTCGACGAGAAGCATCGTGGTGCCCTCTTCACGGTTGATGCGGCCGATGATCGCGAAGATCTCCTTCACCAGCTTTGGCGAAAGCCCGAGACTGGGTTCATCGAGCAGCAACATCTTCGGCCGCGACATCAGCGCGCGCGCAATCGCAAGCATCTGCTGCTGCCCCCCCGAGAGCTGCCCTGCCTCCTGCCCGCTTCGCTCGCGAAGGATCGGAAAGTATCCATACATGCGGTCGAAGTCGCGACCAACCCCGTCGTCGCCTCGGGTATACGCGCCCATGAGCAGGTTCTCGCGCACGGTGAGAAGCGGGAACACCTCGCGCCCCTCAGGCACGTGGCTCAGACCGCGGCGCACGATCGCATCGGGCTCGAGTCCCTGGATCGGCGCGCCCGCGAAGTGCAGCGTTCCCTTGCGCGCATCGAGAATCCCCGAAATCGTCTTCAGGATCGTGGTCTTCCCCGCACCGTTGGAGCCGAGTACGGTCACGATGCTGCCTTCGGGCACCTCGAGCGACACCCCCCGGATCGCCTGCACCGGACCGTAGCTCGCCTCAACATTGCTCAGCCGCAGGATCGCATCAGCCATGCAACACCCGCTTCAGTGGCCAAGGTAGGCGGCAACCACATCCGGGTGCGACTGCACCTCGGCTGGTGTGCCATGGGCGATGACCTTGCCGAAGTTCACGGCGAGTACCCGGTCGGAGACTCGGGAGACGAGCGACATGTCGTGCTCCACCATCAGTACCGTGATGCCGAGCTCGTCGCGAATGTCCTGGATCCAGTAGGCCATATCCTCGGTCTCCTCCACATTGAGTCCCGAAGACGGCTCATCGAGGAGTAACAGGCGCGGCCGGGTGCAAAGGGCGCGCGCCAGCTCCACCACCTTGCGTACGCCGTAGGGCAGACCCGCCACCACCGCGTCGCGATACGCCTGCAATGCGAGAAAGTCGATCACCTCCTCCACGGCGCGCCGACTCTCGAGTTCGCGCCGACGCACCGCAGGCGTGAAGAACATTTCGGCAAGGGGGTTCTTCGGCACATGGACATGTCGGCCGATGAGCAGGTTCTGCAGCACGCTTGCCTGCGCGAAAAGCTCGATGTTCTGGAAGGTTCTTCCAATCCCGAGCCGCGCAACCTGCTCGGGCGATCGCCCAAGCAGGTCCTCGCCGCAAAACCGGATCGTGCCGCTCGAAGCCGGATAGATCAGACTGATGAGATTGAAGATCGTGGTCTTTCCCGCACCGTTCGGGCCGATGATTGTGTAGATCTCCCCTTCGCGCACCGAAAAGCTCACTTCGTCGAGCGCGACAAGCCCACCGAAACGCTTGCTCAGCCTGTCGATCTCGAAAAAGGCTGCGCCCGACCGCATCAGTGCACCCGTTCCGAGCGTGTGTAGGCGCGCTGCCTCCGGAACATGCCACGCTTGTAAAGCGGGAAGAGCGAGAAGTAGGCGTGTACTTTCACCCAGGTGCCGTAGAGGCCGCGCGGCTCGAACACCACGAACAGGATCATGATGATCCCAAAGAGCGTGGCCTTGAGTCCGGTCTGGTCGGCCACTGCATCCGGCAGATAGTCCTTCGCGGTGGAAATCGCCTCGGGGAGCAGAATGATGAACATTGCCCCGAAGATCGCGCCGTGGAGCGAACCGAGGCCGCCGATCACCACCATCATGAGGAATTCGATCGACACCAGCACCGTGAATTGCTCCGGACTCAGAAACTTGATCTGGTGCGCGTAGAGCGCACCTGCAAGTCCTGTGATTGCGGCTGAAAAGGCAAAGCTCAGGGTCTTGAAGCGGGCGAGGTGCACACCCATGCTCTGCGCCGAAATTTCCGAGTCGCGGATGGCAATCAGGGCGCGTCCGGTGGGCGAGCGCAAAAGGTTCACCATGGCCACGCCCACGAGCACCACGAGCACCAGGCACAGGTAGTAAAAGCCCCAGGAACTGTTGATCGTGCCCCCGAAGAGCTTGAGCGGTGCCACCATCATCCCCCCGTTACCGCCCGTCACCGATTCCCAGCGCGCCAGGACCTCCTCCACGATAAAGCCGAAAGCGAGCGTGGCGATCGCCAGATAAAGGCCGCTCAGGCGCAATGCGGGCAGCCCGATCGCCACACCGGCCGCGGCGCTCAGCAGCATTGCAAGCGGCGCCGAGATCACAAAAGGCATGCCGCGCGCCTGAAAGTAGGCTTCCGCATACGCGCCGATCGCCAGGAAAGCCGCGTGGCCCATCGACATCTGCCCGGTGAAGCCGGCGAGCAGCATCAGTCCAAAGCCCACGATGCCGTAGATGAACACAAAGACCAACTGCGTCTGGTAGTACTCCGATACCACCCAGGGTGCAGCGAGCAGCGCCGCACCCAGCAGCGCGTAGCTGCAGGCCGTGGGCGCATCCTTGAAAAACTGGAGATCCTGCTCGTAGCGCGTCTTGAAAATGAACCGCATACGTCCTCTGCTCAAACCTTCTTGCGCCGCATCTGGCCAAAGATCCCCGAGGGGCGGATCACAAGGACGAGCAACACCACCACGTAGGCCGCAACATCCTTGAAGCCCTCTGGGAGGTAGAACCCGGCGAAGGCCTCCACCCAGCCGATGATCAGGCCACCAACGATCGCGCCAGGAATCGATCCGAACCCGCCCACAACCGCAGCCGGAAAGGCCTTGATGCCGATGAAGCCCATATTGTTGTGCACAAAGGTGATAGGGGCGAGCAGCACTGCGGCAAGCGCGGCCACCGAGGCTGCGATCGCCCAGATCAGCGTGTTGATGCTGCGCACAGGAATACCCATGTAGTACGCAGCAAGCTGGTTCTGCGAAGCCGCCTGCATCGCCATCCCTACGCGCGTACCCTTGAAAAAGAGATAGAGGCCCACACAAAGGAGCGCGGTCACCGCGAGGATCGCCAGGTGGTCGGTTGACACGATCACCGGACCCATACGGATCACTTCATCCGACCACGGTGCCTTGAACGAATGGGTGTCGGTCCCCCAGCCCGGGATCATCGAGGCAATCCCGCGCATCGCGAAACCTGCGGCCAGCGTGATCATCACCGCCGAGAAGGTTGGCATGCCAATGATCGGCCGCAGCAAGACCCGGTCAAAGGCCGCACCGAACACGGCCATCACCAGGATTGCCAGGGGAAGCGACGCCCAGAAGCCAAGATCGAGCAGGCTCGCGAAGCTGAAGGCCACGAAGGCGGCAAGCATCATCACATCGCCTTGCGCGAAGTTCACGACCTCGGTGGCCTTGTAGATGAGCACGAACCCGAGTGCGATCAGCGCATAGATGCAGCCGATCGCGGCTCCCGAGATGAGCAACTGCGCCGCGTCAATCACACGCTCACCCAGGTTGTCGCGCGGCCAGGCCCATCGAGCGGGCGATCACTTCCTTCATGATCTCGTTGGTACCCCCGTAGATCCGCTGGACCCGGGCATCGGCCCAGGAGCGTGCCACCGGGACCTCCCACATGTAGCCGTAGCCACCGTGGAGTTGCACACAGGCGTCGAGCACCTTGCATTGGAGGTCGGTGCACCAGTATTTGGCCATCGAGGCGGTTGCAGTGTCGAGACGATCCTCGAGCAGCAACTCGGTACAGCGATCCACGAAGACTTGCGCCACCTGCACCTCGGTCTGCAATTCAGCGAGCGTGAACCGGGTGTGCTGGAAATGCGCCACTGCCTGGCCAAAGGCCTGGCGCCCGCGGGTGTAGGCGAGCGTCTGCTCGATCGCCACCAGGGCAGAAGCCACTGCGCTGATGGCAATCTGCAGGCGCTCCCAGGGCAGTTCCTGCATCAGGTACATGAAGCCGCAATTGAGGTCGCCGAGCAGGTGACTGCGGGGTACCCTGACCTGATCGAAGAAGAGTTCGGCAGTGTCCTGCGCCTTCAACCCCACCTTGCGCAAGCGCCGCCCCTTCGTGAAACCTTCCATGCCCCGCTCGAGCAGCAACAGACTCGTTCCCTTGGCTCCGGCCTCCGGATCCGTCTTCACCACCGTGATCACCAGGTCGGCTTGCCATCCGTTGGTGATGAAGGTCTTGGAGCCGTTGAGCAGAAAGTGGTCGCCCTGGTCGCGCGCCGTGCTGCGCACCGCTTGCAGGTCCGAGCCTGCGCCGGGCTCGGTCATGGCGATCGCGCCGATGATCTCGCCACGTGCCATGCGTGGCAGGAAACTGCGCTTCTGTGCCTCGCTGCCATACCGCAGCAGATAGGGGGCCACGATCTCCGAGTGCAGGCCGAAACCCAGACCGGTGGCGTTGACCCGGGCGATCTCCTCCATGAGCACAACCGCATAGCGCCGGTCGACACCTGCGCCCCCGTACTCCGGCGGCATGCTCGAACAGAGCAGGCCCAGGGCTCCCGCCTTGCCCCAGACGTCGCGATCCACATAACCCTGCTCTTCCCAGCGGTCGTGTTGCGGCATCACTTCCTTTTCAAGGAAACGCCGCACCGTGTCGCGGTAAAGCGCGTGCTCTTCCCGAAAAAGCTCCCGGGCGATCATGCCGGCCGTCTCCCCATGTTTATCGTTGCTTTGATGGAAATGTACACCATGGTGGATAGTTCGGCCACGACCTCGGCTAGACTTCCAGGCTTCCGGGAAGCGTTGCCGCGTCGCGCCAGGC
>Ga0163212_1000363_pt1 | contig 19648 bp, 17 predicted proteins | sample Malawi_45m_30L_FD_113532 | JGI IMG/M metagenome (GOLD analysis project Ga0163212, IMG submission 113532) | Freshwater microbial communities from Lake Malawi, Central Region, Malawi to study Microbial Dark Matter (Phase II) - Malawi_45m_30L | ecosystem: Environmental > Aquatic > Freshwater > Lake...
GATCTATATGGGTGATAGACCCGAGGACGCCAAGAAATAGGTGTCTACAGCACAGGCGTCAGCCGAAGCAACTTCCCGGCTGACTCGGACAGCACATATAGCGCGCCGTCGGGGCCTTCGCGTACATCACGTACGCGACCGAGACCCGCGATGCGCTCCTCGCCAATGACCGTGTCGCCATTCAGGGTGAGTCGTACCAGAGCCTGACCGGCGAGCGCCCCAAGAAAAAGACTATCGCGCCACGCCGGAAATAACGCACCCGTGTAGAACGCGAGACCCGAGGGCGCAATCGACGGGATCCACGTTTTCAGGGCTTCCGGGATATCGGCGCGTTCGGTACCCTCACCGATTTGCTTTCCCAGCCCGTAAGTACGACCGTACGTGATCACCGGCCAGCCGTAGTTACGCCCGGCACGCAAAATATTGAGCTCATCACCGCCCTGTGGGCCGTGCTCATGCGCCCAAAGTTCGCCGGTTCGTGGGTTCAACGCCGCGCCCTGTACATTACGGTTACCGTAAGTGAAGATCTCGGGTAGCGCGCCCTCGCGCTTGATGAATGGATTGCCTTCGGGAACGGCACCGGTCTCGGTGACACGCAGCACAGTGCCTAGGTGATTGCCCAAATTTTGCGCCTCGTCTTGCCGAGCACGATCACCGAGCGTCACGAACAAGTTGCCGTTTCGATCCCAAACAAGTCGCGAGCCGAAATGCTGACCTGCGCTTGCCTTGGGCTTTTGGACGAGGATGACTTGCACATCGCTCACGCTGCAGAGATCGCGCTGACAGTCGAGCCGACCGCGGGCAACCTCGGTGCCGACCTCGCTGTCGTTGCCAGCCGCAAAACTCCAGTAGATCAGGCGGTTCTGTCGATATCCCGGATGTGCGACCACATCGAGCAAGCCACCCTGCCCGCGCACGGTCACTTTGGGCAACCCAGAAACCGGCGCCGTCAACAATTTGCCGTCGCGCATCACGCGCAGATTGCCCGATTTTTCGGTGATAAGGATCAGACCATCCGGCAATAGCGCCACGCTCCACGGCGAGGTGAATCCGCTCGCTAGCGTTTCGACCTTGAGCGTATAGCGCTCTGTTTTGAGCGGAGCCTCTTGCGCTTGTGCGCTGACGGGCTGGGCGAGAATAACCAGCATGACGGTCGCAACTTGGAATGACAAACTGCGATATTGCATTGCGGGTAGTATTCGAAGCGTAATGGGGAGGCGCTACTGAGGCAGCAAACAAAGCTTAGCAGTACTTCCCCCCGTGACGAAACTCTTTGGAGGCGGAGTATGGTGACGCGTTCTTTGAGTTCGGCCGAGTGGCTGATCATCGAGATACTGGCCGTCAACGCGCATCTCGTCCGCGGTCAGTACGAATGGCACGACACGCTCGCCCCGATTGACATTCGTATCGGCAACTACTCCCACTCGATCGTCGCCGGCGGCTTGCCGCTGATGTCGTAGACCACGCGGCTGACGCCTTTCACTTCATTGACAATGCGGCGCGAGCAGGTATCGAGCAGTTCGTAAGGCAGATGCGCCCAGCGCGCGGTCATGAAGTCCACGGTCTCGACGGCGCGCAGCGCGATGACAGGATCGTGGCGGCGGCCATCGCCGGTGACGCCGACACTCTTCACGGGCAGAAACACCGCGAACGCCTGGCTCGTCTTGTCGTACCAGCCGGCCTTACGCAACTCTTCAGTGAAAATATGATCGGCGAGTCGCAGCGTCTCAGTCGCAGCTTTGGTTACTTCCCCTAAGATACGCACGCCGAGGCCGGGACCGGGGAAGGGATGCCGGTACACCATCTCGGCGGGCAAACCGAGTTCGATCCCGATACGGCGTACTTCATCTTTAAAGAGTTCGCGTAACGGCTCAACGAGTTTGAGCTTCATGCGCGCAGGTATCCCACCTACGTTGTGGTGGCTCTTGATGACATGCGCTTTGCCGGTCTTGCTGCCCGCCGACTCGATGACGTCGGGGTAGATCGTGCCCTGCGCAAGGAACTCGACGCGCTCGGCAGGCGCGACGCCGTCGGCAGCGCCCAGGCCCTCACCTGCGTGTTTCTTCGCCTCTTCGTCGAACCCCTCGACGAAGAGTCGACCGATGATCTTGCGCTTAACTTCGGGATCGTTCACACCCTTGAGCTCGTAAAAGAATCGCTCAGCGGCATTGACGCGGATCACGCGTACGCCCAAATTGCGGACAAAGATATCCATCACCGCGTCACCCTCGCGGTGACGCAGCAGGCCATGGTCGACGAACACGCAAACGAGCTGATCGCCGACGGCTTTACGCAGCAGCGCGGCGACCACCGAAGAATCCACGCCGCCCGATAGCCCGAGCAGCACACGACCCTTGCCGACCTGCGCACGTATCCGCTCGATCGCATCTTCGATGATGTTACCGGGGTTCCAGCTCGAAGCGCAGCTGCAGATCTCGTGCAAAAAGCGTTCGTAGATACGCTTACCCTGCCGGGTGTGCGTCACCTCAGGGTGGAATTGCAGCGCATAGAGATGCCGAGCCTCATCGGCCATGCCGCCGATCGGCAAATCGGGCGTCGAAGCGATTAGCTGGAAGCCAGGCGGCAGCTCGACTACGCGATCGCCATGGCTCATCCACACATCGAGTAGGCCGTGCCCTTGATCATTGACCCGATCTTCAATACCCCGCAGCAGCGCCGAGTGATGGCGTGCGCGGACCTCGGCGTAACCGAACTCGTGCACCGCGCCAGGCTCGACGCGACCGCCGAGCTGCGCGGCCATGGTCTGCATGCCATAGCAGATGCCGAGCACGGGCACGCCGAGCTCGAACACGGCTGCGGGCGCTGCCGGCGCATTTTTTTTAACGACCGACTCGGGCCCGCCCGAGAGAATGATGCCCTTCGGCCCGAATATGCGCACATCGGCATCGCCCGCATCCCAAGGATGGATCTCGCAATAAACCCCGAGCTCGCGCACACGCCGCGCGATCAACTGCGTATACTGGGAACCAAAATCGAGAATGAGAATACGGTCAGCGTAGATATCGCGCGCAGTCATGGCACTCGGCTCGTGGCGCAGGCGTCAGGATATACGATAGTTCGGCGCTTCTTTGGTGATTGTCACATCGTGCACGTGCGACTCGCGAACACCCGCAGTCGTGATACGCACGAACGAGGGGCGTGTGCGCATCTGCTCGATATCTTGACTACCCGTGTAGCCCATAGCGGCACGTAAGCCGCCGGCGAGCTGATACAGGATCGCCACGAGACTGCCTTTGTAGGGCACGCGACCCTCGATACCCTCGGGAACGAGTTTTTCGAGTTCAGTGGTGGTGTCCTGAAAATAGCGATCACTGGAGCCGTGACGCTGAGCCATCGCGGCGAGCGAGCCCATGCCGCGATAATTTTTGAAGCTCGCGCCCTGAAAGAGTTCGACCTGACCCGGCGCTTCCTCGGTGCCAGCAAACAGCCCGCCAATCATGACCGCATCGGCGCCGGCTGCGATCGCCTTAGCCACATCGCCCGAATAACGTATGCCGCCATCGGCAATGAGCGGCACCCCCGTGCCTTCAAGCGCCGCAGATACATTCGACACCGCGGTAATCTGTGGCACGCCAACCCCCGCAACCACGCGCGTGGTGCAGATCGAACCCGGACCGATGCCCACCTTTACGGCATCGACGCCTGCCTTTACGAGCGCCTGTGCGGCCTCGGCGGTGACGATATTCCCCGCGATCACCTGCATAGCGGACCAACGCCCCTTGATGCACTCGACCATTTGGATGACGTCGCGGGAATGACCGTGCGAGGTATCGACCACCACCACATCGACGCCGGCTTCGCGCAACGCGGCGACACGATCGAGCGTGTCGGGCGAGGTGCCAACCGCAGCACCGACGCGCAAGCGACCGCTCGCATCTTTGCAGGCGCGCGGTCGCTCGGTAGCCCTCTGGATGTCTTTGACGGTGATAAGCCCCTTGAGCTCGTGGTTGTCACCGACCACCAGCACCTTCTCGATACGGTGTTTGTGAAAGAGCTGCAGCACTTCCTCGCGCGCGGCGTTCTCACGCACCGTGACGAGCCGCTCCTTGGGCGTCATCACCGAAGCCACCGGACTATCGAGGTGGGTCTCGAAGCGCAGATCGCGGCTGGTGACGATGCCCACCACCTGCTTGTCCTGTACCACGGGCATGCCGGAGATACCGCGCGCCTTGGTGAGTTCGAGCACCTGCCGGATGGTGGCATCGGGTGTCACAGTGATCGGATCGAGCACCACGCCACTCTCGAATTTTTTGACGCGCGCTACTTCGAGTGCCTGGGTCTCGACGGTCATGCTTTTGTGCACGATGCCGATGCCACCCTCTTGGGCGATGGCGATCGCGAGTCGCGCCTCGGTCACCGTATCCATGGCGGCCGAAACCAGCGGCAGGTTGAGGCGAATCTGTCGCGTAAAGCGTGTGGAAAGGTCCACTTCGCGGGGCAAAACCTCGGAGTACGCCGGAACCAAAAGCACATCATCGAAGGTGAGTGCTTCCTGAAGGATACGCATGCGGGGAGCCGTCCAATGTGGTTTGGACAGCGCATTCTACGCACGCCTTCCGACCCGGTAAACTTGCGCCTCGGGCCGACGGCCCTTCGGAGCACCCTGCCGCCTTGACGAGCCCCCGCACGAACCCCGCCGACCGCGATGTGTACAGCATCGGCCGCCTGAACCGCGAGGTGCGGATGCTGCTCGAGCACGGCATGCCAGCCGTCTGGGTGGAAGGCGAAATCTCCAATTTTTCGCGGCCGGCTTCGGGCCACTGGTATTTCACGCTGAAGGACCGCGAGGGGCAGGTCCGCTGCGCCATGTTTCGCGGCCGCAACGCGCTACTGCGCTTCTCGCCCGCCGATGGTCAGCGCGTCATCGTGCGCGGTCGGGTCACGCTCTACGAGGCACGTGGCGATTACCAACTGTTGGTCGAGCACCTCGAGGACTCGGGGATCGGTGCTCTGCGCCGCGAATATGAGCAGTTAAAGGCACGGCTGGAAGCCGAGGGGCTTTTTGACCCCGCACGCAAGCGCCAATTACCAGCCGTGCCGAGCTGCATCGGCATCGTGACCTCGCCCACAGGGGCTGCGGTACGCGACATCCTAAATATTCTGGGCAGACGTTTTTCGGCAGCGAGCGTGGTGATCTATCCGACCGCTGTCCAAGGCCGCGATGCCGTGCCGCAAATCTTGGCAGCACTCTCGCTCGCCGCAGCGCGCGCTGAATGCGATGTGCTCATCGTCGCCCGCGGAGGCGGCTCGATCGAAGATCTCTGGGCCTTCAACGATGAAGGCGTGGCGCGGGCACTGCGTGCGCTGCCGATGCCGGTCGTCACTGGCATTGGCCACGAGATCGATTTCACGATCGCCGATTTCGTAGCCGATCTGCGCGCGCCCACGCCCTCAGGTGCTGCCGAACTCGTGGTGCCCGATGGTGCGAGCTGGCGCGCGGGCTTCGCACGCCTCGCAAATCGACTCCTCGTCACGATCCGTCGCCAGTTGCGCGATGATTCCGAATACTTGGTGGCCGTGCGTCGCCGGCTTGCGTTGGCGCATCCGGGTCAGCGCCTGCGACAGCACGAGCAGCGTCTCGATGAGCTAGAACAACGTCTTACGAGTCGCATGCAACTATTGCTCGCCGAGCATCGCCATGCGCTGCAGCGACTGTCAGCGCGGCTCGCCCAAGCCTCGCCCGCACTCGAGCTGCGCCGGCTCGGCCAGCGGCACGCCCTGCTTGATGCGCGTCTGCGCCGCAGTCTGCCGACTACCCTTGAAGGGCTTCATCAAAGATTTTTTGTGGCTGCTCGCACGCTCGATGCCGTGAGTCCGCTTGCCACGCTGCAGCGCGGCTTTGCGATTGCCACGCGCAGCCGCGACGGTGTCCTGCTGCGCGATTCTGCGATGATCGAGGAAGGCGAGACACTGGACCTTCGCCTAGGTCGTGGCGCGCTGCAAGCCAAGGTGACCGTCAAATCTTCGGTGAAAACCCCGGGAGTCAATGAGCCATGAGAGGAGCTCACACGAAATCTTCGGTTGGCTTGATTCTTTACCTGCTGGCTTCGCTTTTGCCTGTCACCATCTCGGCAAGCACCGAACTGCCTACCTCACTCGCTGTCCCGGGTGGCGTCGCCATCCTTGATGTACCGGGCGAGGCCGAGCGCGCGCCGGCGGTGACCTTCGATGGCAACCGAGTGATGGTGCTGCCCGGCCCCGCAGGCTGGCGAGCCATCGTCGGCATTCCGCTCGCTCGGGCTCCGGGCGCGGCTGCGATCGAGATCCGCAGCGGTAACGCCATCCTGACCCAAGGGTTCACAGTAGCGGGCAAGGCCTATGCCACACAGCGCCTGAAGGTCGCCCCGAAGCACGTTGATCTCTCGCCCGAAGACGCGGCGCGCGTGGGTCGGGAGCAAACACGAATTCGCACCGCCATGGTTACGTTCACTGACGCCGCGCCCGCCACCATGAGCTTTGCCTCGCCCGTCAAAGGTCCGCGTTCGAGTTCGTTTGGCCTTCGCCGCGTGTTCAATAATCAGCCGCGCAATCCCCACTCGGGCATGGATATCGCCGCGCCCACGGGCACGCCAATCTTTGCGCCCGCGCCGGGCAAGGTGATCGAGACCGGCGATTTTTTCTTCAACGGCAACTCGGTTTTCATTGATCACGGACAGGGGCTGATCACGCTCTACTGTCATCTGAGCAAGATCGATGTAGAACCGGGGACTGAAGTAAAAACCGGCGACAAACTCGGCGAGGTCGGCGCCACCGGCCGCGTCACGGGTCCCCACCTGCACTGGGGCGTTGCACTCAATCGCGCGTTCGTCGATCCGGCGTTGTTTCTGCCGGCAGCGAAACCAATCAGCCCGGGAGCGTCAGCGGCCGGGCCTTGAAGGTGGTGCGCCAATTGGCGACATCACTGAGCATGATGTCGGAGAGGCTGCGCAGTCGCGCAAGTAATCGCTGATGTTCGAGGCGATCGGCGACCATGGCAAGTCGCAAACTCGCAAGACGCTCGACCATCACTTCGGAACGAAACCCGCCACCGGCGAAATCGCCCTGGTTGCGCACGCCGTAGATCGCCGAGCCAAGCGCGGGTAAAGCAGCGGTCGCAAAGGTCACCACCTCGGTCAGACCCACATGACCTTTGGTACCCAGCGGCAAACCGCTGAGCTTGAAAACGATCCATCCGACGCAGCCCGCTACCGTTGCACCAAACATGATTTCGCCGAGACGATTGAGTCGGTGCTCGGGCTTCTGCATACGCGTCGCGTTTGCGCGGTGGTACGCGAGCTGATCGTCGATCAGTTTCACGGCATCATCCCGAACCGTACGCAAGTAATCTTCATCGACGCGTACACCCGGCAGCCCTGTCTCGCGAGCCGTCGCGCGCGCAAGCCAGCCCACCCACCCGGGGATCGCTGCGGCGTCGCGAGTCCCGGTCGTGCTGCGCAGACCGAGATCGCCCATCAGACTCGACAGCGCGAGCGAGCGCAATTGTTCGGCGAGATGGCGATTGTCCATCCAGCGCTCATGCCAACCGAGGCGTTTGCCGGCCTGGGTATTGATGAGGATCAGCGCAACGCAGCCGAGTTCAGCAAAGACCAGAGGCAGCTTGAACGCGGGCGCGAGCAAACCGGAAAGAGCAAGTACCACCGCCAAACCGGCGAGCAAGTAATTACTGACGAACCCCGAGCGGAATACCTGACCGAAATGCGTGCTCGTCGTGTCGGCAACTTGGTAGCGGCGAGCAATGATGGCAAAGAAATCAGGATCAATGCGACTGTCGTGCAGCGGCGTCCCCAAATCCTCGACTTTGAGAGGGTGGGTCACGGGCACCTTCTAGGTGTTATCTATTGGCCACGCGAAACGGCGCTAAGATACCAAAGCGGCGTCCGCGGATAGTAATTTTTATCGGATCACCGCGATTTTCTTGCGCGCTGCGCCTTCTCTTTCGCCGACGCGCGCTTCTCAGAAGCCGTCTGCGGGCGCGGGCGCCCCCTAGTGCGGGCGTAGGGATTGGAGTCGGTGCGGTATTCGACCGCCACCGGCGAGGCGAAGAGATCAAACTCGCGACGGAAAACATTAGCGAGATAGCGCGTGTAGGCCTCGGGCACATGCACGGTCTGATTACCGTGGATGATAATCCGCGGCGGGTTGCGGCCGCCCTGGTGGGCATAGCGCAGCTTGATGCGGCGCCCCCGCACCAGCGGCGGCTGGTGCTGCACCATCGCCCGCTCGAGTGACTTGGTGAGTTTCGAGGTTGGAATTTCGGTCATCGCAGCATCATAGGCCTTGATGGTAGCCGCGACCAACTCGCCGACACCCGTGCCGTGTCGCGCCGAAATGAAACGCACCGGCGCATACGGCACGAAATCGAGCTTGAGCTCGAGCAGACGGCGAATCTCGTCACGCTGTTCCATCGGAATGCCGTCCCATTTGTTGACGGCAATGATGAGCGCCCGCCCCCGCTGCAGCGCGAGCCCGAGCACGTTAGCATCCTGCTCACCGATACTGTCGTGCGCATCGACAACAAAGATCACTACATGCGCTGTATCGATGGCCTGCAGAGTTTTAGACACGCTGGCTTTTTCGATGTCATCTTCGATCTTGCCGCGCCGCCGGACACCGGCAGTATCGATCAAAGTAAATTCCCGCTCATCGCGGGCAAAGGGCACGAAGATGCTGTCGCGCGTCGTACCCGGCATGTCGCTCGCGATCACGCGCTCTTCGCCAATCAGTCGATTGACGAGCGTGGACTTGCCGACATTCGGTCGCCCGATGATGGCAATTCGGATACGACCATCGTTTGGCGCCGACTCGGCAGCGATGACCTCCGGATCGAAATCTTCGAGTACCTGCGACATCAGCTCGCGGCAGCCATCACCGTGCGCTGAAGCGATCGCGATCGGTACCCTGAGCCCCAAAGAATGAAAGTCCGCGACGGCGGTCGCGGGGTCCAGTCCTTCGGCCTTGTTGACCGCAAGCACCACCTTTTTGCCAGAGCGGCGCAGTTCACGCACCACCCAATGATCTTGTGGTGTCAGACCGCTGCGCGCATCGGCAAGAAAAACGAGTACATCAGCCTCTTCGATCGCGCGCTCGGTCTGCAGCCGCATCGGCGTTTCGATGCCAGAGGGCTGCTCGACTAGACCGCCGGTGTCGACCACCACGTAAGGCACAGGCCCGAGCTTGCCGTAACCGTATTGGCGATCACGAGTGACGCCGGGCAGGTCGGCCACGATGGCGTTGCGCGTCCCGGTCAGACGATTGAACAGCGTCGACTTACCGACGTTCGGACGACCTACGACCACGACGACGGGAAGCATGATGACTCCGTCAGAGGAGGCGGTATCCCTTGCGCCCCTGCGCTCAGCCCTTGGGACGCAGTGCCGTCACGCGACCTTCGTCATCTTGGAAGATGACGATATCGCCGACTACGAGCGGTGGATTACTGGTACGTCCACCGGTCTTGCTACGTGCGACGAAGGCCCCCGTCGCGGCATCGAGCCAGTGTACATAGCCTTCGAAATCGGCCACTGCAACACGATCACCAATAATGGCCGGCGCAGAGAGCCTGCGCAGACGCAGTCCATTTTGTCGCCAGGTCTCGACTCCGGTGCGGCGGTTGAGGGCAATCACCTCACCCATGGCGCTAGTGGCGACGACGCGCTCGTCATCGATATCAAGCCCACGATGGCTGGAGATCTCGCGCGACCACCAAGCCTGACCGGTGTCGAGTGCGAGCATCGAGACGCGACCCTGAAAGCCGGCGACAAAGATATCGCTGCCTGAAATCTTGACCGCAGAATCGATATCCACGAGCCGTTCGAGTTCAGTACGGCCACGCGCGGGCGACACCAGTTGCTCCCAGAGCACTTCGCCGCGCGCTGCATCGACCGCAAGCACACGGCCGTTGTCGAAGCCGCTGACTGCCGTGCCACCCGCGATCGCGGGTGCTCCAGTGCCGCGCAGCGTCAGACGCGGAATCTGCTGATCTTCACGCCACAATTCTTTGCCGTCGGCGAGCGCGAGACTCAGCAAACGACCCGCCACAGTGCGTACGACAACCGCACTCTCGGAAATAGCGGGCGCCGCCAAAATCTCGCCGCCGAGTTTCGCCGACCAACGGCGCGTGCCCGTTGTCTGATCGAGCGCGATTAGCTCACCGTCGGCTGTACCGACGACCACCAGCCCCTGCCCCGCGCCGGGACCACCCGTCAGCTCGGCCTTGGTACGCGTGCGCCAGATCGTCTTGCCGCTCGCCGCCTGTACGGCGACGACGTCGCCCCCACGGCCAGCGAGGAATACCTGATCGCCAATGGCAGCGGGTGCAAGTCCGTCACGCATGACTTCATTACCACCACCCAAAGAAATCGTCCATACGCGCTTTACGCTGAGCGATTCTTTGAAGTCGACGAGTTCGGCGGGCGGCTCGACGTCCTTGTCCTTATCGCAGGCCGCGAGGACCGCAAGCGCCAAGGCCACGGCGATCAGTCTGACTGTCCGATTGACAGGGGCACTGCGCGACATGCCGTTCTCCATTAAGGCTTGGCCAAGGACGCAGGAGCCGCCGCAACCGGCAACTTCACGCCGTCAGATTCGAGATCCCAAATTTTGAGGCGCAGACCCTCGAGATCGACGCTCGCCGGCTTGCCATCTGTACCCGCACCCTCAGTCTCGGCTTTGCGCCAAGCAGCGAGCGCGCCGGTAAGATCCCCTTTTTCATAAAGCGCATCGCCGCGCACCTCATCGAAGCGCGCAGCAAAGCCACCGGGCTCGGCACGTTGCAAAGTTTTGAGGGCAGCATCGGTATTTTTTTGCGCGATCTGCACACGCGCAAGTCGAACACGTGCTACGAGCTGCAGCTGCGGATCATCGGAGTTTTGCATGACACGGGTTAGACGCTCGCTTGCAGGCCCCAACTCGCCGGCATCAACATGCGCGCGCGCCGCGAGCAGATCGGACTGATCGGCATAGGCCGAGGCGGCGTATTCGGCGCGCAGGTCATCGACGGCCTTCAGCACCGCGGCGCGATCACCACGCTCCAGGGTCTGCAAAATTTGCTGATAGGCCGCACTCGCTTCGACGTAACGTCGCTCCACTCGCGCTTCCCACCAGCGCCACCCGGCGAGCGCACCAAGGCCAATGATCACACCCGCTACGAGCCACGGGCCGTTTTCGCGCAGCCATCGCTTGACACGCTCCCACTGCTCCTGCTCGTTGTAAAAATCGTCGATCACGCTCTCTCTCCTGATGCTGACGCCGGCCTCAGAGCCGCCGCGTTACAAGCCATGCACTGACCGCGGTGCTGGCGTTGCCAATCGTCACCTCGGCCGGGTCGCCGAGCCCCTCGCGCAGCGGCTTCATCTGCACCACGCCGCGCGTCAATTCATCCTCGCCGAGTACGAGCGTGAGCGCTGCGCCGCTGCGATCGGCACGCCGAAACTGCGCCTTAAAATTTCCGCCGCCCAAATTGAGCTCGATACGTCGCGCGGGCAGCTCGCGCCGCAGCTCATCGGCAAGACGCATGGCCGTACGCAACGGCGCTTCACCCTGGGCCACGAGATATACATCGGCTGCGGCCGCCGCCGGCGCAGTACCCGCCTGTTCGATCAGGGCAACCACCCGCTCCACACCCATCGCGAAGCCGATGGCAGGCGTCACTTCGCCGCCCAGCTGGGAAATCAGGCCATCGTAACGACCACCCGAGCACACGGCATCTTGTGCGCCGAGCGCATCAGTCACCCACTCGAACACAGTGCGCGAGTAGTAATCAAGACCGCGAACGAGGTACGGGTTGATTTCATAGGCGACGCCGAGCGTATCGAGCATCGCGCACAATTCGGCGAAGTGCGCCTTGGATTCGGTGTCGAGGTGCTCAGGAAGCGATGGCGCACCCGTAATCACATCCTGCATATCGGGATTTTTGCTGTCGAGGATGCGCAGCGGATTACCCTCGAGACGACGCAGGCTGTCTTCATCGAGCGTAGCCGAGTGCTCACGAAAGTAGGCAGACAGCTTGACACGATAATCACGGCGCATCTCGGCCGTTCCCAAAGAATTGATCTGCAGACGCACACGACCGATACCCAGACGCCGCCAGAACGCTGCTGTCAGCGCAATCAACTCGGCATCGATATCGGGGCCAGCAAAGCCGACCGCCTCGACATCAATCTGATGAAACTGTCGGAAGCGACCCTTCTGCGGTTTTTCGTGGCGGAACATTGGCCCCACGCACCACAGCTTATGACGCGCACCGCGCAGCAAACCATTCGAGATCATGGCGCGCACGATACCGGCTGTCGCTTCGGGACGCAGCGTGAGGCGCTCACCGCCCTTGTCCTCGAAGCTGTACATTTCTTTTTCGACTACGTCGGTGTAATCACCGATCGCGCGCTTAAAAAGATCGGTATGTTCGACGACCGGCACGCGTATCTCGTCGTAGCCGTGCGCGTGCAACAGTTCGCGCACGGTGGACTCGAGAAACTGCCAGCGATGGATCTCGACAGGCAGGACGTCGTTCATACCCTTGACAGGTTGTACGCCCTGGCTGCTCATGACGTGGATGGTGCGAGTGTCGACGAGGCGGGCGCGTTGGCTGCCGGCTTCACCACGCGCGCGAGCTTGCCATCGCGGGCAATCGTGAAATGCGCCATACCGTTGAAAATGAAATCCGGGGGGATGGCCACGAAACGACCGTCGACCTCCATCGCAGTGATATCCGCGCGACCAAGCAACACACGCAGTGGCGCCGCGCCCTGAACAGCGATACGGTTACCCCGGCGAGCCAGATCAAAGAAAAGGCGCTCACCAGTAGTATCGTAGACCTCGACCCAAGACTCCGTCGAACTCGGGGTCAAGGCGAGCGCCAGTTGGGCTCGCGCCGGCGGCGTCGCGACTGGCGTCTCGACGATGACCGGTGCTAGGACGGGCGGCACCACGACGGGAGTTACAGTCAAAGATTCCACGGCTGCCTTGGATGGGATGGCCACCGATGCTGTCGCCACAGGAGCGCCGGGAGCCGGTGCGGCGCTTGGCTTCGCGACCCCACCACCCTGCAAAATCGACCATGCTGCGACCGTAATGACGACCGCCGCCGCTATGTAACCCACGCGTCGACCGACGGCCTGCGGATCAACTGCGCGCGCCGGCAGGCGAGGCACTTGGGCGAGATCGGTTTGCGCAAATGCGGCACCGATTCGCGACCATTCGGAAAGCACCTCATCGATGGGGACACCCAAAAATTCAGCGTAGCGGCGCAAATGGCCCTGCACGAAAACACGCGCGCCGATGTCGTTGAAGCACTCGGTTTCGAGCGCCTGCAAGATGGCCTCATCACAGTGCAGCTTGGCCGCGGCCGCAGCGGTGCTTAGGCCGCGCTCCTGACGCAAGCGGGCGAGCCGCGGACCGATCGACTCTTCGCCCGGACTCGTCAGCACGAACTCGGCGGTCATGATGTCATCGCTCCGGCGAGTTTGTCGCCGAGACGGACACGGGTACGATCATTGACTCGTCCGGCGAGCTGGCCGCAGGCCGCATCGATGTCATCGCCACGGGTGCGACGAATGGTCGCGAGCACGCCGCGCTGAATGAGTTCGTCGCGAAAACGTGTGATCACGGGCATAGGCGAGCGTCGATAGCTTGTGCCCGGAAACGGATTGAACGGGATCAGATTGAGCTTGGCGGGCTGGCCCTTGAACATACGCGCAAGCGCGCGCGCGTGCTCGAGTTGATCATTGACGCCATCGAGCATGACGTATTCGAAAGTGACGCTGCGGCCGTTCTGCTCATCGATGTAATACCAACAGGCCTCGAGCAGTTCGGCGATCGGATGCTTGCGATTGATGGGTACGAGCTCATTACGCAGAGCGTCGTCAGGCGCGTGCAAAGAAACCGCGAGAGCGCAGTTCACTTCTTCGGCAAGCTTGTACATGAGCGGCACAAGACCCGAAGTGGAGAGCGTCACGCGCCGTCGCGAAATGTCGAAGCCGAGATCATCAAGCAAGATACGGATAGCCGGAACGACGTTGCGAAAATTCGCGAGCGGCTCGCCCATCCCCATGAACACAACATTGGTGATACGTCGCTCGCCCCCCGGCTCGAAGCCGAGCTCCTTGTTAGCCAGCCAAACCTGACCAACGATCTCTGCGGTGGTGAGATTACGATTGAAGCCCTGCTGCGCCGTCGCACAAAACGCGCAGTCAAGGGCGCAGCCCACCTGCGAAGAAATGCACAACGTGCCGCGATCGACCTCCGGGATGAACACCATCTCGAATGCCTGGGTGCTGTCGGCGCGCAACGACCACTTGCGGGTGCCATCTGCCGAGTCGTGCCGCGAGACGATCTCTGGCGCGCGTACCTCGGCAACGTGGTATAGCTGCCCACGAAAATCGCGTGCGAGATCGGTCATGGCCGCGAAGTCCCCCTCCGCGCGCTTGTAGAGCCAGCTCATCAGCTGTCGGGCGCGGAAGGGTTTGTTGCCGAGTGCACCCACAAACGCTTCAAGCTCGGACTTTTCAAGCCCGAGCAGGTTTGTGCGTGCGGCGGCAGCTTCGCTCATGACTGTCGGGCGCTTAGGCGCGCGGGCAGATCTCGATGCCGCGGAAGAAGTACGCGATTTCCTGGGCTGCCGTCTCGGCGCCGTCGGAGCCGTGCACGGTGTTCGCTTCGATGCTCTCGGCGAGATCGGCGCGAATGGTGCCAGGCGCGGCCTTCTTGGGATCGGTGGCACCCATGATCTCGCGGTTCTTGGCTATGGCGTTCTCGCCCTCGAGCACCTGCACCATCACCGGACCCGAAGTCATGTACTTGACGAGATCTTTGAAGAATGGGCGCTCACGATGCACCGCATAAAAACCCTCGGCCTCGGCCTGTGAGAGGCGGACTAGGCGGGCAGCGACCACGCGCAACCCCGCCTGTTCAAAGCGGCGATAAACCTCGCCGATCAGGTTACGAGCTACGCCATCGGGTTTGACGATCGAAAAAGTGCGCTCCAGCGCCATGGGACGATTCCTTCGGTTGTAATGAGAAAGGGACAGGCAACAAAATAGTGTACCTGCGCTTGCCCCCGGCGGCAACGCGGAAAATCATGCAAGTCACTGGTGAGTAAGGATTTTTTAAACGTTGAAGCTTTCTCCGCAACCACACTCGCCTTTCACGTTGGGATTGCGGAATCGGAAAGCCTCGTTGAGGCCCTGCTTCACGAAGTCGACTTCGGTGCCGTCGATATAGCGCAGGCTGTCAGGGTCTACGAAAACCTTGACGCCGCGATCTTCGAACACCAAGTCGTCGGGCTGGGTGTCGTCGGCATAATTAATCACATAGGCAAACCCCGAGCAGCCCGTCTTGCGGACCCCGAGGCGTAGTCCAAGCCCCTGCCCACGCGACTGTAAAAAGTTGCGGACTCGGTCTGCGGCGGCCGTTGTCAGGGAAATCGACATGAGGCCCTTAGTTTAGCGCCGCAGCCACTGCGGCGCGCAAGGCATCTTCGACCAACAACAACCGCCCGAGTTTCTCGATCGGCAGCGCAAACTCGCGCACCCAGTCACGCGGTCCACCGGGCGCGGGATCGGCAAGCGGTCGGCCGACGCAACGCCGCTGCAGATCATCGAGCACCGCCCGCACGCCTGGACAGGTCGCGGCACGAAACTCCAGCGCCTCGATACGCGAGGCGGCCGCAGGCTCGCCCGCAAGCACAGGTTGCGCTCGTACGTACGCACGGATACGTGCGCCCTCGCGAAGACTCCCCGCCATCCCCATGCGCCAACCCGCGCCCGCTGGCGGTCCCGGTGCGTCGCGATCGCGTAACTGGGCGACCGCGCTAAGCAAGATCGCTGCGGTCTGCTTCGCCTCGGCTTCGCTGTTGAAGCGACCAAAGGAAATTCGCAGCGTGGATTGTGCAAGCTCAGGCGCAACACCCTGCGCGCGCAAGACGTGCGACGGTTCACCCACCGCAGAATCACAGGCGGCTCCGCTCGATACCGCGATGCCCGGCATGGCCGCGATCAGGCTCTCACCCTCGACATCCACCACGCTGATCGAGACCAGTCCGGGCAGACGATGCTGCGGATGATCATTCCAGACAATATCTTTAAGCCCCTGCAGCGCCTCGCGAAACACCGCGACAAGATGCTCGACGTGTGCGGCGTCGTGGTTGCGGCGCTCGCGTACCGTCTTGGCTGCCTGACCAAAGCCCACGATCTGATGGGTGGCCAAGGTTCCCGGGCGTAGCCCGCGCTCATGACCGCCGCCCGACATCAGAGGCTCGAGCCAGGGCCGCGCGCGCGCCGATACCCAGAGCGCGCCGATACCCTTTGGCCCATACATCTTATGCGCCGACAGCGAGAGCAGATCGACGCCGAGCGCGCGCACATCGACGGGTAATCGCGCTGCCGACTGCGCGGCATCGCAGTGCAAATAAACGGCTCGCTCACGACAGACCGCCGCGAGCGCAGCGATGTCCTGCACGACTCCGGTTTCGTTATTGGCGTGAATGATCGACACCAGCTGCGTGTCATCGCGCAGCACTGCCGCCAAAGATTCTGGTGTGATACGTCCATCATGCGCGGGTTCGAGCCAACTGACTTGCCAGCCGCGCTTCTCGAGTTGCTTGCAAGGGTCAAGTACTGCTTTATGCTCGGTGCGCGCGGTGACCAGATGTCGCCCCTGCTTGGCACGCCCGCGGGCCAAACCAAGCACGGCAAGATTGTCGGCCTCGGTCGCTCCCGAAGTGAATACGAGATCCTGGGCATCTGCGTTAATCAGTCGCGCGATCTCAACTCGAGCCTGCTCGATGACGGCAGCGGCGGATCGGCCGTGCTCGTGCGTGCTCGATGAGGGATTACCAATTCCGAGCGAACCCTGCAGCACTTCGGCCATGATAGCGCCCACCGCAGGATCGAGCGGCGTGGTCGAGGCATGATCCAAAAAGATCGGCAAGCTGAGGTGGCCCCTCATAAGTCATCCGTCGCGTTTTTGGCCGGCGAATTATTTGAGTGCTCACCGGCCTGCCGACGACGCCCCTGAATGGCGGTGAAAATGCCGCGCAAAATATTGGCCTCGTTCTGATCGAGCTCGGCACGGTTGATGAACCGACGGATGCGCTCCATGAGATGCGTACGGCTGGTCGTGCGATCGCGAAAACCCACTTGCTCGAGCACCTCGGCGAGATGCGCGTAGAGACGCTCCATCTCGCCCGCAGTCGCAAACGGTACGGCGCCTGGCGCCGAGACATGCTGCGCCCCGCGCGCGCGGAAGACCTCGTAGGTCACGAGCTGCACGGCCATCGAGAGGTTGAGCGAGGCATAGGCGGGGTTGGCAGGAATACGGAGCAAGAGATGTGCGAGCGAGAGTTCCTCGTTGGTCAGTCCGGTACGCTCGTTGCCAAATAGCAAGGCCACGGGACCGAGATCACTCTCGGCGACCAGACGCGCCGCAGCTTCGCGTACATCGAGCACGCGGATGTTCTGATCGCGAACGCGCGCCGTCGTCGCGACGATGAAACCGCAGTCGGCGATTCCCGCCTCAATGGTGTCGACGACCGTGGCCCGCTCGAGCACGTCGGTGGCGCCCGAGGCGCGCGCGCGGGCTTCAGAGTGCGGGAATTCCTTGGGGCGGACCAATACGAGTTTTTCGAGATCCATATTTTTCATCGCCCGCGCCACCGCGCCGATGTTACCGGGGTGGGAGGTCTCGACGAGAACGACGCGGATGTCGGCGGCTGTAAGCATATAAGTGGTATTCTAGCGGCGTTTTTTCACTGCTCTTTGCCAGTATGCAGCCATTACTCAGTATTGCCGTGCGCGCCGCGCGTCGCGCGGCTGACCTGATCGTTCGCAGCCTCAATCGGCTCGACTCGCTCGAAGTGTCAAGCAAAGGTCGTAACGACTACGTCACCGAAGTCGACCAGGCTGCCGAGGCTGACATCATCGCCACCATCCGCCGTGCCTACCCCGACCACGCTTTCTTGGGCGAAGAGAGTGGTCAACTGGGCAGTGGCCCCGTCGAGTGGATCATCGATCCCCTCGATGGCACCACCAATTTCATCCATGGGCTGCCGCACTTCTGTGTCTCGATCGGGGCGCGTGTGCGCGGTCGGATCGAGCACGGCGTGGTGTATGACCCGATGCGGCAGGAGGTTTTTACTGCCTCGCGCGGTGATGGTGCCCACCTCGAAAATCGTCGCATCCGTGTCAGTGCACAACGCACGCTCGAGGGCGCACTCATCGGCACGGGATTCCCGTATCGAGCAAACACCGAATACCTAGACATCTACCTCGCGATGCTCAAAGACGTGATGCTCAACACCGCGGGCGTGCGTCGACCGGGTTCGGCCGCACTCGATCTAGCCTATGTCGCCGCAGGCCGGACCGACGGTTTCTTTGAGATTGGACTGGGTCCCTGGGACACTGCGGCCGGTTCACTTCTAGTCGAAGAGTCCGGCGGTCGGGTCGGCACACTCTCGGGCGGCGAATTCAAACAAGGTGGCAATATCATCGCCGCCTCGCCCAAAGTTTATGAAGCTTTGGTGACGCTACTCGGACCGCACCTTACACCTAAATTACGCGAGGACTGACGGCAGATCCATGGCCAACGCGGGGTGCGTGGGATGGGAGATGCTCATGCGCTTTCAGCACCGCCTGCGGTCGATGCCGAGTCGCTCTCCAGCGTGTCGACCACGGCGGTTGTGACCATGTCGGCGCCCACGTTGACCATAGTGCGCGTCATGTCTAGCAGACGATCGGCGCCGAGTACGATACCGATGCCCTCGGGCGGGATGCCAAAAGTGATTAACAGGCCGGCAATGATCGGCAAAGACCCGCTGGGGATGCCGGCTGCGGCGACGGCACCAAGCACAGCCAACAGCAGCAGCGTGACCTGCTCGCCGATGCCCAAAGAAATACCAAATACCTGCGCCACGAACAGCACCACACAGCCCTCGTAGAGCGCCGTACCCGCCATGTTCATGGTAGTGCCTAGCGGCAGTACGAAACCCGCGGTGGTTGGCCGGATGCCTAAATCGTCTCGGGCGGAGGCGAGTGCCGCGGGCAAGGTAGCGCTACTCGAGCTCGTCGAAAATGCGGTGACCAGCACCGGGCGAATGGTGCGCCAAAACTGCTTCGGCCCGTAACGCGAGAAAAGCTTGAGCCAGAGCGACATCGTGCCGAATAGGTGCAGCAGCATCACCACAAGACAGCCGACAACGAAAACGCCGAGCGCAATCAAAATATCCCAGCCGATCTTGACGACGACGCTGTAGATCATCGCCGGCACCGCAATCGGCGCCAGCAGCAGCGCAAAGCGCACGATGCCCGTCATCAGTTCGGTGATGAGCTCGAGCCCGGACTGCAACTGCTCGCGTCGACGCGCCTGCAAGCTCAAGGCGGCTGCGCCAAGCAAAATGGCGAACAAAATCAGCGGCAATACCTCGCCGAGCATGGTCCGATCGTTACCCGTGATTGCACCGAGCAGATTACGTGGCATGAACATATCAACCACGGTCTGGAAGCTCATGTCCGGCTGCGCCGATTGCTTCTCGATCAGCTTGCCCGACGCCGTACCGTATTCTTCGAGGAGGCGCGCCTTAGTGTCACCCTCTACCGCCCCACCCGGGCGCAGCACGTTCATCATGACGAGCCCAAGC
>Ga0163212_1000366_pt1 | contig 19574 bp, 15 predicted proteins | sample Malawi_45m_30L_FD_113532 | JGI IMG/M metagenome (GOLD analysis project Ga0163212, IMG submission 113532) | Freshwater microbial communities from Lake Malawi, Central Region, Malawi to study Microbial Dark Matter (Phase II) - Malawi_45m_30L | ecosystem: Environmental > Aquatic > Freshwater > Lake...
CAAGCCTGAGAACCGCGGCTACGCCGACAACGGAGGTGCCGAGTTCAAGCAGGCCGCGGTCCGCTACATGAAATCCCTCTTCGGCGTCGACGTCGACCCCGACACCGAGGTCCTGCACTCCATCGGAACCAAGGCGGCGCTCTCCATCCTGCCCGCCTGCTTCATCAATCCTGGCGACGTCGTACTCATGACCGTGCCCGGCTACCCCGTCTTCGGCACCCACGCCAAGTATTACGGCGGCGTCGTCCACAACCTGAAGCTCACCCCGGAGAACGCCTTCCTGCCCGATCTGAACTCGGTCCCCGCGGACGTCCTCGCCAAGGCCAAGGTCCTCGTCCTCAACTACCCCAACAACCCGACCGGCGCCTGCGCCACCCTGAAGTTCTACGAGGAGGTCGTCGCGTTCGCCAGGAAGCACGGGCTCATCGTGATCCAGGACTCGGCCTACGGCTCGCTCCATTTCTCCGGTCCCCAGGTCTCCATCCTCCAGGTCCCCGGCGCGAAGGACGTGGCCGTCGAGCTGCACACGCTCTCCAAGAGCCACAACATGACCGGCTGGCGCATCGGCTTCGTCACCGGCAACGCGCTCATCGTGAAGGCCTACGGTGACGTGAAGGACAACTCCGACTCCGGACAGTTCCTCGGCATCCAGAAGGCCGGGGCCGCGGGGCTCGACGACGTCTCCATCCCGCGCGCCATCGCGGCCAAGTATTCGCGGCGCATGGATCTCCTCGTGGGCGTGCTCGCCAAGCTCGGCTTCCAGGTGCGCAAGCCCGGCGCCGGCTTCTTCCTCTACATGCCCGCCCCGAAGTCCGCCACCGGCCCGTCCGGCACGGTGAACTTCGATTCAGGCGAGGCCTTCTCGCAGTGGATGATCACTGAGCACCTCATCTCCACCGTGCCGTGGGACGATTGCGGCGCTTTCGTGCGCTTCTCCGTGACCTTCGTCTCGGACAAGGGCGAGGCCGGCGAAGCCGAAGTCATCGCCGAGGTGGAACGCCGTCTCTCGGCTTGGAAATTCAGCTTCTGAAGGGCTTTTTGAGCCCTCCCGCCTTGTCGGATTGACAGGGGAGGGCGGCTTTGCCCTTCTGGTCGTCCAGTCGATTGGCCTGATAGCTCAGTTGGTAGAGCAGACGCCTGAAGAGCGTCGTGTCGTTGGTTCGATTCCGACTCAGGCCACCATTCAACGCCAGCCCATCCGGTTCGACCCGGTTGGGCTGGTCCTTATGCCGGGCTCAGCGGCCGAAGATCAGGCGCCAGACGGAGAACTCCTTGCCGCGCTCGACGGGTTCGCCCGGCGGGGTCTCCTTGCCTTGGGCGAGCAGGGTCAGCCGCCTGTCCTCGGTCTTGGTCCTGGAGCCTCTCGTCGTGCGTTCTTGCCACTCGGCCCGCACGACGCCGAAGGCGGCCTCATCGCTGCGCCACACGTTCCCTTCGAATACCAGCACCTGCTTGGTCACCATCGGCGGGTCGGTGACGGTCGTCGCGAGCATGCGGAGCCGCTCGCAGGCGAAGCCGCGGTCGGCGGCGACGATTTCCTCCTTGGCGGGCTCGTCCGGCGTGAGTTCGCTCGTGTAAGTCAGCTTCGCCCAATCGGAGACCCAGGCGATGTCCGCGCGCGTCATGTGGTAGGCGCCCTTCACCGGGTTCGAGAAGACGATCTCCGCGGAGTTCTCGATCAGCCGGCTGGCCGCGGCCCGGTCCATGTCGGGGCGCGCCAGCAGGCGCAGTGGCGCGCGCTCCCGGGAGCCGAGCCACATCACCGGCTCCACCGTGAACCAGACGTGCGGACGGCCGCCGACTTCCGGGCCGGGCCGGACGGAGAGCCGCAGTTCGCTCGTCGAGGCCGCGGCGCCGTCCCGGATCGTCTCCATGCGGTAAGTCGCCCAGGCCCCCGCGGCCGGGAGTCTTTCCGCGAAGATCTGCCACTGGGCGAGGGCCGGGAGGGTACCGACGGCGAGCAGGAGGAGCACAGCAAAGCGTCGCATGGTCCGTTTAATGGCCATTTAGGGGTCTTTTGGCGAGTCCGGACCGTCTTCGGCTTCCTTTGCCTTTGACTCGTCAATCCCCGGACGTTGATGTCGTGGTTTCGACATGGAATCTCTGGCCCAGTCTTCGACCACCCTCCGCTCCGCGGCCGGTCGTGCCATCATTCCGGCGATGATTATCCTCATCGGGCGCCAAGCCCGCTGAACGGAACGCCCGACGGGCGACTTCCCGTTCCGCGGCGCCCGGAACGGCCCCCTCCCTTGACACCTCTTTCCCACCCACACCACCATGGCACGCTCCATCGAGATCTATGACACCACCCTCCGCGACGGCTCGCAGGGGCAGGGCATTCATTTCTCCGTCGATGACAAGCTGCGCATCGCCGCCGAGCTCGAACGCTTCGGCATGGCCTACATCGAAGGCGGCTGGCCTGGTTCCAATCCCCGCGACGTCGAGTTCTTCGCCCGCGCCAAGAAACTGAAGTTCAAGCACGCCAAGCTGGCGGCCTTCGGGTCCACCCGCCGCAAGGGCGTGCGCGCCTCCGAGGACGCCCAGGTCCGCGGCCTGCTCGAGGTCGACACCCCGGTGGTCACGATCTACGGCAAGACCTCCGCCCTCCACGTCCGCGAAGTGCTCCGCTGCTCGCCCGAGGAAAACCTCGAGATGATCCGCGACACGGTCGCCTTCCTGAAGTCCCATCGTCGCGAGGTCGTCTACGACTGCGAGCACGCGATCGACGGCTGGAAGGAAGACCCGGCCTACGCCATCGCCTCCATGCTCGCCGCCGTCGAAGGCGGCGCCGACCGCGTGGTGCTCTGCGACACCAACGGCGGTTCCCTGCCTTCGGAAGTCGCCGCCGCCACCCGCGCCGCGCTCGCCGCGCTCAAGAAGCCCGTCGTCGGCATCCATACGCATGACGACGCCGGCCTCGGCCTCGCCAACGCCCTTGCCGCGCTGGAGGCCGGCGCCGCGCACGTCCAGGGCACCGTCAACGGCATCGGCGAGCGCACCGGCAACTGCGACCTCACCGCCGTCATCCCGTGCGCCCAGCTGAAGTTCGGCTGGAAGTGCGTCTCCTCGACCTCGCTCAAGCGCCTCGCCGGCCTCTCCCGTTTCGTCGACGGCGTCGCCAACCTCGCCCCGGATCCGCGTCGTCCGTGGGTCGGCACCGCGGCCTTCGCGCACAAGGGCGGCACGCACGTGGACGCCGTCCGTAAGTTCTCCGCCGCGTACGAACACGTCGATCCGACCGTCGTCGGCAACGAACGCGCCGTGCTCGTCAGCGACCAGTCGGGGCGCAGCAACATCGTCCTCAAGGCTAAGTCCCTCGGCATCGACCTCGACCGCGATTCGCCCGCCGCCGCCGCCGCCCTTGACGAACTCAAGAAGCTCGAGCACGGCGGCTGGAGCTTCGAAGACGCCGAAGCCTCGCTCGCGCTCCTGCTCCGCCGTCACCTCGGCAAGAGCAAGACCGCGCCGTTCGAAGTCGCTTCGTATCACGTCACCGCCCGAGGCGCCCGGGGTTCGGCCTATTGCGAAGCCGTGGTCCGCGTCGTCATCGCCGGCAAGGAGACCCTCACGGTCGCCGAAGGCGACGGTCCGGTCCACGCCCTCGACCAGGCCCTGCGCGCCGCGCTCGTGAAGTCCTTCCCGAAGCTCGCGAAGGTCAGCCTCGTGGATTACAAGGTCCGCATCCTCGGCGGGGCCGACGGCACCGCGGCCAAGACCCGCGTGGTCATCCGTTCCTCCGATGGCAAGGCCTCGTGGGGCACCGTCGGCGTCAGCGAGAACCTCGTCGAAGCCTCCTTGCAGGCGATCGTCGACGGCTACGCCCACGCGCTGGCCTGAGCGTCCGGCTGACGCGTTGACTGCCGGCGAGGGCGGGGTAGGAATCTTCCACCCCGCCCTTCATGCGTCCGTTCCTCCTCCTCTTCGCCGTCGTCACCGCCTTCGCCGCCGACCCGGCCGCGAAGCTCCGCATCCACGAGCTGGGCAAGCCCGGCGTCGGCAAGCTGGCCGACCTCCCGGCCGCCTACGCCGAAGCGATGTCGATGGGCTCGGCCGAGTTGCCTGCTCCGGTCTTCCGGCTGAGCGACCTGGCGTTCCTGCCGCCGGATCGCCCCGAGCGGCTCGATCTCTACGTCCCGCACCGGCGCGATTTCAAAGTGCGTCGGCCGGGCGTGCTCTTCATCCACGGCGGCGGCTTCACCAAGGGCGACAAGGCGGAATATCGCTCCGCGAGCGTCAGCGCCGATCTCGCCCGCGCCGGTTATGTCGTCGTGAGCTGCAACTACTTGCTCGGCGCCAAGGACAAGCCAGGCATCTGGCCGCGTAACATCGCCGATTGCCGGGAGGCCGTCCGCTGGATGCGGGCCCACGCCGACGCGCTCGGCCTCGATCCGGCACGCATCGCCGTCGCCGGCGGCTCGGCCGGCGGGTACCTCGCGCTCATGGTGGGTCTGTCCGACGACCGGACCGGCCCGGGCGGTGATCCGCAGGCGAAGCATTCCGCCAAGGTCTCCGCCGTCATCGATATGTACGGCGTGGTCAACTTCTCGAAGCACGGCACGGGCGCCGTGCCCGGTGTCGGGCCCGCCACGCAGGCCGCTTATCTGCCGGAGAACCAGTGCGACCCGCAGGATCCGCCCGTGCTGATCCTCCACGGCACCGCCGACACCACGGTCGACATCGCGCAGTCCGACGCCATGGCCAAGGCCTTGCGCGCGGCCAAGGTGCCTCACGAATATGTCGTCGTCGAAGGCGCCCCGCATACCTTCGACCTGCATCCGAAGGGCAAGGGCTGGAAGCGGACCGGTTCCATGGCCGGCGCCGAGGTCAGCGGCAGTTCCCCGATGGCCGACGTCACCGACGTCACCTTGGCGTTCCTCGCCCGGACGATCGGGAAGTAGCTCCTACTCCTTGAGCCTGGCCATGACGGTCGAGCCCTGCAGCTGGACGTCGAAGCGGCCGGTGTCCTCGAGCATGCGGTAGAACTTCGCGTAACGCGGGGCGTTGGCCTCGAGGCCCGGGTGTTCCTGCAGCAGGAACTTCTTGATGACCTCGACCTTGAGCCATTCGCCTTCGGGCGCGAGGCCCGCGGCGACGTCGACGAGCGCGTCGATGATGTCCTGGCGTAGCAGGAGCTGGGCCCGACGCTGGTCCGCCTCGGCCTTCCCTTGGGCCTGCTGGACGGCGTCGTTCGCGACGGCGCGCGGCGCGCGGGGTTCGCGAGCCGGCCGAGGTTCCCGCGGGGCGCGGGCCCGACGCGGTTCACGGATCGGCCGGGCCTCGCGCGCCGGCCTCGGGACGTCGGTGAAACGGAGCGCCGGCAGCATCTGTTCGAACTGGTCGAGCAGGCTGGCGGCCTCCTTGTTCGTCTTCGGCAGGACGGAGCGCAGGGCCTGGGTGAGCAGGGCGAGGGCCTTGCGGGGGTCGGATTTCGCGGCCAGTTCGGCGTCCATCCGGTCGCGGAGCTCGGAAAGGTTCAGGTAGTGGTGGGCCGTCGAGCGCAGGGCCTTATGCGTGCGTTCGCCCATCACGATGATGCGGACGCCGAGGCGCTTGGCGTCTTCGACCACCGGCGTGAAATCGCTGTCGTTGGTGACGAAGATCAGGGTGGTCGGCGGGGTGGGGCCGGCCATCAGCTTGACCGCGTCGATCGTCAGGCGCATGTCCGCGGCGTTCTTGCCGGGAGTGTAGCTGCGCTGGTCGACGAGCTCGAGCTCGGCCCATTCCTGGGCGGCGGCGCGCCAGCCGCTGAGGCGGCCTTGGAAGTCGCCGTAGGCCTTGGCGGCGGCGATCGCCGTGTCACCGATGAAGCGGCGGAGGGTGGGGAGGTGCTGGTGGGATACGTTGTCCGCGTCGATGAGCACTCCGATGCGCTGGTTGGGCTGGGCCTTGGCGGCCTCGGGGGTCGAGGTCGAGGCCGCGTCGGCCTGGCGCTTCGTCGGCTTGCCCGCGCGACTTCTTGCAGGCTTGGCGGCACGGCGGACGGCGGCGGTCTTCTTGGCTTGGGTTCGGGTCACGGCTGGGAGTCCTCCTATCCCTGCGGCGAAAGCCGCACCCCGACAATGCGAAAACGCCGCCGCCCGCGGCGGCCGATCGCCGCATTTCTGGTTGGAACTTCGCGCCTTCAGCGAAGTTGAGACGATTTTCCCCTTCGTCGCGCTGAGCGCCTGCGTAGGCGTGCTTTCCGCGGCCGAGCCCGCCTGGACGGCCGAGCCCGGACCGTGGGGCGACCTGCAGGTCCGGACGAGCTGCCTGGAGCCTCCGGACAACATCCTCGCGGTGGTCGCCAAACCCACCCCCGTCACCCGTCGGACCTTCGAGCAGACCACGGCGAAGGACGTCCGCGGGATCCTGGAGAAATCGCGCGTGCCCACCGCGGTCGTCGCCGTCTCCTTGGGCCGGCCCAGCTGATCAACAGCGGCAACAACCTCATCATCCTGCCGGCGGTCGAGGACCTCGTGGCGATGGGCGAGGCGGACCGCTCGGCCCTCTACCGCGAGCTCACGAAGACGTAAGCCAACGAATACCGGCGCGACCCGGTCTTCATCCACGGCGGCGACATCGACGACTGGCTGGCCGAGACGGAGATCAACAAGCAGCAGAAGGACTTGCTCCTTGGCTGCTGTGGCGACGCGGGCCGACTCGGCGCTGTCCCCGGCGGGAATCGAACCCACATCCTCGGTTTAGGAAACCAATGTTCTATCCGTTGAACTACGGGAACGCACCCGGGAGTTAGCCTGCTCCGGGGCCGGCGGGCAAGCCCGCATCGACGGGCTGGCTTGACTCCCCCCGGTTACGGCCAAGTTCTTGGGAATGGGCATATCTCTCGCCGTCCTGGCCGACGCACCGCTCGAGATACCCGGCTGGGCCTGGGTGGCCTTCCTCGGCTTCGTCATGGGGATGCTCGCCCTCGACCTCGGGGTCTTCAACAAGACCGACCATAAGCCCTCCTTCAAGGAGGCCGTCGCGTGGTGCTTCGTCTGGGTCTCCTTGGCGGCGGCTTTCGGCTTCCTTCTGTCCGCGTGGCGTGGGCCCGTAGACGCCCAGCTGTTCGCCGCCGGCTATGTCCTGGAACTGGCCCTCTCGGTCGACAACCTGTTCATCTTCATCCTCGTCTTCGCCCACTTCAAGATCCCGGACCACCTCCACCATCGCGTCTTGTTCTGGGGCATCATCGGGGCCGTCGCCATGCGCGCGCTCTTCATCATCGCCGGCGTCGCGGCCGTCGAGAAGTTCATCTGGCTGCTGCCCGTCTTCGGCGCTTTCCTCCTCTTCACCGGCGTCAAGCTCGCCGTCTCGCGCGGCGAGCAGGAGGGGAAGGGCTTGGACGAGAGCCTCTTCGTGCGCGTCTCCCGTAAGTTCTTACCGCTCACGCCGCATCTGCATGGCAAAAAGTTCTGGGTTAAGGAAGACGGCGTCCGCCGTTTCACGCCGCTGTTCCTCGTGCTCCTCGTCGTCGAGGGCACCGACCTGATCTTCGCCGTCGATTCGATCCCGGCCGTCCTCGGCATACTGCCGCCGAACCACCCGATCGAGGAGAAGCGCTTCGTCGCCTTCACCTCGAACATCTTCGCGATCATGGGGCTGCGCTCCATGTATTTCGCCCTTGCCGGCTTCATGCAGTATTTCCGCTTCCTCAAGCCCGCCCTCGCTTTCGTCCTCGTCTTCATCGGGCTCAAGATGATCCTGCCCTGGGCGGCCGGACTGGGGCAGCCGGACGGAAGCTTCGCCGCCTGGATGCCCGCGTGCTTCGTGCATGAAGACCGCGTCCATTTCCCCACCGAGCTGTCGCTCGCCGTCATCGGCGTCACCCTGGCCTTGGCCATCGCGTTCTCCGTGGCCTTGCCGAAGAAGAAATAGCCGAGGTTTGGTGTTTCCTCCCCGTGTCCTGTCCGCCACTCTGGGGGCGTGTTCCGAGGTCGTTATCAGCTCTACCTGCCCTACCTGAAGGGGAGCCGGGCGTTGCTGGCCCTCTCGTTGCTGTCCGCCGTCGTCTTCGCGGCCGCCAACGCCTTAGGATTGCCCTTCCTCATGGGCAAGGTCCTGCCCGCCGTCTTCGGCGACGAGGCCGCCCGCGCGGCTCCGTTGCTCGTCTGGCCGGAACGCCTCGGCGGCGGGGCGATCCTCTATCTGCCCAAGGGCTACGAGATGTTCTTCGCCGTGGCGTTCCTGCCCGCGGTCATGCTGGTCCGCGGCCTGGGTGAGTTCTTCTCGACCTACCTGCTGAATCTCGCCGGCCTGCGCGTGATCGAGGCCGTGCGGCGCGACGTCTTCGGCCGGCTGCAGCAGCTGCACCTCGGCTTCTTCGGCCGGTATTCCGTCGGCGACCTGATGGCGCGACTGATCACGGACGCCAACTCCGTCCGGCTGGTGCTCGTGGACGTCTCGAACGACCTGATCGTCCAGCCGCTGACGCTCGTCTTCGCCTTGGGTTACGTCACGTGGGTCTGCTTCTCCTATGACGGCGGTTTCTGGTTCCTGGCCTGCCTCCTCGTGGTGCCGGCGGCGGTCCTGCTCGTCCGCTCGCTGGCGTTGCGCATCCAGCATCGGACCAGGCAGGGCCTTACTTCCGCCTCTGACCTCAACGGCATCACGGTCGAAAATCTCCAGTCGGCCCGCGAGGTCCGGGCTTACGGACTGCAGGAGCGCGAGGTCCGGCGATTCGATCAGGCCAGCCGCGAAGGGCTGCGCATCCAAGGCAAGCTGGTCCGTTACGAGAAATCGCTTTCGCCCTTGGTCGAGCTCACCGCGGCCGCCGGCATCGCCGCCGCCGTCGGCTTAAGTGCGGCGGGCGGGCTCACCTTGCCGGAGCTCCTCTCGCTCATCGTCGCCTTCTACTTCGCTTACGGTCCGGTCAAGCGGCTCGGCAACGTCACGAGCCGCATGAGCATGGCGGCTCCCGGCCTGGCGCGCCTGGAGGAGATCCTGCGGGCCGAGGTCGAGGTCGCGGATGCGGCCGACGCTCGCCCGCTGGCCCGCGTCCGCGGCGACCTCGAGTTCGCCGCCGTGAGCTTCGGTTACGGCGCGGAGCCCGTCCTCGCCGACGTCACCCTCCGGATCCCCGCCGGGCAGTCCGTCGCGCTCGTCGGCCCCAGCGGCGCCGGCAAGAGCACCTTCGTCAACCTCGTCCCGCGTTTTTTCGACCCCCGGCAGGGCGCGATCCTCATCGACGGCCAGGACCTACGCTCCGTGCGGCAGGCCGATCTCCGCGCGAACATCGCCCTGGTCTCGCAGGAGCCCGTGCTCTTCGACGAGTCGATCCTCGAGAACATCCGCCTCGGCCGGCCGTCGGCGACCGACGCCGAGGTCCGCGAGGCCGCCCGGTTCGCGGGCGCGCTCGGCTTCATCGAGGCCCAGCCGGAAGGGTTCCGGACCAGGGTCGGAGAGCGCGGCGGGCGCCTCTCCGGCGGCCAGCGTCAGCGCGTCTCGATCGCCCGCGCCTTCCTCAAGGACGCCCCGGTGCTCATCCTCGACGAGGCGACGTCGGCCCTCGACACGGACACCGAGCGGAGCATCCAGCAGTCCCTCGCGCTCCTGATGAAGGGGCGGACGACGCTCATCGTCGCGCATCGCTTCAGCACCATCCGCGACGTCGACCGCGTGCTCGTCTTCGACGCCGGTCGGATCGTCGCGGACGGTCCGCGCGAAGCGGTCTACGCTTCGTCCGAACTGTTCCGCCGCCTCTGGGACAACCAGTCCAAGGACCCGGGCTGATGCGCCTGCTGGTCGTCAAGTTCACCGGACTGCGCGGTGCGTTGGCGGCGACGGCGGGTCTGCGCACGATCCGCGAACGCCATCCCGGCGCGCAGGTCACCTTCGTCACCTCCCCCGGCGCCGAGCCCGCCCTCGAAGGGTGTCCCGCGGTCGTAGAGACCATCGGCTTCGGCCCCGAGGGCTCTCATCTGGCGCTCATTTCTCGGCTCCGGCGGCAGCGCTTCGACGTCGCCATCGCGCTGGGCGGTCATTGGTTGGCGAACCGCCTCGTGGCGCTCAGCGGCGCCGCCGTGCGTGCCTGCGGAGGGCACGCGCCGTTCTTCCTTCGTCCGCTCATGCACCAGCAGGTCTTCGGCGACGCCGTCGATCCGCACGAAGCCGCTCGAGATCATGAGGTCATGTCCCGCGTCCTCGGCTTCCATGCCGAGGCGCCGGCGATGTGGTTCGCCCCTTCCCGCATGCAGGAGCACGGGCTGATGCTCGAGGCCGGGCGCTTCGCCGTCATCCATCCGGGCGCCACGCGGCCGGAGCGGATCCTGGAGATCGACAAGTGGGCCGTCGTGGCGCGCGAGCTCGTCGCCCTCCGCGCGGTGGAGCGAATCGTGATCTCGGCCGGCCCGGGCGGCGCCGAGCGGATCATGGCCGAAGCCCTCTGCGGCCTGGTCGGTCCGGTCGCGATGTCGACCGGCGGTCGTCTGCGTTTCGCGCAGCTCGCCCGCCTCATCAAGGAATCGCGGCTATTCCTCGGGGCCGACTCCTCCGTCCTGCAGCTCGCCGCCGCCGTCGGCACGCCGGTCGTCGGCGTGTTCGGTCCTTCGGATTACGCCCGCGCCCGCCCGTGGGGCGCCGTGCACCGGGTCGTCCGCGTCGACACCACCATGTTTGCGGGCGAACCCCGTGCCGAATACCTCGCCCGGATGGACCGCGCGCTGGCCCGCATCACCGCGCACCAGGTCACGCAGGCCGCGGAAGAAGTCCTGCGCATCACGGCGCCCTGAGGGCGCCGCTTGACCTGGTCCGCGCATCGTCGACATTAGCCCCGTGTCCACCGCCGCCCATTACGACGCCGTCATCATCGGGGCGGGCATGTCCGGCCTTGCCGCCGCCGTGCGGCTGGGAATGTTCGGGCGGAAGGTCTTGGTCCTGGAGCGGCATAACGCCCCCGGCGGCCTGAATTCCTTCTATGCCCGCGGCAAGCGGAGGTATGACGTCGGCCTGCATGCGCTGACCAACTGGGTGCCGGAAGGCGCGAAGGGCGCGCCGTTGGTGAAGCTGATGCGTCAGCTGCGCATCCGGCGCGAGGAGCTCGACCTCTGTCCGCAGCGGGGATCACGCGTGACCATGGCCGGTAAGAATCTTCGCCTGAACAACGATTACGAGGTCCTGCTGGCGGACGTCGCCCACGAGTTCCCGCGGTCCGTCGACCGCTTCCGTGAGCTCGACGCCTGGATCGCCGGGCTCGACGAGACCGCCCTGGAGGCGCACGGCGGCTCGGCCCGCGCGCTCCTCGACGAGCGTCTCGGCGATCCGCTGCTCCGCGACATGCTCCTCCTGCCGACGTGTTTCTACGGCAGCGCGCTGGAGGACGACATCGAGGTCTCGCAGTTCGCCGTGATGTGGCGCTCCCTTTTCCGCGAAGGCTTCGCCCGGCCTTTCGTCGGCGTCCGCCAGGTCATCCGCCTGCTCACCGACCGCTGCCGCGAGCACGGCGTGGAGCGTCGCATGAAGTGCGGCGTGGCGCGGATCGAGGTGCGCGCCGGCCGTGCGGCCGCGCTCGTCCTCGACGATGGCAGCGAGGTCACCGCCGAGGCCGTGTATTCCTCGGCCGGGGCCGTCGAGACGACGCGGCTGCGTTCGGACTCCCCGCCCGCGGCGGCCGCCGCCGAGATCGGGCGGCTGGGTTATGCCGAGACCATCGCGACCTATGACGCCGCCGCCTTCGCCGGCTTCGGGTGGCAGGACACCATCATCTTCTTCTGCGACGCCGGGCGTTTCAGCTACCGGGCGCCCGCCGACCTCGTCGACCCTCGCTCCGGCGTCGTCTGCATCCCGAACAATTATCAATACGGGGAGGGCAGGGCGCTGGACGAAGGCTGGCTGCGGGTCACCTCCCTGGCCAACCACGACGCCTGGTGCGCCTTGCCGGAGACCGAGTATCAGGCCCGCAAGCAGGAGTGGTACGGACGGCTGAACCGCGTGGCGCGCGCGCACCTGCCGGCCGTCGCGGACGCCGCGCATGACGCCGCGCTGACCTCGACCGACGTCTTCACGCCGCGGACGGTGCGCAAGTTCACCGGCCACCTCAACGGGGCGATCTACGGGGCCACGGTCAAGCGCCGCGACGGGCGGACCGACCTCGCCAACCTCTTCCTCATCGGCACGGACCAAGGCTTCCTGGGGGTCACCGGCGCAATGTTGTCTGGCATTTCCATGGCCAACCTGCACGGTCTGAAGGCGTAACCCCGCCTGCATGAGCACCCCCGCATTCCCGGCCGAGCCGCGTCCTCTCTGGAAGGATCTCCTGCATCCGGCCGTCGTCGTCGGGGCCCTCGGCTACTTCGTCGACATCTACGACCTCACGCTGTTCATGACCGTGCGGGAGCAGAGCCTCCGCGATCTCGGACTCGAGCATCTGATCAAGGGCGGGCAGTGGTATCACGATCTCATGTCGTGGCAGATGGCCGGCATGCTCCTCGGTGGCATCTTCTTCGGTATCCTCGGCGACAAGATGGGTCGCCTGACCACCTTGTTCGGCTCTATCCTCCTGTATTCCTTGGCTAACATCGCCAACGGCTTCGCCCAGAGCTTCGAGTCCTATGCCGCTTGGCGCTTCATCGCGGGCATCGGCTTGGCCGGCGAACTCGGGGGCTGTATCGCGCTCGTGTCGGAATCGCTTTCCAAAGAGCGTCGCGGCTACGGCACGGCGCTCGTCGCCACGGTCGGCGTCTTCGGTGCGGTGGTCGCCGGTCTCATGGCCGAAGTCGTCACCTGGCGGACGAACTTCTTCATCGGTGGAGGCCTCGGCCTCGCCTTGCTCGCGATGCGTGTCGGCGTAAGCGAATCGGGTATGTTCCATCACGCCAAGACCGTCGATTCCGCGGGCTCGGTGTCCCGCGGTAACTTCTTCGCGCTTTTCACCAGCCGGGACCGATTCGCCCGTTACGCCCGCTGTATCCTCATCGGACTTCCGACCTGGTTCATGATCGGCATCCTTGTTCAGCGGGCCGGTTCGCACTTCGCTCCGGCCATGGGCGTTGAGGGGGCGATCCTCTCCAGCCGCGCGGTGGCGCTGTTCTATCTCGGCCTTACGTTCGGCGATTTCGGCAGCGGCTTCGGCAGCCAGTTGATCAAGTCTCGCCGCAAGACCGTCTTCGCCTTCCTGCTGTTCAGCGCCGTCTGTGTCGGAGTCTATCTGACGGGGACGACGGGGTGGACTGCCACGAGCTTCTACGGCCTGATCTTCCTGCTCGGCCTCGGCATGGGCTATTGGGCGATCTTCGTCACCATCGCCGCCGAACAGTTCGGCACCAACCTGCGCGCCACGGTCGCGACCACGGTGCCTAATTTCGCCCGTGGTTCGCTCGTACTGCTCACCCTCGGCTTCACCTGGCTGACGGGTACCAAGGACGCCCCTTGGCTCAGCGCTCCTCAAGCCGCAGGCGTTCTGGCCGTGATTTGTTTCGGCTCTGCTTTCCTCGCGCTCTGGAAGATGGAAGAGACCTACGGCAAGGACCTCGACTACCAGGAGCAGAAGTAGGCGCCGCCGCTTACTTCATCGCCGGCGCGGGCGCGTCGGCCACGCAGCGCAGGCCGACATGGTTCGTCGACGTCAGCATGTCGAGGCCCTGGCGCGAGGTCGGGCGGTAGCGGAAGCAGTAGCCTTCGTCGCAGAGCCACGAGCCGCCGCGGATGACGTGCTGGCCGAAGCCGGTCTTCTCCGGGTCATGGCCGATGGCGGGACCGACGGGGCCGTCCTTGGGCGAGACCTTGTAGTAGTCGAGGCCGTACCAGTCCTCGCACATTTCCCAGACGTTGCCGGAGACGTCGTAGAGGCCGTAGCCGTTGGGCGCGAAGGAGCGCACCGGAGCCACGGCGGTGAAGCCGTCGGCGCCGCTGTCGCGCTCCGGGAACTTGCCCTGCCAATGGTTGCTCATGATTTTGCCGTCCGGACGTTCCTCGTCGCCCCAGACGTAAGGCTTGTCCTTGAGTCCGCCGCGGGCGGCGAACTCCCACTCGGCTTCGGTCGGTAGGCGCTTGCCCGCCCACTTGGCGTAAGCCTGCGCATCTTTATAGGTGATGCAGACAACCGGGTGGTCCATCCGCTGCTCGATCGACGAGGCCGGTCCGTCCGGGCGCCGCCAGTTCGCGCCGGCGATGAATTTCCACCAAGGCAGGTCGGCGCCGCCGCACTGGAAAGGATTCACGCCGGAGACGCGATGGAAGATGAGCGCGCCGCCTTTCAGGTATTCCTTGGGGGCGTTCGGGAATTCACGCGGGTCGAGGTCCTTCTCCGCGTCGGTCACGTACCCGGAGGCGTCGACGAACCGCTGGAACTGGGCGTTGGTGACTTCGGTGACGTCCATCCAGAAGCCTTTGACCACGACCGCGTGGCCGGGGGCTTCTTCCGCGTGCTTCTCGTCGGCCTTGTCCGTGCCCATCGTGAACTCTCCGCCCGGGATCCAGACCATGTCCTTCAGGACGCGTTGGCCCGGGGTGGCAGGGGTTTCGGCCGTAATCCGCAGGCTGAGCGCGACGATCGGCGCGATCATCAGGATGCCTGCGGTCACGATGATCCAGGTCTTGGCTCGGTTCGCAGGGCTTTGGTGGGTGGCGGAATCCATGGATTTGTTCCTTGGTCATAAGGACCGGCCGAGGCAGGGCGAACCTTTTGCGGGGCGGCTCTGATATCGCCTCGCCCCCGGGGGCTTTTCCGGCTTATCCCAGACCCATGAGTTCGACCCAAGAAGAAGTCCTCCGGATCTTCCGCGATTCCAAGGCCCTGCTGACCGGCCACTTCGTCCTCCGTTCCGGCCTGCATAGCGGCCATTTCTTCCAGTGCGCCCAGGTCTGCCAGCACATGGACAAGGTCACCCGTCTCATCGAGCTGCTCCGTCCGAAGCTCGCCGCGCACCCCTGCGACTCCGTCCTCGCCCCGGCGATGGGCGGGCTGGTGGTGGGGCAGGAGATCGCCCGTCAGCTCGGCGTGCGTTTCGTCTTCGCCGAAAAGGAGAACGACAAGCTCGTCCTTCGCCGCAACTTCACCTTCCGTCCGGGCGAGCGCGTGATCGTCGCCGAGGACGTCGTGACCCGCGGCGGCCGCGCCCAGGAGTGCCTCGACATCCTCAAAGCCGCCGGCGCGACACCCGTGGCGGTGGCCTCGCTGGTCGACCGTTCCGCCGGCCAGACCCAATTCAACGTCCCCTTTGTCGCCTTGCTCGAGCTTAACTTCCCGACCTACGCAGCGGATGCGGTGCCCGCTGAATTGGCGAAACTCCCGGCGACCAAGCCGGGTTCCTGAGCCGCCGTCCTGCCGGGTGGGTTTTTGGCTTAAAAACGAGGGCTATGGGGTCGTTTGACGCCTTGTGCCTTGCACCAAGGCGGCGGCTTCCCTACGCCAAACCACTCACTTTCCATGGATCGCAAGAACTTCTTCCTAGGCATGGCCTGCATCTTCGGCGCCTTCGCCCTTTTCTTCCTCACCAAGCCGGCCAGCCCGCCTCCGGGCGCCACGCCGGCTCCGTCGGCCGCCGTCGCCCCGGTCGCTCCGGCCTTGGTCGCCAAGCCCGCGACGACCTTGCCCGCCTCGGCCCAGTCCGCCCGTCCGGTGCCGCTTGAGTCGGCCAAGTCCTTCGTCCTCGAGAACGAACACCTCAAGGTGACGCTCACCGACCGCGGCGGCGCCATCCGCGAGATCCGCCTGAAGCAGGAATTCGCGGACGTCAACAAGCAGGGTGTCGTGGTCTTCAACGCCGGTAACGACGAGTCGGCCCTCGCTCTTGCGGTGAAGAATCCGGTCACGGGCAAGCTGGAGACGCTCCTCTCCGAATTCGTCGCCCAGCCTGGCGCCACCGCCGATAGCATCACCCTTGTCGGCGGGCTCGCCGATGGCACCCGCATCGAGCGTACTTTCACCCTGACGGCCAAGGCTGGTGCCGCGACCGAACCTTATTCCCTCGGTTTCGTCACCAAGGTCATCCCCGCCGCCGGTAAGCCCGCCGCCACTGTGTGGGTTTCCTCCGGCTGCTGGCAGCCGACCGAAGGGGATTCCGCCAACCAGTTCCTGTCCGTGCTCGCTTACGATGGCGAAGACCTGACCCGCGTCGGCCTCGACGTGTTCACTGACTCCAGCGGCTTCTTCGGCCTCGGCGCCCATAAGGCCCAGGCTGACCACGCGGTCGCGTCCGTCGCCAAGCCCCTTCTGTGGGTCGCCTCCGGCAACCAGTTCTTCTCCTCGATCATCCATCCGGCCGACGCCGCCGCCCGCGGTGCCCGCACCGAAGTCCTCGTCCTGCCGGTCGGCTTCGAAGGCGGTAAGCGCGGCCTGCAGGCCTTCGCCTCTTGGGAGCCTGTCCCGGCCGCCGATCTCTCCCGCACCTTCGCCGGCGAATTCTTTGTCGGCCCCAAGGAATACGCGCGCGTCGCCGCTCTTCCGGATGGCCAGGTCGCCGTGCTGCAGTTCTCGAAACTCCTCGGCTTCATCTCCTTCGGCGCCGTCTGCAAGCTGCTCCTCGCCGTCCTCGGCGGCGTGCATTGGCTGCTCGAATGGAGCGGCGCCTGGTCCTGGGGTTGGGCGATCGTCCTGCTCACCTGCCTGATCAAGGTCATCACCTGGCCGCTGACGTCGATCCAGATGAATGCCGCCAAGAAGATGCAGAAGTTCGCGAAGCCGATGCAGGACATCCGCGAGAAGCACAAGGACAACCCGGAGAAGATGCAGAAGGAGCTCATGAAGCTCTACACCGAAAACAAGATCAACCCGTTCGCCGGCTGCCTGCCGATCCTCATCCAGATGCCGATATTCTTCGGCCTGTACACCGCGTTCCAGACCACCGTCGAACTCCGCCTCCATTCCTTCCTCTGGGTCGGCGACCTCTCCGCTCCCGACACCGTCGCGCACATCGCCGACTTCCCCGTCAATCCCCTGCCGGTGCTGATGGGGGTCACCATGTGGCTGTCGATGAAGATGACTCCCTCGCCCCAGGCCGATCCCTCGCAGAAGATGATCTTCAACCTGCTGACCGTCTTCTTCCTGGTGATCTGCTACCAGATGGCCTCCGCGCTGACGCTGTACATGACCATCCAGAACCTTTTGACGATGCTGCAGACCTGGCTTACCAAGGGCGGGCCGGACGTCGAGGTGATCGCGCCCGCGCCGAAGAAGGTCAAAGGCTGATTTCCCCAACCCCATCCTGTCATGTCCGGTCATAGCAAGTGGCACACGACTAAGCGGCACAAGGCCGTCATTGACGCCAAGCGCGGCAAGATCTTCTCCGTCCTCGCCAAGGAGATCACCCTCGCGGCCCGCGCCGGCGGCGGTAATCCGGAGTCCAATACGCGCCTGCGTACGCTGATGGACAAGGCCCGGGCGGCCAACATGCCGTCGGACAACATCAAGCGCGCGGTGCAGAAGGGCACCGGCGAGATTCCGGGCGTCGTCTACGAAGAAATCGTCTACGAAGGCTATGCGCCCGGCGGCGTCGGCCTCATCGTCGAGGTCACCACCGATAACAAGAACCGCGCCGCGGCCGAAGTCCGCCAGGCCTTCAACGACAACGGCGGCAACATGGCCCAGACCGGCGCCGTCTCTCATAGCTTCCAGAAGAAGGGCCAGTTCCTCATCGGCTCCTCCCAGATCGGCGAAGACGCCTTGATGGAACACGTTCTCGAGGCCGGCGCCGAAGACGTCGTCAACCACGGAGACCACTTCGAGGTGCTCTGCCCGATCGCGGCTTTCGACCTCGTCTCCAAGGCCCTGCAGGAGAAGGCCGTCAAGCCGGAGTCGGCCGAACTTTCCTACATCTCCAGCGTCCCGGTCCCGGTCGGCGACGCCGCCGTGGCCAAGCAGGTGATGGAGCTGATCGACGCCCTCGAAGCCTTGGACGACGTGAAGGCCGTCCACGGCAACCAGGAGATCGACGAGAAGCTGCTGTCGTAACCCGGACGGATTTCCGTCCGCGCTTTACGGCTTCACTGTCCGGGACCGCCCGGTAGAGTGGACCTGTGTCTCCTCCTCATCGTCAGTCAGGCAGCGCGTCTTCCGGGGTCCGGACGGCCGCCCGCGCCGTCATCCTGCGGGGCGAGGAGATCCTCGCGGTGCGCATCCGGACCGAGGAGGGCGATTTCCTCGTCCTGCCCGGCGGCGGCCAGAATCACGGCGAGACGCTGCGGGACACCGTCCGTCGGGAGGTCTTCGAGGAGCTCGGCCTGCGGGTCGTGCCTCAGGCGATGGTCTATTTGCGGGAATACGTCGGCAAGAACCATGCCATGCATCGGATCCACGGGCACTTCCACCAGGTGGAGGCCGTCTTCCATTGCCGCTGCGACGATCTCGGGCCCATCGGCGAAGGCCGGGAGCGCGACCGTCGTCAGGTCGGTTTCGAGTGGCTGCCGCTGGCCCGCCTGACCGATTACCCCCTTTCGCCCAAGGGCTTGGGGGAGGTCATCGCCAAAGCTTTGCAGGATGGCTCGGCCACCTATCTCGGGGACGTGCATTGAAGGCTTGCCAGCGGGCGGTCCGCTCCCTTTGTTCGCTCTTCCTTTTTCGCGGGGGTATAGCTCAGTTGGTTAGAGCGCCTGATTGACATTCAGGAGGTCGATGGTTCAAGTCCATCTACTCCCACCATCTCGAAGCCCCGGCCTGGAAATCCTCGTCCGGGGCTCTTGTTTGACGGGGTTTCGCCGGGCGCGGCCGGGTCAAACCTCACCTTTTTTCTCGCTCATCCCCGCCCCTTGTCCCTACCCCTATGGGACTTCATTTTCCATCATGAGCAGCACCCAAATCGTCGACATCAAAGCCCGCGAAATCCTCGACTCCCGCGGTAATCCCACCATTGAAGTCGATGTCGTCCTCGCCTCCGGCGTGCGCGGCCGCGCGGCCGTCCCGTCCGGCGCCTCGACCGGCACCCACGAAGCCCACGAGCTCCGCGACAGCGACGCGAGCCCGAAGGCTTTCGGCAAGGGCATCGACCCGAAGAAGCGCTTCAACGGCAAGGGCGTCCTCAAGGCCGTCGAGAACGTCAACGAAGACATCGCCTCCCTCCTCGTCGGCCATGACGCGCAGGATCAGGTCGGCATCGACGCCGCGATGATCGGCCTCGATGGCACGAAGAACAAGAGCAAGCTCGGCGCCAACGCCATCCTCGGCGTCTCGATGGCCGCCGCCCACGCCTCGGCCGCCGCCCTCGGCCAGCCCCTCTACCGCTACATCGGCGGCCCCAACGCCAAGGTCCTGCCGATCCCGCTCATGAACATCATGAACGGCGGCGCCCACTCCGACGCGCCGGTCGACATCCAGGAATTCATGGTGGTTCCCTCCGGCGCCAAGTCCTTCGGCGAAGCCCTCCGCATGGGCACCGAGATCTTCCACGCCCTCAAGAAGGTGCTGAAGGCCCAGGGCCTCTCCACCTCCGTCGGCGACGAAGGCGGTTTCGCCCCGAAGGTCGCCTCCAACGAAGCCGCCCTCGAAGCCATCGCCGCGGCCGTCAAGGCCTCCGGCTACAAGCTCGGCAAGGAGGTCTTCCTCGCCCTCGACGTCGCCGCTTCCGAGTTCTTCGACGAGAAGACCGGCAAGTACACCTTCCACAAGTCCGACAAGTCCCAGCGTAACTCGGAGCAGATGATCAAGTTCTACCAGGACCTGCAGC
>Ga0163212_1000369_pt1 | contig 19568 bp, 17 predicted proteins | sample Malawi_45m_30L_FD_113532 | JGI IMG/M metagenome (GOLD analysis project Ga0163212, IMG submission 113532) | Freshwater microbial communities from Lake Malawi, Central Region, Malawi to study Microbial Dark Matter (Phase II) - Malawi_45m_30L | ecosystem: Environmental > Aquatic > Freshwater > Lake...
GATCGGGACTTCGGTCGACGTGCTCTCGTCGTCACCGCCGCAGGCGATGAGTCCCACGCCAGCCAAGCCGACGCAGGTGGCAATGATCAGGTTCTTCTTCATACGTATTCCTCCTGACATATGAGGTTGGGCCAAAGGTGCCGGCGACACGGAGCGCCAACCCGCCCGAGCGCTGGTTGAGAGGATGATAGTGGGCTTTTTCATGGTCTTGGTCCTTTCACGTCGGGGCACGTCGTGTGCCGTCAGCGTTCGAGAGCACCACGAACCGCCGACCTGACACTTTTCGGAACCTTTCTCGAAATTCTCCGATCCGTCCCCGAGCACGAGCGCCCGATGGAAAATTTCTCGTCAAGACCCGTTCCCGATGGGCCGACAACCCCATGTGCTCGTCGTCATCGTGGCCCTCGCAGGTCTGCTCGCCCTTGCGGCCCTGGTGGTGGTGGACCGTCGACGTCGCGCGGCCGAGGTCCGGGTGGGCCAGCTGGAGCACGACCGATCCCGAATCGTGGCCGCCCATGCCGAATTGGCCCACGTGGCCACTCACGACACCCTGACCGGGCTCCTCAACCGCGGTGGACTCACCGACCACCTCGACTCCGTTCTCCGCTCGACTCGCCAACCCATCGCCGTGATGTTCATGGACATCGACCGCTTCAAAAGCATCAACGACTCACTCGGTCACGGTGCGGGCGACCACTTGCTGCGGGTGATGGGACGACGCATCACGTCCTCACTACCCGAGGGCTGCTCCGCCGGTCGTCTCGGCGGGGACGAGTTCGTGGTGGTCATGGACGACGCCACGGACCTCGATCGGGTCGTGGCGGTCGCCCATCGACTTGCGCGTTCGATCGGCGAACCGCTGGAACTGGTGGGTCGTTTGGTGCGCGTCTCAGCCAGCGTGGGTATTGCGATTGGCCCCGAGATGAAGGACACCACCAGCTCGCTGATCGGATTCGCCAACGCGGCTCTACATCGAGCCAAGGACACCGGGCGTGATCGAATCGAGATCTTCACGCCAGACGTGCGCGCTGAGATGCAACGACGCGCCTCCGAGGAGAGAGCCCTGCGTCGCTCGATCGATGCCGGTGACGTGGTGCCGTTCTTCCAGCCCGAATTCGACGCCAGCACCGGACGTCTGATCGGTGCCGAGATCCTGGCCCGCTGGTTGAAGCGTGATGGCTCGATCGCCAACGCCGCCGAGATGCTGATGATGGCCGTGGACGCCAGCACCCTCGAACGCCTGACCAGTGTCGTCATGCAGCAAGCACGACCGGTGATTCGACGACTGAGCAGTCTCGGGCTCCCCGCCGGATTTCGTTTTCGCGTGAACCTGCCCCATCGCTGTACACCGCGCGCATGGCGCGACGGACAGGTGCAGTCGTACTTCACCGGCATCGACCCGGCCCTGTTGACTCTCGACATCTACGAGGCGGCGGTCTTGGGAGACGTTTCGGGGGCCGCCGGTGTGCTCACCGAGATGCGGAGTAATGGCGCACGGGTATGTCTCGAGGACGCCGGTCGTGGTGGAGCCTCGCTGTCGATGATCCGAATGTTGCCCCTCGATGAGATTCGTGTGGACCGACAACACGTCGATGCCCTCACATCACATCCCAACGATCGAGCAGTCGTGCGCGCCATGGTGCAATTGGCCCGAGACCTCGGACTAGCCGTGTCAGCCGATGGTGTCGAGACCGGATTGCAGGCTGATGCTTTGTTGGCCCTGGGATGTACCACACACCAGGGTCACCTCTACGCACGGGCCATGACGGCCAAGGCTCTCGAGGACCTCGTTCTGCGTCATGTCGCCGAATTCGTCGATGACGTTTCGATGTCGTGAGGAGTTCGACCCTCTAGCGTTACGTCCTCGTGTCGCGTCTCGAAGAACATTCCCCGAGAGCCGGGATCGCGTGGATGTTGCTGAGCGCCCTCGCGTACTCGATGTTCACGATCTTCGGCAAGAACATTCTCGAAGAACTGGACGCCGTCGATGTGTTGGTGTGGCGATTCCTCATCGCCGTGCCCCTCGCCTGGGTCGTGGTGGGGGTCCGCATTCGATTCGGAGGGCCGGGCCCGTTCTCGGTGGCGTGGGTTCCCCGATTCACCGCCGGTGTATTGTTCGGCGCGGTCGCATGGTTGGCCTTCGTTGGACTCGACCAACTACCGGGTGCCCTGTACATCGTCATCATCTACACGTACCCAGCCATGGTGGCCGTCGGGGCGACGTTGCTCGGCCGACCCAGCGGACGACAACTGTGGGTAGCTGTGCTCATCACCTTGATCGGAATCGCACTGACGGTGCCCGAGGTTCTGGATGGTGCTGGTGGGGCAACCGTGGCCGGCTTGCTTTTCACACTGGGCAACGCCCTCACGTACGCCGCCTACGTCATCTACAGCGAACGACTGGTCACCGACGGAGGGGACGAATTGGTGGCCTCGGCATGGAGTCTCACCGGTTCTTTGGCCTTCGCCGCGGTGGCCGCGATGATCTCGTGGCCGCTGCGGGCGCCGAGCAGCCTCGGGGGATTCGGATCGGCGCTCGGACTCGCAGCCGTCAGCACGGTGCTGGCGAGCATGGCGTTCTTTCTCGGTGTGCGTCGACTCGGTCCGTCGGCGGCGGCGTTGGTGGCCACCACCGAACCGGTGCTGACCTTGATCTGGGTCGTCCTGATCCTCGACGAGTCGCTGAAGCCTGTGCAGATGTTGGGGGCCGCATTGGTGATCGCCGGGGTGCTGTGGTCGCAGCGCGCGCCGCGCTCTCAACCGACGAGGGCCTGAAGCTCGCCCACCCGCGTCGTCACGAACGAAGCGGTGGTGTGCGATGGCAACATGCCACCAGCCCCCGTGCTCGACGTCCAGCTGATTCGCCACTCGACGCCGACCACTCCGACGAACCTGCCCGACGGTCGCGAGCCCGACGAATGAGCGAAGGTGTACGAGCAGGCCGACACGGCCTCGTCGCCGAGGGCGACCTGCCACGGCCGACCCGGGCCCGCGCACGACGTCGACCCGGTACCGGGGCCGTCTGGGCTCGCGTCGTCCTGCGTCCAGAACTTGACGCGCACCGGCGTGGCGGTGGTGCGAGCCCAGAGGGTTCCCAAAGCCGTCGGGATCCACGCGGTGGCCGACACCGGTGTCCACCACGAAGATTCCACCCAGAACCAGACCGGGAGTTTCACCACCACCGAGTCGGCGACCGGAGCGAAATTGGCGACCGGAGCGGGCAGACGGGCCTGTGCCGACACCGCCGCGCTGCGGGCGAGTTGGCTCGGCGAGAGTCTCGGTATCCAGACGTCGGTGAAGACCGCACCGCAACGTCGTTCGTAAAGGTCGTAGCGGATGCCCGAGACCACGCGGGAGATGTTCGTGGTGCGACCGATGCTGGAGTCGAAGGTCACCAACATCCGCCAGGTGCAGGCGGATCCGCCAGACGAGCCCGACCTCGGGGGAGTGCCAGACTGCACCCCGGCCCAGATGACGCCGGCGGACGAACCCCCCGACGTGTCCGACGCCAGAGCCGGGCGATTCACGTCGCCCATGAACAGTCCGAGCAGTGTCGACAACACTGCCAACAAGATCACTCGGTGAACGCGCACAGATCCCCCTCCCGTGTCACGGAAATGAAGCGCCACGTGCTCCACTTCCAACCCGTCTCGGTGAGCGACATGGCCCATTGCACCGTCGCGCTGAGGGTCGATTCGTCGAAGGTGGCGCCGTCCATCACCATGACGGTGTCGTCGGTGAGACAGGCGTCGATGGTGGCGGTGTCACCATCGACGCGTACGTCATCGACCCGATACCTGAGCGAGCCCCGTGACGACGCGGTGATTCCTGCTTCGGCCCGCATGTTCATCAGATCGAACAGCTCACCGTGAATGCTCGAACCGGCGACGGCCAATTCGTCCACCGGGCACGAACCCGGTCGACGACCGCACTCGAGACGCACCGACATCAGCCGATGGAACGCCATTTCTGCGTCGGCGGCGGACGGGGTTCCGGGGACCGTATCGCTGCTGGTCAAGCTGCTGGTCAAGCTGCTGGTCACGCTGCTCGACGTCACGCTGCTCGACGTCACGCCCGTGAGGGTCGAGACGGGTTCACCCGTGATCGCACCACTGGTTCCTCCACACCCGATCAGACCCATGGTCACCCACCACCACTTCATGCGCATCGGCGTCCTCCTCGACTTCGGGTGAGCGACCGATCGCCCCCGAGGGAGATGGTGGGGCGGCCCGGCTTGAGGAACGATGGGTCGTGAGACCACTCGGTCACGCAGCGATCCGCGAATCTGACAAGATTCGGTCATGACCTCACCGATCTCTCGTCGTCTTTTCCTCGCCCTGGGTGCCTCGGTCGTCGTAGCGGCCTGTTCGAAGTCCGACGACGGCGCAACGGGCGAAACCACGTCACCGACAGCGACGACCCCTCCCGAGGTGTCGACCACCTCCACCACCTTGGCACCGGCTCCCTTCGATGTCGATCCGTTCACTTTGGGCGTCGCCTCTGGTGACCCATCGGCCGCGTCGGTGATTATCTGGACCCGTCTCGCGCCCGATCCGTTGAACGGGGGAGGAATCGTCGAGGAAGAGGTGTCGGTTCGTTGGGAGCTGGCGACCGATCCCGAGTTCACCGACATCGTGAGCTCCGGAGACACCGTCGCCGCCGCACGTTACGGACACAGTGTTCACGTCGACGTGTCGCCTCCGTCCGACACCGTCGCTTACTACCGATTTCGAGTGGGCCAGTTCACCAGTCCGGTTGGCAAGACGCGCTCGGCCCCCGATGCATCGTCGACGGAGCCTGTGCGCATCGCCACCGCCTCCTGTCAGAATTTCACGGCCGGCTTCTACACCGCCTACGACGACATGGTGAAGCAGTCCCCCGATCTCGTGGTTTTCCTCGGCGACTACATCTACGAAGGTGGTGTCGGAACGCTGGGTGCCAACACCGTTCGCTTGCACAACAGCGACGAGGTCACCGACCTGGTGGCGTACCGCAATCGCTACGCCCTGTACCGAGGCGACATCTTGTTGCAGACAGCCCATGCCACCTGCCCGTGGGTGGTCACCTGGGACGACCACGAGGTCGAGAACAATTACGCCTCACTGACCCCCCAGGACGTCGCCGACACCGATGGCTTCACCGCCCGACGAGCCGCGGCGTACCAAGCATGGTGGGAGCACATGCCAGTGCGATTGAATCCACCGGCCGACGAAAATCTCGACATCTACCGCCGCCTGTCCTGGGGTGGGCTGGTGAACATGCTCGTCGTCGATGGTCGGCAGTATCGCAATGATCAAGCGTGTGGCGATGCGGTGTTGCAGGTGACACCGGCGTGCGAAGAAGCCGTCGATCCACAACGTTCGATGCTCGGTTCCGAGCAAGAGGCGTGGGTCGCCGAGAACATCGTGAGTTCGGCGATTTGGAACGTCATAGCCAACCAAACGGTCATGACCGACATCCGTCTGGGGGCCGCGGTGCTCAACTACGACCAGTGGGACGGATATGCACCGTCACGCGATCGGTTGTTGGAGTCGATCGCATCGGCCGACAACCTGATCGTGCTCACCGGCGACATTCATCTGGCCGGCGTCGGGCAACTCACGACCACCGCTGATCCGGCGACATCACGGGGAATCGAGTTCGTCACCACCTCGATCTCATCGAGTGCGAACGTCGATCCCTCGACCGAGTCACTGTTGGTGGCCCTTCCGAACATCATCGATGCGGAGATCACCCACCGGGGGTACACACTGCACACCGTCGACGCCTCGTCGTGGACCGCCGATTACCGAATCGTCGACAACTCTCTCGTCGAGGGTTCGGCGGTCACCACGTGGAAGACCTTTGCGGTGACGGCCGGGTCACCCACTGTCGCCGCGGTCTGACCTCGACTACCGGTTCCCGACTCGGGGAGGGGCTAAACCGACTCCACGAGTGTGACCTTCGCTGATTCCCTTTCGCGACGCTTCTGCGCCACCTGCACACGAATGCCACCGGCGATGCCTTCAGGGTTCGTGATGGCGGTGAAGATCAACAACACTCCACCAATCAGTGCCTCCCAGCGACCAAAAGAACCAAACACTTGGTTCATCGAATAGAAAGCAACTCCTGACGCTGCCGTGACCCCAGCAGTCACCGCTCCGCTGACGCTTGTGATACCACCGAGATAGGCGAACGATAACGCTGTCAGCGACGCAATGGTTCCGTACGACAGATCGGACACGGCACCAAATCGATAAGCGATCAATGAACCACCCACGCCGGCGATAAAAGCCGACAACCCGAACATCATCATCTTGACACGAACGTTGTTGATACCTACTGCTGCTGCCGCCCGTTCATTGCTACGAACTGCCAACAACACGCGTCCAGAACCACTGCGGCGAATGTTGGCCACCATCAAACACAAAACCGTCAGAACTGCCAACAAGAAAAAGACGAATATGGGTCGCGATGTCTCACTGCCGTACACCAATCCGAGATTCCAATCGCCCAGTGAAGGATTGGGAATTTTTGGTCCTCCGGTATCCATACTGCCGATTACCCAAGGATGCTTAAAGACAAATTCGGCAATGGTCACTCCACCAGCCAGGGTCACAATCGCCAAATTGGTACCCCTGACTCGCAAAGCTGGAAGCCCGACTAAAACCCCGAACAACATCGCTCCAAGAGACGCGAGGATCGGAGCGATCGGAAAGGGGATTCCGTAATTGGTCGCCAATTTCGACAATGCGAATCCACCAATACCGGCAAACGCCATTTGAGCAAGAGAAGTCTGACCACCAAAACCGATCAAGACGACGAAGGACAATGCCAAGACTGCGGCGATCAATGAACTCATAATGGCGGCTCGCCACAACGGTCCGAGGAAAAGAATGCCCGCTGACGCAATCAGAATGGGTACTCCTGCCGAAAACCACGTCACATTGGCTGGCGGAACGTATGGCAGTTTCCAGCCACCAACTGAACCACGTTCGGGCAGACGCTCACCCGACACGATCATGGTGACGATGATGACCATAAACGGTAGACCTTCGCGCATTCCATACTCGGGCCACCAACTGAAATCGAGTTGCATCTTGGTGAATGTGCTCTGCACCATTCCAATGGCAACACCCGTCAACACTGTTGGCCAAAAGTTGCGGAACTTACCGATGAGTGCAGCACCCAAAGCTGGAATCAAGAAACCGAACGTAAAAATCGAACCGTTGAGTTGCACGAGCGGTGCGGCCAAAATCGCAACTACTGCACCGACAACCGATGAAAGCACCCAGCCCGAAGCCGCCAAGAAATCGGGTGAATGACCGAGAAGAACAGCTCCTTTTTCATTCTCGGCGGCTGCACGAGTGGCGAGACCAAATCGAAGGTATTTACTGGCGGCCCACACAACGAGGGTGATCAGTAGCACGATGCCCAATAGCCAAAGTCCGTCTCGCGGCGCGCGAAGTGTTTCGGTAATTGTCACGACCTCGCGGGGCAAAATTGGATCGACTCGCATTGCGAGTTGATCAGGAAACCGTCGATCCTTCAAACCGATCAGAACGATGATCAAGCCCACACTGGCCACAACTCGAGCCAGGGCGGGAGCATTTCTCAAAGGACGAAAGATCAAAACGTATATCGATAAACCGGTCACTGCCGCGGTCAGTAAGGACAAAGCAAATGCCCAAATGAAGCCGACATCACCACCAAAGTGGTACCGGTCTGGCAAACCCGGAATGGGGAACAAATAAGCCCCATTCCGGAGTTCTGCGTAGACATAAGCACTCCACATTGCAATCGCACCGTAGGCAAAATTGACAATGCCGGAGCCCTGATAACTGATGATGAGACCCATTGCAAAACCGGCAATGATTGCCCCGGCAGCGCTGCCGAGCAACAAGTAAAAAAGATAGTCATTCATGATGAAATTCTCGATTTTTCTTGTTGCTCAGCAGCGATCGACTGATCAGGGAAGCAGTGGGATGCTGTCCCACAGTTTTCCATTTTCGACGGAAACAACAGCACCGTCTTTGTATTCAGTCGCCTCGAAGACGAACGAACAGAACGACGAGTAGGTCGGAGCCGCCGCACCACATTTGAGTGGAGTGATTCCGCCATACAGGTACAGACCATCAGTTACCTTCAGGTAGTCGTACAAGTTTTGGCCCGTCATTTCGGTACCTTCACCAACCATTTGGGCGGCAATGTCACGGAGCGTCAATGCCAAAAGCGAACCCAGACCGCCAAGACCTAGCGCTTGTGTATTGACCTCTTCAGGCTCGATGCCCATTTCACCAGTTTCCTCATTTTCAATATAAGGAGCCAAGATCTTTTGGAGCAGTGCCTTCTGCGGGGTGTCGCGATCCATTGTGCCGCCAACGAATACCCAGTTAGTTGCGTCATCTCCAACCTGACTAATGACGTCGCTGTCCGCGCAGATGTTGGTTGTCAACACGGGCTTGTCGAGACCAGCTGTGGCATAACCGCGCATCGTTCCGATACAGCCAGCATCGGCATACAGCGAAATCAAGAGATCTGGATCATCAGCATTGGCGGCCTGCATCAAACCGAGATAACCCGCATCAGTTTCGTTGTCTCCACCTTTGACGGCTTTCCATTTGATTCCAGCCTTGTCCAATGCCGCTTGAACACCAGCAGCAGTCGAGTTAGCCCCGGCATTGTCGGCATGAATAATCCCGACGGTCTTGGCCTGGTAGCGATCACGGGCGATCACGGCCATGACCGCAGTCGTCGTCGCGTTTCCACCCGTCAAGAACAAGGCTTCCGCCGTGTTGTCAGGCGGCAGAATCGGCAATACGCCGATCACAGGAATGTTCGCCGCTCCATAGGTGGCATAGTCAGGGAACAGGTCGAGTCCGAGAAGGACCAGTTCGACGCCCTTACCGATTAACTCTTGAGCACATTTCTGTGACGTTTCAGGAGTACCACCAGCAACGCAGGTTTCGAATTTGACCGGGCGACCACCGAATCCACCACTGGAATTCATGTATTCGAAAGCTGCCTCGGCAAAGCGACGAAGATCTGGAAAATCGAGCCCGTTGGGATTGCCTTCGGTGTTCACCATTCCGATCAGCATCTCAGGTCCGGTCGGCGGACCGTCTTCGCCTACAGGTGCATCCGTGCCCGGAGCATCCGAGGTCATCGGTGCTTCGCTTGTTGCCGGTGCATCAGTTTCCGCTGGCGTACTATCGCCACCGTCACCACCACAGGCAACAAAGAACAGACCCCCAGCAACGACCACGGCGAGCGCACGATGGCGCCGCCGTGATCCCGAGGTCCCCGAACTCGTGGATCGTTTCATTTTCCCCCCTCAGTTGTAGGCCGCGAATTGCGGCGCTTACTTAGTCGGCCACGTTGGCCGGTACCCAACTGCCATGGAACCCAAAGGGCACACGCGGCAGATGGACGGTGGCGATCGGATCGGCGCTCATGGTCTTGGCGTCGAAGATCACGTACTCGCTCGTGTCCGACGCGGCGTCGTACACGAAAGTCATGAGATAGCCGTCGTCCTCGGCGGTCGCCCCCGCGGCCGGCGCGAACACGGCTTCTCCCGACACCCGACCCTTGCCCAACTCGATCGAGGTGCGGGTTCCGGCCTGGCGGTCGTACTTCAAGATGGCGCCGGCATCGACCTCGCCGAAGCCGGCGCTGCCCATCGACATCTCGTAGCCAAAGCGATGCTTCTTTCCGATGACGGCATCGTTCACGCGCGGGAACTCGCCCGAGCGATCGTCGATCTGCTCCTCGGTCACCTTGCCGGTGCGGGTGTCGATCACCCATCGCCACAGCAGAGGCAACGGGAAGTCCATGGCGTCCTTTTTCCAGATGTGCTCGAAGCGCGCCACGTCGAGGACGATCTTGTCGCCGTCCTCGTAGCTGTTCATCGGATGGAAGACGTAGCAGGGATTGATGTCGTACCACTTCACCTGCGAATCGTTGCCGTTGCGCGGCATGACACCGAGGCGCGCCGGATAGGAATCGCTCCACTCGATGGGCATCTTGCCCTCGAGGGCCAGATCCAAGTTGAACACCGCCGGGAGATCCATGAAAATCACGTAGTTCTCGGTGATGTTGAAGTCGTGCATCATGGTGGGGCCGGTGACGGTGATGGGCTCGACTTGCGCCAGAGTCCCGTCGGCCGCCACGCGTAGGTACGTGAGGTAGGGAGGCAACGGCGCGTAACCGAAGGCCAGCATCTCACCCGTCGTCGGGCAGATCTTGGGGTGCGCGGTGAAGGGACCCTTCAACACGCCGTTGTAGTCGGTTGGGCCGACAGTGTTGAGGTCACCGTCCATCACGTACGGGAAGTGACCCTCCTCCAACGCGAGGATCTTGCCGGCATGACCGACGATGTGGGTGTTGGCCTTCGAGCACTTCATGTCGAGAGTCACGTTCGGATCGAGAATGTCGATGGACGGATCCTCGATGAACGGCGTCTGTACGTAGCGGTTTCGATACCACTGGGCCTTGCCGTCGCGCAGGCGCACGCCATGGATCATGCCGTCCCCGAAGAAGGGGTGGTCGCTCATGCCCGTGATGGGGTTCGCACCATTGCGCAGGTACCGGCCGTCGAGTTCGGCCGGGATGTGCCCGACTACCTTGAGGTTGGTGAGGGTCAACTCCTCCTGCGTCGGGCGGCCGTTGCCTTGCAGGTGGGCGGGTACCTCTTCGGTCATCGACATGATCTGTCTCCGTCTGTTGTTGTGGTTGTTGTGGTGTTTACTGCACGACCTCGGGCGAACGCGCCCACATGAGGGTGGCGTCGAAACTGAGGGCGTAATCGGGGATGAACTCCATGATCACGCGGTGCGGCGAGTCGAGGAACGTGCGGAAGGCGTCCGCGGCGGCGGGATTGTCGGGACGCAGACGATTCGCGAACTCGGGATAAAACCACTCCTTGGTCGCGCGATCGTCGTGGATGAAGCAGTTGCCCTTGTACGTGACCGTCTTGCCACTGCCCATTTTTGAGCCGGTGCTGTTGATGCAGATCGCCGAACGAGGGTTGCGACGCAATGCCGGGACCCGCTTGCGCTTCTCGGCCGCGGTCAGCCACAACTTGCCGTCCTTGGGCAAATACGACATCACCACGCCGAACGGCTCGTTCTTGCTGTTCACCCACATGAACACGCACTCACCGAGCGAGTTCACCAGCTTGTGCTCGAGCTCCGGAGTGAGCGCGCACTCGGTGAGATCCTCGTAGTTGTCCTCTGCGGCCATGCTGTTCCCCCGACAAACCTGTGACGACAGTAACACCCCGTAGTGACCTAATCTACCCCTCGTAATTTACAACTCTCGTGGCCGTCCGGGCACGCCGTACCACAAGAGGTCGGTGATGTGTCCGGCCACCTCGACCGCCGAGCGTTGGTCCTGCGTGAGCCACCACATGGACACCATTTGCAGCATGCCCACGATGCCGAAGGCCCAGGCCTCGGCCACCTCGGTGGATTGTCCGAATTCGGTTCGCCAGGCGGTGAGAGCCGCGCTCATGGGCATCGTCGAGCGCTCGGTCAGCTTCAACCGTCCGAGCGCGGTCTGCTCGGTAGTGCCCCCGGTGACGTACAGAAAAAGGTTCCGATGCTGGCCCACGACCAAGAGGTTGGCCTCGATGAGACCCCGCAGGGACTCCTTGGTGAGGGCGGAGTCGACTCGAACGGCCTCTGCGGCGGCCGCGGCCATACGGTCGGCCAGACGTTCGGCCAAGGCGTCAGCCAAATCGGCCCGGCCCCCCACCCGGTCGTAGACGATCGGCTTGGTCACTCCGGCTTCCACGGCCACCGCCTCGATCGAGACCCCAGCCCCGAGGCGCGCGATCACCCGCTCGGCGGCATCCAGTACCTGCTCGCGCCCGACCTCCAACTGTCCGCCCACCGGCCGACCCGGTCTGCGTGCCGGAACCGTCGTTGGCTTGCTCATGACTGCAGTGTGGTCCCTCGCCGGGGGTCGAGCAAACCGGCACTTCTCACTCTTACTTACTACTGGTAACTTTCTCCTCGATCAAGGGGGAGCGATGAGCACAGCGATCAACGATTTGTTCGACCTGTCCGACGACGTGGCCGTGGTGACCGGCGCGGGCCGCGGCATCGGTGAGGGCATCGCCCACACCTTGGCCGACGCCGGAGCCGCGGTGGTGTGTGCGGCCCGTCGAGCCGACGAGGTCGAGCGGGTGGCCGCCGACATTCGCGCCAAGGGTGGACGCGCCGTGGCCATGCCCACCGACGTCACCGACAACTCCGCGGTCGAAGCGTTGGCCCAGCGGGCCGTCACCGAGTTCGGGCACCTCGACATTTGGATCAACAACGCCGGCGGCTCCCCCATTCAGGCGCCCCTCATCCAGCTCGATCCGGCCGAGTGGGACGCCACGATGCAACTGAACCTCACCTCCATCTGGGTCTGCACCAACACCGCCGCTCGACTCATGCGCGACGGTGGTCGTATCGTCAATATCTCGTCGAAAGCCGCCGTAAGCACCGTGATGGGCAGCGGTCATTACGCCGCCGCCAAGGCCGCGGTGAACTCGCTGACCGTCACCTACGCCAAGGAATTGGGGCCGCGCATTCGCGTCAACTGCATCATGCCTGGTGCTGTCCCCACCGAGATCATGATGAAGGCCATGCGTCTGCAGGACGAGGACCTTCCGAAATTGGAGAAGATTCTGCGCATGCCCATGCGTCGCCTCGGGACCCCCGACGACCTCGGCCAGGCGGTGTTGTACTTCGTGTCCCCGGCGTCGAGTTGGGTGACCGGACAGATCCTTGGCGTCGACGGAGGCTTGTGATGAGCATCGTCAATCGCAAGGTGGTTCTCGTCAGCCGACCGAACGGACGACCCGACGACACGAACTTCTGCTACGTCGAGGAGGAGGTGGCTCCGCTCGACGACGGCGAGGTTCTGGTGGCGGTCGACCTGTTGGGCATCGACGCCTTCATCCGTACCACCTTGGACGAAGGAAGTTTTCACCGCGGTGCCCAAATCGGCGGCGTGATTCCGGCGCTCGGAGTGGGCGAGGTTCTCGACAGTCGTGACGCCGGTTTCGCCGCCAGCGACAAGGTGTTCGGACCACTCAGTTCGCAAACGCATGCGGTGATGCCGGCATTCACGTTGCGCAAACTCGACACCTCGATTGCACCGGCGAACGCCTGGCTCGGAGCCCTCGGGCTCACGACCGGTCTCACCGCGTATTTCGGAATCGTCGACGTGGGTCGTGTGAAGAGCGGTGACACCGTGGTGGTCAGCGGGGCCGCGGGCGCGGTGGGCTCGCTCGCCGGCCAGATCGCCCGCCTGAGCGGGGCCGACCAGGTGATCGGTATCGCCGGTGGGAGTCACAAGACCAGATTCCTCGTGGACGAGCTCGGATTCGATGCCGCGATCGACTACCGCAACGAGAACGTGGGCGCTCGTCTCGACGAATTGGCGCCCAACGGGATCGACGTTTTCTTCGACAACGTCGGAGGGGAGATTCTCGACGACGTATTGATGCGCATCGTCGAGGGTTCGCGGGTGGTCATCTGCGGTGCGATCTCACAGTACGAAAAGATGGACGATGTCCGCGGCCCGCGTAACTACCTGAAACTGGCCGAGCGTCACGCCACCATGGAGGGCTTCGCGGTCTTCCACTTCGCCGACCACTACGCGCGTGCGGAGAATCAACTGGCACAGTGGTATCGCAGCGGTGACATCATCATGCGCGAACAGATCGAGCGCGGCATCGAGAACTTCCCTGCGGTCATGAACATGCTCATGACCGGCGCTCATCACGGCAAGTTGCTGTTGAAGGTGTAGTCGGCGTTCATCCCCGCGAGACTGACGAGGTGAGCAGCATCGTCGTCTCCGAACTCGAATACGCACCACCTGGGGCCGATCAACTTTTCTTCGACGTCAGCTTCGGCATCGCTCCCGGGGAGCACGGCGCGTTGGTCGGTGCCAACGGTGTTGGCAAGAGCACCATCCTGCGCATCCTGTCGGGTGTGATCGACGCCGACGGAGGGGAGTTCACCGTGAACGGTTCCATGCTCACCATGACCCAGGACGCGGGAATGTCACGGCCGACCGACTCCTTGCGCGAGATGCTCATCGAGGTCGCCCCCGCGCAGTTGCGCACGGCCGGACGCGCGTTGGTCGCGGCCGAGAAGGCGTTGGCCGACGGATCGGACGACGGCATGGGATACGCCACCGCATTGTCCGACTGGGGCGACCTCGGCGGATACGAACTGGAAACCAAGTGGCAGGCGGCGGCCCAACGCAGCGTCAAGTCGACCATCGACGACTTTTCGCGCCGTCTCGTCTCGGAACTGTCGGGTGGCGAGCGGAAGCGATTGGTGCTCGACCTGTTGCTCACCTCGGGTGCCGACGTGTTGTTGTTGGACGAACCCGATAACTACCTCGACATTCCCACTCGAGGATGGTTGGAGGAACAGATCATGGCCAGTAAGGCCACCATCTTGATGGTCAGCCACGACCGCGCGTTGTTGGAACGCGTCGCCACCAAGATCGTCGTCATCGAGGGTTCGGGCTGCTGGAGCCACGGCGGCTCCTACGCCACCTTCCCCGAGGCCCGCGCGAAGCGTCAGGAGTTGATGGGCGACGAGTTGAAGCGCTGGAACGACGAGGAACGACGGCTGTTCCATCACATGAAGATCATGAAGCAACGTGCCGCGCAGAACTTCAAGAACGCCACCAAGGCCAACGCCGCTGAGACACGTTGGGAGAAGTTCGTGGCGCTCGGTCCACCACCCCCGCCAGTAGCCGACCAGCAGATCCACGTTCGCTTGCGTGGCGCGGACGCGGCCCGCCGCGTCGCGAAGTTGGAGGACATCTCGGTGGGAAATCTGTTCTTCCCGTTCTCCGACGAGGTGTACCACGGCGAGCGCGTCGGCCTGATCGGACCGAACGGCACCGGCAAGAGTCATCTGCTCGCGGTGCTGAACGGCGCCACGCCGGACGAGGGCGCCATCACCTTTGGCCCCCGCACCTCGGTGGGTGTCTTCACGCAGATCAACGATCGTCCCGACTTCACCGGTCGTCAATGCATCGACATCGTCCGTGATCGCCTGATCGACGACGAGAAGTCCATGCGTGCGCTCGCTCGCTACGGATTGGTGAACAACGCTCGACAAGAGTTCCAGACGTTGTCGGGAGGGCAAAAGGCCCGACTCGAGATCCTGTGCCTCGAACTGGAGGGGCACAACGTCCTGCTGTTGGACGAACCCACCGACAATCTCGACATCGAATCCTCGGAGGCACTTGAGCGGGCCCTCGACGGATTCGAGGGAACAGTGATCGCCGTCAGTCACGACCGCACCTTCCTCGCCAAGTTCGATCGTTTCCTCATGATCGGAGACGACGGCGACGTGTACGCGTTGCCCGACTACGAGATCGCCATGAAGGGTCTGGCTGATCCGGGATCTTTGGCGCGTCTGCGCTTGGCCAAGAAGTTGTCCTGACTGCATCAGACGGTGGGTGGCCGAGCGACATCGCAACGGCCCAGCAGGCGAGCCGCCAGGGAAATCGCCCGATTATGCGAAACTCCGCCACGAACCAGCCTTCCAGCGGGCGGAGTATCGATCGTCAGTGTCTCGAATTCTTTCAGTTGATCGGTCGCTGTCGACGTAACGTCATCAGCACACCAGCGGTCAGTGCGAGCAGTCCGGCTACGAAGGGGCCCTTGATGTCAGGGCCAGTGACCGGCAAGACCGGTGCGGCGGTCGTCGGTGCAGCAGTCGTCGTCGGTGCGGCAGTCGGGAGCGCCTCAAAGCGGGCACCCATCGGGAAGATCTTCGACATGGCGTCGCACCATCGTGTTCATCACGGCACCAACAAGCGGCACATCGACAAGAACTACGGCAGCATCCTCATCGTCTGGGACCGTTTTTTTCGAACCTTCGAGCCCGAGATTGGCCGGATTCACTACGGACCCACGAAGAACATCCGCAGGAACAACCCAGTGAGGATGGCCCTGGGTGAATTCGTCGATGTCGCCCGCGACGTGGCGTCGACGACCGATCTCAACGAAGGTTTGCGTTGGGTGTTCGCCGGGCCGGGCGGGACCCCCGAGCCGGCAATGGTCGGCTGAAACCCTCGAAGGTCAGACCAAGGCTGGAGTCTTGGTGAATTGCATGGCGCCGTCGTCGATGGGGGCTTTCACGATGATCTGCTTGTCGCGCGCGATGAGTTGCGGGTTGATCCAAGGTTCGTGATCTCCCTGCTTGGGCATCAGGTGCATCACACGCAACATGTAGCCGGCCGAGAAATCGTCGATCCATGGTCGCGCGGGCATGTCGGCGTCCTGACGACGAAGTCGCGGTGTGGCCTGTTGAGTGCCGGTGGCCTTCATGTGATTCAGCAACCGACAGACGTACTTGCTCACCACGTCGGCGCGCAGGGTCCATGACGCATTGATGTATCCGAAGGTTGACACCAAGTTCGGGACGTCGGAGTAGGCCAGACCTTTGTACGTCCAGGTGTCGGCGAAGTTCACTTCTCGACCATCCACCCCGACGGTCATCTCGCCGAGGGTGACGAGGTTCAAGCCGGTGGCCGTGATGATGATGTCGGCTTCGAGTACCTCGCCCGAAACCAATCTGATTCCTCTCTCGACGAAACGATCGATGTGGTTGGTAACCACGCTGGCCTTGCCACTGTTGATGGCTCTGAACAAGTCACCGTTCGGCAACAGGCACATGCGCTGATCCCACGGGTTGTACGACGGCGTGAAGTGGGTGTCGACGTCGTAATCGGGCCCGAGGGCCTTGCGAACACCGCCCAGTACCAACTGCTTTACCTTCTCGGGCTGGGTGCGCGTGCGATCGTAAAAGTACTTCGACATGAAAATGTTCTTCGAGCGAGTGATCGCGTAGGCGATCTTGGACGGAAGGAACCGGCGCAAGGTGTCGGCGATAGCGTCATGGTCGGGGCGCGCCACCATGTAGGTCGGCGACCGCTGCAACATCGTCACGTGCTCCGCGGTGGTGGCCATGGCTGGCACGATGGTGACCGCGGTGGCACCCGAACCGACGACGACCACCTTCTTACCCTCGTAGTCGAGGTTTTCGGGCCATTTCTGTGGGTGCACGATGATGCCCCGGAAATCCTCACGACCGGCAAACTCGGGGGTGAATCCCTGCTTGTAGGAGTAGTAACCCGAGCACATGAAGAGGAAGTTGCACGTGAGGGTGACCGTACCTCCGGATCGCTTGTCGTCCGCGGTGACCGTCCAACGCGACGTTGCGGTGTCCCACGAGGCGTTGGTGACCCAATGATCGAATCGGATGTGACGGTCGATGTCGTGTTCGGCGACCGTCTCGCGGAGATATTTCATGATGGACGGGCCGTCGGCGATGGACTTTGCTTCGGTCCACGGCTTGAAGCTGAAGCCGAGCGTGTGCATGTCGCTGTCGCTGCGCACGCCCGGGTACCGGAAGAGATCCCAGGTGCCACCGATGTCGCTACGACCTTCGAGAATGGTGAACGTGCGATCGGGGCACAGGGTCTGCAGGTGGTATGCCGCGCCGATACCCGAGATACCGGCGCCGACGATCAGCACGTCGATGTGATGGTCCGCATGATTCGTCACAGGTCGAACCATTCTACTGCCTCTCCGATGGACTCGGCCCGTTCAGGAGACAGCGGTTCCTCCGTCGCAGGTGATCACCGCGCCAACGGTGAAGCCACACGCACGCGAGCTCAAGAAAATGGCCAAACCGGAGATGTCCTCGGGAGTGCCGACGCGCTTGCGCGGGTTCAGACGTCCGACCGCATCCCAGTCGGTGTTCTCGACGTCGCCACCGGTTCCGACTCCGGTGCTCAACATCCAGGTGGGAAAAGGTCCGGGGGCGATGGCGTTGGCGATGATGTTTCGCTTGGCCAACTTGGCCGCCAGTTGCTGGGTGAGGGTGTGCAACGCCGCCTTGGACGGCCCGTAACTTTGGGTGTCGAAGGACGCCGAACGAAGCCCGTCGATCGAGCCGATGTTGATGACGTACGACGGCTTGTCACGGGTGGCACGGGCCTCGAGCAAGGGCAGCAATCGCTGGGTGAGGAAGAACACACCCTTCACGTTGGTGTCGAAGACCTTGTCCCAGCCGATCTCGGGGAACTCGTCCAAAGGTGCGCCCCACGAGACACCGGCGTTGTTCACGAGAATGTCGAGGTGTTCCTCGCGGCTCTTCAATTCGGCCACGAGGGCGTCGATACCCGTCAGGTCCGACAAGTTGGCGGGGATCGAGATGCATTCGGCTCCGTAACGCTCCGAGAGTCGCTCAGCGGTGGCGTTGCACTGCTCCTTCTTGCGTGAACTGATGTAGACCTTGGCCCCGTTCTCCAAGTATCCACCGGCGATCATTTCGCCGATGCCGCGGGACCCTCCGGTCACCAGCGCCACCTTGCCCTTCACCGAAAACAGTTCTGCGATCTTCATGCTCGACCCCCTTCTTGCCGCGGACGTCACACTAATCGGCGTAGGTCACACCGCTCGGGTGACAGACTTCGGTCATGGCGAAAAACGGAATGCTCGAACGGTCGGCGGCCTTGGTCGACGGAACCAGTGCGAACACGTTGAAACTCTCGGTGTCGGCCGCGGCGACCGAGTTCGAAGAATTGGGATCGGGCGTCGGAGTCATCGAGTCCTTCAGCAACGTCGTCAGTTTCGAGACCGCCGACGGCCACGTGATCTTCGACGTATCGCACGCGTTGTCGGCACCGAGCGTCATCGAGCAGTTCCGTCGCCATTCCTCGGCACCGATTCACACCGCTGTGTACACGCACGGACACACCGACCACGTCGGGGGAGCAGCGGCGTTCGATGCCGACGCCGAGAGTCGCGGTCACCGTCACATCACCTACGTCGGACACGAGGCGATCCCCGCTCGATTCGACCGATACAAAACCACCAACGGCTACAACGGGCACATCAACATGCGGCAGTTCCGATTGCCCTCGCCCATGTTCCCGAGCGACTTCGTCTATCCGGACGTCACGTATCGCGACACCACGACACTCAACGTCGGTGGACGGGTGTTCGAACTGCACCACGCCCGCGGGGAGACCGACGACCACACCTGGGCCTGGGTCCCCGACGCCAAAGCGATCGTCGTCGGCGACTTCTTCATCTGGCAGTTTCCCAACGCCGGAAATCCTCAGAAGGTCCAGCGATACGCCCTCGACTGGGCGGTGGCTTTACGTCGGATGGCCGCACTGAGCCCCGAGCTGATGCTTCCCGCCCACGGGCCCGCCATCGGCGGACGCGAGCGGGTGGCGATGGTTTTGAACGACACCGCCAGAGCGTTGGAACACCTGCACGACTCCACGCTCTCTCTCATGAACGCCGGGGCACGCTTGGACGAGATCATCCACACCGTCAAGCTGCCCGACGACTTGGCCGACAAGCCCTACCTTCGCGCCACCTATGACGAGCCCGAATTCGTGGTGCGCAACATCTGGCGCTTGTACGGCGGTTGGTACGACGGCAACCCGGCGAACCTGAAGCCGGCGCGCGACAGGGAACTGGCTTCCGAGATGGCCGCCTTGGCCGGGGGCGCCGAGGTGTTGGCGCGTCGCGGGGAGGAATTGGC
>Ga0163212_1000371_pt1 | contig 19516 bp, 10 predicted proteins | sample Malawi_45m_30L_FD_113532 | JGI IMG/M metagenome (GOLD analysis project Ga0163212, IMG submission 113532) | Freshwater microbial communities from Lake Malawi, Central Region, Malawi to study Microbial Dark Matter (Phase II) - Malawi_45m_30L | ecosystem: Environmental > Aquatic > Freshwater > Lake...
GATGCCGACGTTTTTGAGCGCGTCCGGCAGCTTGATGCCGTCCTTGTCGACCAGCCCGCGCGCTTCGTTCATGTCGAGATTACCCGAGCAGGCTGACGATCCGAAAAGACTTTTGCCGAAACGAGCCCCCTCTTCGTCGGCCCAATCGACCACCCGCACTGTGACTGGCGGCTTGCCGTTGTATTGGGCGTTGATGCGGCGCATCACCTCGACGCCAGCCAGCACGTTGAAGCAGCCGTCGAGCCAGCCGCCATTCGGCACCGAGTCGATGTGGCCGCCCATGAGCAGTTCCCGATCGCTCTCGCCCCGCAGCGTTGCCCAGAAATTCCCCGCTGCGTCGGTGTGTATCTCCGCCGGAAGCCCGTCGAAGCGTTGGCGCAGAAATTCGCGCGCTTTGACCCACGTCGGAGTGAAGGCCACCCGCTGCGCGCCGTTCTCGTCGCCGGTCAACGCGCGCAATTCCTTGAGCTCGTCGATCGTCCGCCGGGGGTTCAGCACGGTGCCCATGGAATTAATCTTGCTTGGAAAGTCTTTACTGAACCACTGAAAACTGAACACTAGGGTTATCTCTCAGCTTATGCCCATCCAACCGATCCTCGATGCCGAGACGGCCGCCCGGAACATGGCGGAAAAAGAACCCCGCTACACCGCGCAGGAAGCGCTGATCGAAGCCAATCGCTGCCTCTTCTGCTTCGACGCCCCATGCATCATGGCCTGCCCCACGGGCATCGACATCCCGTCCTTCATCAAAAAAATCGCCAACAAGAATCCCGTCGCGTCGGCCCGCACCATCCTCACGGCCAATGTTCTCGGCGCGAGCTGCGCGCGTGTGTGTCCGACCGAAGTTTTGTGCGAAGGCGCCTGCGTCGTTCTCGACCTCGAGGGCGATCCGGTGAAGATCGGACGTCTCCAACGCTACGCCACCGACTACGTTTTCGAGCACCACATCGACGTGCTCCATGCGCCGAAACAAAAGAACGGCAAAAATGTCGCCGTGCTCGGCGCCGGCCCGGCCGGGCTCGGCTGTGCGGCGGAGCTCGCGCAACTGGGTTACGAGGTAACCGTCTTCGACAAAAAGAAAGCCGGCGGCGGACTCAACACCTACGGCATCGCCTACTACAAGATGCGCCCCGAAATCAGCCTCGACGAAGTGAAAATGATCGAGCGCCTCGGGGTGAAATTCCGCTACGGCGTCGAAATCGGCAAAGACATCACCGCGGCGCAGTTGGAAAAAGATTTCGACGCGATCTTTCTCGGACTCGGACTGGGCGGCGCCAACCGACTCGGCATTCCCGGCGAAGGCCTCCCCGAAGTGGTCGATGCCCTCGACTTCATCGAATGGATCCACACGCGTCCGCTGCATGAAGTTCCGGTCGGACGCCGCGTTGCCGTGCTCGGCTGCGGCAACACCGCGATCGATGCGGTCACCCAATCCAAGCGCCTCGGCGCGGAAGTCGCCTCCATCATCTACCGCCGCGGCGAGGACGACATGCCGGCCTACGGGTTCGAATACGAGTTGGCCAAGAACGACGGGGCCACCTTCCACTTCCACACCATCCCGACCGAAATCCTCGCCGAAAACGGACACGTCAAAGCCCTGCGCTTGGCCAAAACCGAAATCCGCGACGGCAAGATGCACGTTGTCCCCGGTTCCGAATGGGTCGAGGAATTCGATCTCGTGCTCAAAGCGGTCGGACAGGAAAAACAAACCGGCGTCCTGACCAAACTTTTTCCCGGACTGAAACTCGATGCCAAAGGCCGCGTCGAACACAACGCGGAGACGATGGAAACGAGTGTCGCGAAAATTTTTGTCGGCGGTGATTGCGCCAATGGCGGACGCGAAGTGGTCAACGCGGTGGCCGAAGGCAAGAAAGCTGCGCGCGGCATCAATTCATTCCTGACCAAGGAAAAAGTCAGTGGACCGGTGCAGCCCTCGCGCCACGGGGTCAAAGGCACCCCGGTCGGATCCGGCTACAACAAACCCATCCGCGTCCCCGAACTCCTCGCCGCCATGGCTCAGTAACTCGTCACAAGTCACACGTCACTTCTTATGGCCGACCTCTCGATCAACTTCGCCGGAATCAAATCCCCCAACCCGTTCTGGATCGCCAGCGGTCCTCCGTCGAACACCGCCTACCAATGCCACCGCGCCTTCGAAGCCGGTTGGGGCGGCGTGGTCTGGAAAACGATCGGCGATCCGATCGTCAACGTCGCCTCCCGCTACTCCGCGCTGAATCTGGGCGGACAGCGCATGGTCGGCTTCAACAACATCGAGCTGATCAGCGACCGCTCGCCCGAGACCAACTTCCGCGAGATCAAGGAGTGCAAAGACCGTTGGCCGAACCACGCGGTCATCGCCTCGCTCATGGTCGACACGCGCGAGCGCTGGCATGAGTTCGTCAAACGCTCCGCCGACTGCGGCGCCGACGGCATCGAGTTGAATTTCGGCTGTCCCCACGGCATGTGCGAACGCGGCATGGGGTCGGCGGTCGGACAAAATCCCGATGTGGCCGAGACCATCGTCGGCTGGGTCATGGAAGCCGCGGAAATTCCGGTCATCGTCAAGCTCACCCCGAACATCACCAACGTGGTCTACGCGGCCCGCGCGGCCAAGCGCGCCGGGGCCGACGCTATTTCGCTGATCAACACGATCAACAGCATCACCAACGTCAATCTCGACACCCTCACCCCCGAGCCCTACGTGCGCGGACTCAGCTCGCACGGCGGCTATTGCGGACCGGCGGTCAAACCAATCGCGTTGAACATGGTGCAAAGCTGCGCGGCCGACCCCGAGGTCAATCTCCCGATTTCCGGCATCGGCGGAATCAGCAATTGGCGCGATGCGGCCGAATTCATCGCGCTCGGTTCGCTCAGCCTGCAGGTCTGCACCGCGGTGATGCATTACGGATTCCGCATCGTCGAGGATATGAACGAGGGACTTTCCGATTACCTCGACGCGAAGGGCTACAAGAGCGTGGCCGAATTCTCCGGTGCGGCGGTGAAGAGTCTCTCCGATTGGAAATATCTCGACCTGCATTACAAGCGCGTCGCTCGCATCAATTACGACAAGTGCATCGGGTGCAACCTCTGCTACATCGCCTGCGAGGACGGAGCACACCAATGCATCGATTTGGTCGACAGCGCGCCCTACGGACTCGGCCCCGGCCGCGTGCCCGGCAAGCCCGTGCCAAAGGTGCGCGAAGAAGATTGCGTCGGTTGCAACCTCTGCTCCCTCGTTTGTCCCGTCGACGATTGCATCACCATGGTGGAAATCGAAACCGGCCGCGAAAAAATGAGCTGGGACCATTACCAGACCCGCATGGCCAAGGGCGAGATGCAGCCCATCCCGGCGCATCCGTGATCCGGAGCGCCCAAGCCCTCATCCTAAGAGCGGGTCACAAGCGGAAGGAAGTCTTCCGCACCTGCCTTTTCGACCTGAGCTGAGCGCGATCGGAATTGCCAAGGGCGCGTGCCGCGCCGAATCTGTGCCCTCGACCGCCATGCACATAGCCCTCTTCGGCGACATCCACGGCAACTTGGAAGCCCTGCAGTCGGTGATTGCCGACGCGCAGATCCAAGGCTGCACGCATTACATTTGTCTCGGCGACTTGGTGGGTTACAGCGCGGATCCCGCAGCGTGCATGGAGACGGTGCGCCAGCTCGACTGCCCCGTGATCAAAGGCAATCACGACGAGCAGGCCGCCATGTCGGGGTCAGACACCGGCTTCACCGATCTGGCCGACACGGCCATCCGCTGGACACGGAAGCAACTCTCCGACGCGGACAAGGAATGGCTGCGCTCGCTCCGTCTGCAGCGCGTCATCCGCGACTTCACCGTGGTCCACGCCACCCTCGATACTCCGCACAAGTGGGGCTACATCGTGACACCGGGCGACGCCGCGGCCAGCTTCACTTACCAGCACACTCCGGTCTGTTTTTACGGACACACCCACGAACCGATGCTCTTCCGCAGCGGCGTCGCGGTGAGAAAGCAGAGTTACGACAAAATCCGGCTCAAACCCGGCGCGCAATACATGATCAACATCGGGAGCGTGGGCCAGCCGCGCGATGGTGATTGGCGCGCCGCTTACGTCATCTACCAGCCCGACACCATGGACGTCGAACTGCGCCGCATTCCCTACGACATCGAGTCGGCGCAGCAGAAAATCATCGACGCCGGGTTGCCGGTCGAACTCGCGGAACGCCTCGCCCTCGGCAAATGAATCCGAAGCATCTGCTGGTCCTCAAACCCAGCTCGCTCGGCGATGTGGTCCATACTTTGCCCGCGGTTTCGGCCCTGCGCGCAAAATTTCCCGGCGCGCGCATTACATGGATGGTCAGCGACGAATGGGCGCCATTGCTCGAAGGCAATCCGGACATCAACGACCTGCTCATTTTCCCGCGCCGCGATTTCCGCGGACCCCTCGGACCGGTGCGCTTCATGCGCTGGCGCTCGACCTTGCCGTCCAAACTCTCACCCGACCTTATCCTCGATTTCCAGGGCCTGCTCCGCACGGGGTTGACCGCGCAGGCCTTCAAGGGCGTCCCGGTCTACGGACTTTCTGATGCGCGCGAGGGCGCGCGTTTTTTCCAAACGCAAACGGTCCGCGTCACGAATGGTATGCACGCGGTGGAGCGTTATCTCACGCTGGCTGCGGCGGTCGGTGCCACACTCGAGGGCGCGCCTAAGTTCCAGCTTCCCGAAGGAAAGGCGCCAGACGCTGTCCTGCCACACGAACCTTGGATTTTGTTGCATCCCTTTTCACGAGGTCGCGGCAAGTCACTTTCGCCCGAGGCGGTCTTGGCCTTCTGCCGCGAAGTCAACATGCCGGTTGTCCTGGCCGGACGGAGCGATGCGGCTTTCTCCTCGCTGCCCGCCAGTGTGGTCAACTCGCTCAACAAAACCTCACTGCTCGAGTTGATCTGGCTCCTGCGCCGGGCTGCTTTCGTCGTCAGTGTGGACAGCGGCCCGATGCACTTGGCCGCGGGAGTGACGGACAAACTCATCGGCATCCACACGTGGAGCGATCCGTGCAAGGTCGGCCCTTACCGCGCGGGAGCGACGGTCTGGAAGGGCGGTGAATTTTTTCCAGCGCTGGATCCCGCATCATCACGCGCCGGCAAACAAATGCCCGACGAACAGGATGCGGCGACCATTGCCCGCCGCATGCGCGACTTGCTCTCGCGCGGCTAGGCCCCGGGCGACCCGATCGCTCGGCGGCTGATCTTGCGTTTGATGATAGCCAGCGCCTGCTTGGTTTCCTCGACGCGCAGCAGCGCGCACAGACCAAAGTAGACAAAAACTCCGGCACCGATCACGGTGAATAGCGACCAGAGACGGTCAACCAGCGAGGACGACATGAGCCACGGCGCGAGGAAGTGCCGCCCGGCCAGGCACGCCCCGGCCAAGCCCGCCGCAGCAACCAGCATGCGGACAAAAGAGTTCAGCAACGAAGCGGTCGGCATTCCACCTGCCGCCCCGCGCATGAAAAAATAGAGCAGCAGGAAATTGGCGATGGCGGAAAGGCCGACGGAGAGAGCCAGTCCGCGATGGCCCATGCCCAGACGGAAGGTCAACTGCCAGTTGAGGAAAATGTTCAGCGCGATGGAGACAAAACTCACCGTCATCGGCGTCCACTTGCGATCGAGCGCATAAAACGCCGGCGAGAGCACCTTGATGCAGGCATAGGCCATCAAGCCGGCAGCGTAGAATTTCAGCGCAGCGCCGGTCTGCAGCGTATCGGCGAACTGGAATTTGCCCCGCTGGTAAATGAGACCGATGATTTCATCACTCATCAGGACCAGTCCGATCGTCGCAGGCAGGGTGAGGAAAAGCGCCAAGCGCAACGCCTTGCCCAACGTTTCGCGAAAGTGCGCCATGTCGCCGCCCGCCGCGATCTTCGACACCGCCGGCAAAGTCACCGTGGCAATGGCTACCCCGAAAATGCCGAGCGGAAGCTGCATGAGCCGGAAGGCATAGGACAGCCAACTCACCGCACCGTCGCCGAGGTAGGAGGCGAAGACGCTGTTGACCATCACGTTGATCTGCACCGCGCTCGCCGCAATGACTGCCGGAAGCATGAGGAGGAGCACGCGTTTGACCTGCGGATCGTTCCAGCCGAAATCGAAATGGAATTTGAAGCCGACTTTTTTGAGGCTCGGCAACTGCACGGCCATTTGGAGAAATCCACCGATCAGTGTGCCGATGGCCATCCCGATCAGGGCGCGTGGACCGAAGGTGGGATCAATCAGCCACGCGATGGTCACCCCGCCGAAGATCGAGCCGACGTTGTAAAAGCTGGAGGCCAGGGCGGGAACGCCGAAGACATTGCGCGAATTGAGCATGCCCATGGCGAGGGCGGCAAGCGACACGAGCAGGATAAAGGGAAACATGATGCGCGTCAGTTCGACGGCGAACGCGGACTTTTCTGCATCGAATCCGGGCGCGAGCACGCTGACGAGCGGCCCGGCAAAAATGATACCAAGAAGCGTGACGGCGGTCATGAAGACCAACACCAAAGTGGCCATTTTGCGGGCCAACTCCCAAGCCGCGCTGACACCCTTTTCCACATCCAGTTTGGAAAAGACGGTGACGAAGGCGACGGACAGCGCGCCTTCAGCAAACAGATCGCGCAGCAGATTCGGCGCGCGATACGCGGTGATGTAGGCGTCCATCCCCCGCCCCGCTCCGAAGAGCGCGGCGAGGATCAACTCGCGCGCGAGACCGAACACGCGGCTGAGCATGACGGCAAGCGCGACAACGCCCGCGGCGCGCGTGTTGAGATTTTCCTTACTCATGCGCCGCCTTGCGTAAACGATCCATGATCGCCATGCCCAGCCCCGATTCGGGAATCTCGCGCGCATAGATGCGGGCGAGTCCGGACGAATCGAGCCGGCGCAACGCAGCGAAAAAGAGCGGGGCCGCATCCGCGGGTTCGCTTGGAAGGACTTCGACTTTGGCAAAGCCCGGGCCGGTCGCGCCGAAAGAAAGCAGTCCGCTTTGTCCGGCATCGGCGGGAGCCGGCGCGCCCTCCGGCCACAAGCGCAACGGCGTGCGCGGCGCGTAATGGCTCTCGAGCATTCCCGGCGCGGAAACATCGCCGCCGCCCGCACTTCGCTCGACCGGCGCGAATTCTTCCAATTCTTCCGCGGTCACGGGACCCGGGCGGAGCAAAACAAGTTTAGCTTCCTCCACCGCCACGATGGTTGATTCGAGTCCATGGCGGCATGGACCTCCGTCGAGCACGAGCGGGATGCGTCCGCCCAATTCCTCGACCACATGCGCCCCGGTGACCGGACTGATCCGCCCGAAGCGGTTGGCGCTCGGTGCGGCGATGGGCCGGGCCAATTTTTCCAAGACCGCGGCCATAACCGGATGCGCGCTGCAACGCAGGGCAACGGTGGGCAAACCGGAACGCACCAAGTCGGGGACGAGATCTTTGGCCGGAAGAACCATGGTGAGCGGACCGGGCCAGAACGCGTTGGCCAGTTTACGGGCGAGCACTTCCGCGCGCCCGCTCACCGGCGAGAGTGTCTCGATCCTTTCCGGTCCGGCGATGTGCACGATGAGCGGATCGAAGGACGGACGTTCTTTCGCGGCAAAGACAGCGGCAGCGGCTTCCGCATTAAGCGCATCGCAGGCGAGCCCGTAAACCGTTTCGGTCGGGAACGCGACGATTCCGCCTTCGCGCAGCAACGCGGCCGCCTCCCCCGCGGCAGCGGAGATTTGCCCCGCGTCGGTTGCGGGAAGAACTCGCGTCGTCATGCGCGCGGCAGGACGGACTTCTCCGCGTCGCGCGATTGCGTCGCGCGGAATTTTTCCAAACGCGCGGCGAGTTTTGCATCGTCGCGTGCGAGAATGGCCGCGGCAAAGAGCGCGGCGTTCTTTGCGCCGGATGCGCCGATGGAAAAGGTAGCCACGGGAATTCCGCCGGGCATTTGCACGATGGAAAGCAACGAATCGAGACCCTGCAGCGATCCGGTCGGGACGGGAACGCCGAGAACGGGAAGCGAGGTGTGCGCGGCGAGCATGCCGGGCAGGTGCGCGGCACCGCCGGCGCCGGCGATGATAATTTCGATGCCGCGCGCCCGCGCGGATTTGGCATAAGCCGCCATGCGGTCCGGCGTGCGGTGCGCCGAGACCACCTTGGCCTCGTGCGCAATACCCAGCTGTTTAAGGAGTTGTGACGCAGAGCCCATGACCGACCAGTCGGATTTACTCCCCATCACCACCCCGACTTTCACGCTTTTGGCACGGCTCATCGCGGGCGCGATCATGGCCCCCAGCGATCGTTTTTCCAATATGCAATTGACGCTTCCCGCCCCCTCCACCATAACCGCCTCGGGCGCAGAGTATCGCGTCAAAGACCTACCCCGTCTGCATGCCCCAAGGAACAGTCAAATGGTTCAACAACAAGAAGGGCTTCGGGTTCATCGCCGACCCCGATGGCGGTGACGCCGACATCTTCGTGCACTATTCCGAGATCCGCACCGAAGGATTCAAGACGCTCGAAGAAGGCCAGACCGTCGAGTTCGAACTCGCACCGAGCGAGCGCGGACCCAAGGCCCTGAACGTGACGAGAATCTGAAAGTGTTTCGCAATCTGGTTCTGGTCGGATTCATGGGATCCGGCAAATCCAGCGTCGGGCGGCTATTGTCGTCGATGACCGGATTCGCTCTTGTCGACACCGACACGCTCGTCGCGCAGGAAGCGGGTCAGTCCATTCCCGCGATCTTCAAGCAGCACGGCGAAGAACATTTCCGCGCGCTGGAAACAAAAGTCATCGCAAGTCTCGTCGGCCGCATCGGACTCATCGTCGCCACCGGCGGCGGCGCGATCACCATCGAGGAAAACCGGAAACTCCTTAAGCAAATCGGCCCTGTTGTCTGGCTCAACGCCAGCCCGGAGCATCTCTACCAGCGGGTCAAACACAGCAAGCGTCCGCTGCTACAAACCGCGGATCCGCAAAAAACCGTCGAGGAGCTCTACAAAGCCCGCGCGCCACTCTACCGCGAAGCGGCCACCGTGCGCATCGACTCGACGAAACTGACCCATCGCCAGACCGCCGAAGCCGTCCTTGACGCCCTCCGCGAGAAGTAGAAGGGAAGCGAGGCGTTTGCGGTTGAAAACCGCACACAACGAGAGCATATCTCTGACCCTTGATTGCCTCGTGGTGTAACGGTAGAAGTTATATGGGCGTTCTCTGTTATTTTAATGACTGTTAGACCACAATTGCCCACGTCAAAATACTTGAAGAGTGGGGCACCTTAGGGAACTTTGGCCCTATGGTGGCCTGACTTCGTAAGTGGGAGGGTTCAGATTTGAAGTTCTGCTGGTTGTATTTTGTGGTTGGTGTTGGTGTTGATGGCAACTCCGGGCGTAGGGAGCCCGGAGAGCGACTGGAGCCCGGAGTTGCTGCGCCTCGCGAACTCCCCTGGTGTTTGATAGCCAAGCGAGCTATGCGGACGTGACTCGTTGTATTCGATCCTCCAGCTCTCGAGGATGACTCTGGCTTCCAAGAGACTGCCGAAGAGTTCACGGTTGAGGCACTCATCGCGCAGCTTGTCGTGGAAGCTTTCGATATGTCCGTTTTCCCACGGACTTCCCGGAGTGATGCAGATCGTCTTGATCGAAGCCTTTTCCATCCAGTCGTGGGTGGCGTAGGCAATAAACTCCGACCCATTGTCGCTGCGCGCACGCATGGTATCACCTGCGGGAACATGCACGTCGCCACCCCACTCCAAAACCTGCAAGCCGGCCGGCTTGCAGGTTTTGGAGTGGGGTGGCGACGTGCATGTTCCCGCAGGTGATACCATGCGTGCGCGCAGCGACAATGGGTCGGAGTTTATTGCCTACGCCACCCACGACTGGATGGAAAAGGCTTCGATCAAGACGATCTGCATCACTCCGGGAAGTCCGTGGGAAAACGGACATATCGAAAGCTTCCACGACAAGCTGCGCGATGAGTGCCTCAACCGTGAACTCTTCGGCAGTCTCTTGGAAGCCAGAGTCATCCTCGAGAGCTGGAGGATCGAATACAACGAGTCACGTCCGCATAGCTCGCTTGGCTATCAAACACCAGGGGAGTTCGCGAGGCGCAGCAACTCCGGGCTCCAGTCGCTCTCCGGGCTCCCTACGCCCGGAGTTGCCATCAACACCAACACCAACCACAAAATACAACCAGCAGAACTTCAAATCTGAACCCTCCCACTTACGAAGTCAGGCCACCATAGGGCCAAAGTTCCCTAAGGTGCCCCACTCTTCAAGTATTTTGACGTGGGCAATTGTGGTCTAACAGTCATTAAAATAACAGAGAACGCCCATATAACTTCTACCGTTACACCACGAGGCAATCAAGGGTCAGAGATATGCTCTCGTTGTGTGCGGTTTTCAACCGCAAACGCCTCGCTTCCCTTCTACTTCTCGCGGAGGGCGTCAAGGACGGCTTCGGCGGTCTGGCGATGGGTCAGTTTCGTCGAGTCGATGCGCACGGTGGCCGCTTCGCGGTAGAGTGGCGCGCGGGCTTTGTAGAGCTCCTCGACGGTTTTTTGCGGATCCGCGGTTTGTAGCAGCGGACGCTTGCTGTGTTTGACCCGCTGGTAGAGATGCTCCGGGCTGGCGTTGAGCCAGACAACAGGGCCGATTTGCTTAAGGAGTTTCCGGTTTTCCTCGATGGTGATCGCGCCGCCGCCGGTGGCGACGATGAGTCCGATGCGGCCGACGAGACTTGCGATGACTTTTGTTTCCAGCGCGCGGAAATGTTCTTCGCCGTGCTGCTTGAAGATCGCGGGAATGGACTGACCCGCTTCCTGCGCGACGAGCGTGTCGGTGTCGACAAGAGCGAATCCGGTCATCGACGACAATAGCCGCCCGACGCTGGATTTGCCGGATCCCATGAATCCGACCAGAACCAGATTGCGAAACACTTTCAGATTCTCGTCACGTTCAGGGCCTTGGGTCCGCGCTCGCTCGGTGCGAGTTCGAACTCGACGGTCTGGCCTTCTTCGAGCGTCTTGAATCCTTCGGTGCGGATCTCGGAATAGTGCACGAAGATGTCGGCGTCACCGCCATCGGGGTCGGCGATGAACCCGAAGCCCTTCTTGTTGTTGAACCATTTGACTGTTCCTTGGGGCATGCAGACGGGGTAGGTCTTTGACGCGATACTCTGCGCCCGAGGCGGTTATGGTGGAGGGGGCGGGAAGCGTCAATTGCATATTGGAAAAACGATCGCTGGGGGCCATGATCGCGCCCGCGATGAGCCGTGCCAAAAGCGTGAAAGTCGGGGTGGTGATGGGGAGTAAATCCGACTGGTCGGTCATGGGCTCTGCGTCACAACTCCTTAAACAGCTGGGTATTGCGCACGAGGCCAAGGTGGTCTCGGCGCACCGCACGCCGGACCGCATGGCGGCTTATGCCAAATCCGCGCGGGCGCGCGGCATCGAAATTATCATCGCCGGCGCCGGCGGTGCCGCGCACCTGCCCGGCATGCTCGCCGCGCACACCTCGCTTCCCGTTCTCGGCGTTCCCGTCCCGACCGGATCGCTGCAGGGTCTCGATTCGTTGCTTTCCATCGTGCAAATGCCCGGCGGAATTCCCGTGGCTACCTTTTCCATCGGCGCATCCGGCGCAAAGAACGCCGCGCTCTTTGCCGCGGCCATTCTCGCACGCGACGATGCAAAACTCGCCGCGCGTTTGGAAAAATTCCGCGCGACGCAATCGCGCGACGCGGAGAAGTCCGTCCTGCCGCGCGCATGACGACGCGAGTTCTTCCCGCAACCGACGCGGGGCAAATCTCCGCTGCCGCGGGGGAGGCGGCCGCGTTGCTGCGCGAAGGCGGAATCGTCGCGTTCCCGACCGAAACGGTTTACGGGCTCGCCTGCGATGCGCTTAATGCGGAAGCCGCTGCCGCTGTCTTTGCCGCGAAAGAACGTCCGTCCTTCGATCCGCTCATCGTGCACATCGCCGGACCGGAAAGGATCGAGACACTCTCGCCGGTGAGCGGGCGCGCGGAAGTGCTCGCCCGTAAACTGGCCAACGCGTTCTGGCCCGGTCCGCTCACCATGGTTCTTCCGGCCAAAGATCTCGTCCCCGACTTGGTGCGTTCCGGTTTGCCCACCGTTGCCCTGCGTTGCAGCGCGCATCCGGTTATGGCCGCGGTCTTGGAAAAATTGGCCCGGCCCATCGCCGCACCGAGCGCCAACCGCTTCGGGCGGATCAGTCCGGTCACCGGGGCGCATGTGGTCGAGGAATTGGGCGGACGCATCCCGCTCGTGCTCGACGGAGGTCCATGCCGCCATGGACTCGAATCAACCATCGTGGCGGTGGAGGAAGCTAAACTTGTTTTGCTCCGCCCGGGTCCCGTGACCGCGGAAGAATTGGAAGAATTCGCGCCGGTCGAGCGAAGTGCGGGCGGCGGCGATGTTTCCGCGCCGGGAATGCTCGAGAGCCATTACGCGCCGCGCACGCCGTTGCGCTTGTGGCCGGAGGGCGCGCCGGCTCCCGCCGATGCCGGACAAAGCGGACTGCTTTCTTTCGGCGCGACCGGCCCGGGCTTTGCCAAAGTCGAAGTCCTTCCAAGCGAACCCGCGGATGCGGCCCCGCTCTTTTTCGCTGCGTTGCGCCGGCTCGATTCGTCCGGACTCGCCCGCATCTATGCGCGCGAGATTCCCGAATCGGGGCTGGGCATGGCGATCATGGATCGTTTACGCAAGGCGGCGCATGAGTAAGGAAAATCTCAACACGCGCGCCGCGGGCGTTGTCGCGCTTGCCGTCATGCTCAGCCGCGTGTTCGGTCTCGCGCGCGAGTTGATCCTCGCCGCGCTCTTCGGAGCGGGGCGGGGGATGGACGCCTACATCACCGCGTATCGCGCGCCGAATCTGCTGCGCGATCTGTTTGCTGAAGGCGCGCTGTCCGTCGCCTTCGTCACCGTCTTTTCCAAACTGGATGTGGAAAAGGGTGTCAGCGCGGCTTGGGAGTTGGCCCGCAAAATGGCCACTTTGGTGTTGGTCTTCATGACCGCCGTCACGCTTCTTGGTATCATTTTTGCCGGGCCGCTCGTCAGCGTGCTCGCGCCCGGATTCGATGCAGAAAAGTCCGCGTTCGCCGTCGAACTGACGCGCATCATGTTTCCCTTTATCCTGCTCGTGTCGCTTGCCGCCCTCGCCATGGGCATGCTCAATTCGCGCAATGTCTTCGGCGTTCCCGCCCTGGCCTCCAGCTTTTACAACGTCGGCTCGATCTTCGGCGGGGTGACCATCGCGTGGCTGATTGATCCCACCTTCGGTCCACGCGCCCTGATCGGGATGGCCATCGGCACACTGATCGGTGGATTTCTCCAAATGGCCGTGCAGTTGCCGAGCCTCAAAAAAGTCGGCTTCAAATTCCATTTCGATTTCGGCTGGAACGATCCGCAGGTCAAACGCGTGCTCCTCCTCATGCTTCCGGCAGTCATTGCGGCGAGCGCGGTGCAGATCAACGTGATGGTCAACAGCGTCTTCGCCTCCTACCTCGGCGACGGTGCGGTGAGTTGGCTGTCCTATGCCTTCCGGCTCATGCAGCTTCCGCTCGGCATTTTCGGGGTAGCCATTGCCACGGTGACTTTGCCGGCGGTGTCGAAGATCGCGGCGGGCGGCGACATGGCGCACTTTCGCGAAACGTTGGGCAAGGCGTTGCGCTTGGCGCTTTTCCTCACCCTGCCTGCGACGATCGGACTGGTCCTGATGAGTGATGAAATCATCGGTCTCATTTACCAGCGGGGCAAATTCCAGTTCGCCGATACGCTGCAGACCGGCGCTGCGCTGAAATTCTACGCTGCCGGCTTGATGGCCTATGCCTGCATCAAGGTGCTCTCGCCGGCGTTTTATGCGCTCGATCGCAAGTGGACGCCGATGACGGTGAGTTTTGTCTCCATCGCGCTGAACATTTTCCTCAACTGGCAGTTGACCTTCCGTCTGGGCATGGGCCATCGCGGACTGGCTCTCTCCGTCGGCCTTTCCGCCATCGCCAATTTCCTGCTGCTCTATTTTTTCATGCGCGGGGCGGCAGGTGGAATGCCGACCGCTTCGTTGCTGAACTCTTTTGTCCGCATGCTGGTTGCTGCGGCGGGCTTGGCCGGGGCGTGCCTGGCCGGGCGGCACTTCCTCGCGCCGTGGCTCATGTCGTCCTCGCTGGTTGACCGTCTCTGGTCGCTATTCACCGTGATCGGTGCCGGAGTTTTTGTCTACTTTGGTCTGTGCGCGCTGCTGCGCGTCGAGGAAACCAAGCAGGCGCTGGCTATCATCAAACGCAAGATCAGCCGCCGAGCGATCGGGTCGCCCGGGGCCTAGCCGCGCGAGAGCAAGTCGCGCATGCGGCGGGCAATGGTCGCCGCATCCTGTTCGTCGGGCATTTGTTTGCCGGCGCGTGATGATGCGGGATCCAGCGCTGGAAAAAATTCACCGCCCTTCCAGACCGTCGCTCCCGCGCGGTAAGGGCCGACCTTGCACGGATCGCTCCACGTGTGGATGCCGATGAGTTTGTCCGTCACTCCCGCGGCCAAGTGCATCGGGCCGCTGTCCACACTGACGACGAAAGCAGCCCGGCGCAGGAGCCAGATCAACTCGAGCAGTGAGGTTTTGTTGAGCGAGTTGACCACACTGGCGGGCAGCGAGGAGAAAGCCGCATCGCTCCGTCCGGCCAGGACAACCGGCATGTTGACTTCGCGGCAGAAGGCCAAGACCGCCTCGGGCGAAAGTGACTTGCCGCGACCTCGTGAAAAGGGATGCAACAAAATCCAAGGTTCGTGTGGCAGGACAGCGTCTGGCGCCTTTCCTTCGGGAAGCTGGAACTTAGGCGCGCCCTCGAGTGTGGCACCGACCGCCGCAGCCAGCGTGAGATAACGCTCCACCGCGTGCATACCATTCGTGACGCGGACCGTTTGCGTTTGGAAAAAACGCGCGCCCTCGCGCGCATCAGAAAGTCCGTAGACCGGGACGCCCTTGAAGGCCTGCGCGGTCAACCCCGTGCGGAGCAGGCCCTGGAAATCGAGGATAAGGTCGGGTGAGAGTTTGGACGGCAAGGTCGAGCGCCAGCGCATGAAGCGCACCGGTCCGAGGGGTCCGCGGAAATCGCGGCGCGGGAAAATGAGCAGGTCGTTGATGTCCGGATTGCCTTCGAGCAATGGCGCCCATTCGTCGCTGACCATCCATGTAATGCGCGCGCCGGGAAATTTTGCGCGCAGGGCCGAAACCGCGGGCAAAGTATGGACCACATCGCCGAGCGAGCTGGGTTTGAGGACCAGCAGATGCTTCGGATTCATTTGCCGAGGGCGAGGCGTTCCGCGAGTTCGACCGGCAACCCGGCGTCGATGATTTTCTGCTGCGCCGACTCGATGTCGTAGGGAATGCGGCGCAGTTCGACGTCCATGGTGTCGGGCTGGTAGATGACGTAAGCGGCGCGCCAATCACCATCGCGCGGCTGGCCCACGCTCCCGATGTTGATCATGTATTGCGCGCCGGGTTTGAGCCGGATTTTGTCGTAACTCTGCTTTCTCACCGCGACGCCGCTGCGGAAGAGCATCGGTTCGTGGGTGTGTCCGTAAAAACAGACCGGAGTGTGCTGGTAAGTGAAGCTGGCCGCGGCGTCGCCCGGTGTCACGATGTAGCCCCACTTGTGCGGAGTATCGAGGGTGGCGTGGACCACGGTGAAGTCGCGGATGACGCGCTGCAGACGGAGCGAGCGCAGCCATTCCTTGTCCGCGTCGGAGAGTTGCTTCCGTGTCCAGCGGATGGCCGTGTCGGCCAGATCGGTGAAGCCGGTGTCTGACCCCGACATGGCGGCCTGCTCGTCGTGATTGCCTTTGATCACGGGGCAGTCGAGCTGGCGCACCGTCTCCATGCACGCTGCGGGATCCGCGCTGTAACCCACCAAGTCGCCGAGACAAATGTAATGCGTGCAGCCTTGGATCTGCGCGTCGGCAATCACCGACTGCAGGGCTTCCAAGTTGCCGTGGATGTCGCCGAAGAGGGCTATGTGCATGGCGGTCGAGGGCACAGATTCGGCGCGGCACGCGCCCTTGGCAATTCCGATCGCGCTCAGCTCAGGTCGAAAAGGCAGGTGCGGAAGACTTCCTTCCGCTTGTGACCCGCTCTTAGGATGAGGGCTTGGGCGCTCCGGATCACGGATGCGCCGGGATGGGCTGCATCTCGCCCTTGGCCATGCGGGTCTGGTAATGGTCCCAGCTCATTTTTTCGCGGCCGGTTTCGATTTCCACCATGGTGATGCAATCGTCGACGGGACAAACGAGGGAGCAGAGGTTGCAACCGACGCAATCTTCTTCGCGCACCTTTGGCACGGGCTTGCCGGGCACGCGGCCGGGGCCGAGTCCGTAGGGCGCGCTGTCGACCAAATCGATGCATTGGTGTGCTCCGTCCTCGCAGGCGATGTAGCAGAGGTTGCACCCGATGCACTTGTCGTAATTGATGCGAGCGACGCGCTTGTAATGCAGGTCGAGATATTTCCAATCGGAGAGACTCTTCACCGCCGCACCGGAGAATTCGGCCACGCTCTTGTAGCCCTTCGCGTCGAGGTAATCGGAAAGTCCCTCGTTCATATCCTCGACGATGCGGAATCCGTAATGCATCACCGCGGTGCAGACCTGCAGGCTGAGCGAACCGAGCGCGATGAATTCGGCCGCATCGCGCCAATTGCTGATTCCGCCGATGCCGGAAATCGGGAGATTGACCTCGGGGTCGGCCGCGCAGCTTTGCACCATGTTCAACGCGATTGGTTTGACCGCCGGTCCGCAATAGCCGCCGTGCGAGCTGAGTCCGCGCACGTAGGGCTCGGGGGTGAGGGTGTCGAGATTGACGTTGGTGATGCTGTTGATCGTGTTGATCAGCGAAATAGCGTCGGCCCCGGCGCGCTTGGCCGCGCGGGCCGCGTAGACCACGTTGGTGATGTTCGGGGTGAGCTTGACGATGACCGGAATTTCCGCGGCTTCCATGACCCAGCCGACGATGGTCTCGGCCACATCGGGATTTTGTCCGACCGCCGACCCCATGCCGCGTTCGCACATGCCGTGGGGACAGCCGAAATTCAACTCGATGCCGTCGGCGCCGCAGTCGGCGGAGCGTTTGACGAACTCATGCCAGCGCTCGCGCGTGTCGACCATGAGCGAGGCGATGACCGCGTGGTTCGGCCAACGGTCTTTGCACTCCTTGATCTCGCGGAAGTTGGTCTCGGGCGAGCGGTCGCTGATCAGCTCGATGTTGTTGAAGCCGACCATGCGCTGTCCGCCCAGATTCAGCGCGGAGTAGCGGGAGGCGACGTTGACGATCGGATCGCCGATCGTTTTCCAGACCACGCCGCCCCAACCGGCTTCGAAGGCGCGGTGGCATTGGTAGGCGGTGTTCGACGGAGGACCGCTGGCGATCCAGAACGGGTTGGGGGATTTGATTCCGGCGAAGTTGATCGAGAGGTCGGCCATAAGAAGTGACGTGTGACTTGTGACGAGTTACTGAGCCATGGCGGCGAGGAGTTCGGGGACGCGGATGGGTTTGTTGTAGCCGGATCCGACCGGGGTGCCTTTGACCCCGTGGCGCGAGGGCTGCACCGGTCCACTGACTTTTTCCTTGGTCAGGAATGAATTGATGCCGCGCGCAGCTTTCTTGCCTTCGGCCACCGCGTTGACCACTTCGCGTCCGCCATTGGCGCAATCACCGCCGACAAAAATTTTCGCGACACTCGTTTCCATCGTCTCCGCGTTGTGTTCGACGCGGCCTTTGGCATCGAGTTTCAGTCCGGGAAAAAGTTTGGTCAGGACGCCGGTTTGTTTTTCCTGTCCGACCGCTTTGAGCACGAGATCGAATTCCTCGACCCATTCGGAACCGGGGACAACGTGCATCTTGCCGTCGCGGATTTCGGTTTTGGCCAAGCGCAGGGCTTTGACGTGTCCGTTTTCGGCGAGGATTTCGGTCGGGATGGTGTGGAAGTGGAAGGTGGCCCCGTCGTTCTTGGCCAACTCGTATTCGAACCCGTAGGCCGGCATGTCGTCCTCGCCGCGGCGGTAGATGATGGAGGCGACTTCCGCGCCGAGGCGCTTGGATTGGGTGACCGCATCGATCGCGGTGTTGCCGCAGCCGAGCACGGCAACGCGGCGTCCGACCGGAACTTCATGCAGCGGACGCGTGTGGATCCATTCGATGAAGTCGAGGGCATCGACCACTTCGGGGAGGCCTTCGCCGGGAATGCCGAGTCGGTTGGCGCCGCCCAGTCCGAGTCCGAGAAAGATCGCGTCGAAATCTTTTTCCAACTGCGCCGCGGTGATGTCTTTGCCGATTTCGACGCCGTAGCGGAATTTCACCCCGAGGCGCTCGATCATTTTCACTTCGTCGAGGCTGATTTCGGGGCGCATCTTGTAGTAGGCGATGCCGTAGGTGTTGAGTCCGCCGCCGGCTTTCTTTTTGTCGAAGACGGTTACCTCGTAACCCAGTTGCGCGAGCTCCGCCGCACAGCCGAGCCCGGCCGGGCCGGCGCCGAGCACGGCGACATTTTTGCCGTTCTTTTGTTTCGGCGCATGGAGCACGTCGATGTGGTGCTCGAAAACGTAGTCGGTGGCGTAGCGTTGGAGACGTCCGATCTTCACCGGATCGCCCTCGAGGTCGAGAACGACGCAGGCGCCTTCGCACAAAACTTCGGTCGGACACACACGCGCGCAGCTCGCGCCGAGAACATTGGCCGTGAGGATGGTGCGGGCCGACGCGACGGGATTCTTGTTGGCGATTTTTTTGATGAAGGACGGGATGTCGATGCCCGTGGGGCAGGCCATGATGCATGGGGCGTCGAAGCAGAAGAGGCAGCGATTGGCTTCGATCAGCGCTTCCTGCGCGGTGTAGCGGGGTTCTTTTTCCGCCATGTTCCGGGCGGCCGTCTCGGCATCGAGGATCGGTTGGATGGGCATAAGCTGAGAGATAACCCTAGTGTTCAGTTTTCAGTGGTTCAGTAAAGACTTTCCAAGCAAGATTAATTCCATGGGCACCGTGCTGAACCCCCGGCGGACGATCGACGAGCTCAAGGAATTGCGCGCGTTGACCGGCGACGAGAACGGCGCGCAGCGGGTGGCCTTCACTCCGACGTGGGTCAAAGCGCGCGAATTTCTGCGCCAACGCTTCGACGGGCTTCCGGCGGAGATACACACCGACGCAGCGGGGAATTTCTGGGCAACGCTGCGGGGCGAGAGCGATCGGGAACTGCTCATGGGCGGCCACATCGACTCGGTGCCGAATGGCGGCTGGCTCGACGGCTGCTTCAACGTGCTGGCTGGCGTCGAGGTGATGCGCCGCATCAACGCCCAATACAACGGCAAGCCGCCAGTCACAGTGCGGGTGGTCGATTGGGCCGACGAAGAGGGGGCTCGTTTCGGCAAAAGTCTTTTCGGATCGTCAGCCTGCTCGGGTAATCTCGACATGAACGAAGCGCGCGGGCTGGTCGACAAGGACGGCATCAAGCTGCCGGACGCGCTCAAAAACGTCGGCATC
>Ga0163212_1000374_pt1 | contig 19486 bp, 15 predicted proteins | sample Malawi_45m_30L_FD_113532 | JGI IMG/M metagenome (GOLD analysis project Ga0163212, IMG submission 113532) | Freshwater microbial communities from Lake Malawi, Central Region, Malawi to study Microbial Dark Matter (Phase II) - Malawi_45m_30L | ecosystem: Environmental > Aquatic > Freshwater > Lake...
CCCCCTCCGCCGTTCCACACGCCGGATTCCGACGGCTAAAATTCCACTTTGTCCCCGTCCGCGGGAACGATAACGCGTCTGATCGCGGGCAGGGCGCGCTTTGTTTCCTCCGCAACCCTCATCTCCTCGCCGGCCAACTCCGCGGAAAGATGGTTCAGCACAAGGGTGTCTATTTGCTTGTCGCCGAGAAAAGCGAACAACTCGGCGGACCCGAAGTGCGATAGCTCGCAAACCAGAACATCGCATGGTTCGGCAAGCGGTGCGGCAAGATCTTGGGGAGAACCCAAGTCGGAAGAAAAGACAACACGTTTCGATCCGCAACGGACATCAAGGCCGAAGATCTCGAAGCGGTCGCGACTGCTTGGATCGATGATGCGCCTGAGACTTTCCAGATGCGTTGTCGGGAACGGGCGGACGCGAATGTCCGGAGCCACATTTGCTTCGGCGTCCAAAGACCAGGAATGGAGGTCGAGAGCGAAGCCGAGAAGCGAGGGCGGCAGATAAACGGCGTTGAGCCAGGCCTCGAGTGGTGCGATCAACTCCCGCGGGAGCCAAATGCCCAGAGGTTTTGCGCGCGGAGCGAGCCAGGCAGATTGCAAAAGCATGGGGAGACCCGCGGTGTGGTCCGAGTGGCCATGGGTCAAAATGACGGCGTCGATATCCGCGCTCGACACGCCAATTTCAACGAGGCGCTGACTGCAGGGTTCGCCGGCATCCACCAGCACAGCCGATGATCCGTGCGTGAGCACGCAGGAGGAAAAAAACTTCCCGCGCACGGGCGAGCCCGGTCCTGTGCCGAGAAATTGGAGGGAACTCACCGCGGTTTTAATTAACGGCAGAAGACTTATTACGCAAGCCGCGGCACTTGCCCGCCACGCTCTGTGTGGCCTAACCTACCTGTTCGATGACGAGAGCCCAGCCATACCTCGCTCTGGCCGCTCTGCTGATCTTCCTCGGCACCGCGACGGCTGCGCAAGAAGGCGCCTCGGTCGGGGAGCGCTTTCAATACGCCCCGACGCGGAGTGCCGATGGTTTCGACATGCCGGTGGGCAAGCCGGATGCCGAGGGATACTACCGCTCACGCGATCTCATTGTCGGACGGCACATGGGCGACGACTGGAACGGCAGCGGAGGCGGCAACACGGATCTAGGCGCGCCGGTTTACAACACGGCACACGGTTTGGTTGTCTATGCCAGAGATGCGCGGATGGGCTGGGGCAAACTGGTGATCGTGCGCCACGCCTACTGGCAGGGAGCCAAATGGAATTACGTCGACTCTCTCTACGCGCACCTTCACCAGATCTTTGTCCGCGAGGGCCAGCAATTGAAACGCGGCCAGTTGCTCGGAACGATCGGCACCAATCGAGGAATGTATACCGCCCACCTGCACTTCGAAATCCGCAAGAATCTTCGCATCGGCATCAATCAGGGCTCCTACCGCAAAGACCTGAGCAACTACTACAAGCCTTACGATTTCGTCATCGGCAAACGCCAACTCTCGGGCGGCAACCGGCGCGTGAATGTGCCGATCAATACTTTCCGTCTTCAAGCGCGCGTCGTCGACACAATGGGAGGCGGCGGTTCGTCCGTATCGCAGTCATCGGGTCGCGAAAACACACCGCCGCCCGCGCCGAAGAAAACCCCCACGGAAACGCGCAAAGGCGAATACCGGATTTACCGGTTCGAATAGCCCGTCAGGATTCCCGCCCGGACTGCAGCACAGCATAGTCGTAGCTGTCGACCAGCGCCTGCCAGCTCGCCTCGATGATGTTGTCCGAAACGCCGACTGTGTCCCACTGGGCGTTGCCATCGGTGGAAGAAATGAGAACACGGGTGCGCGCCGCAGTGCCGAGCCGGCCGTTGATGATGCGCACTTTGTAATCGGCCAACCGCACCGAGGAAACCGCCGGATAAGACGGTTCGAGCGCGGCGCGCAACGCGGCATCGAGGGCGTTGACCGGACCATCCCCCCCGCCCTGCTTGTGCACGGATTCTCCGTTGATCCGGATTTTCACTGCAGCGACACATTTGTTCCATTCCTCCCCGGGGACACCCGAGCGGACAAAATCACAGCGATACTCCTCCAACTCGAAGAGCGGACGGTGCTTCCCGAGAAAGCGGCGCAAAAGAAGCTCGAAAGAAGCCTCGGCCGCTTCGAACTCGTAACCCTCGTGCTCGAGACGCTTCACCTCGCGAAGGACGTCAGCCACCTCGGGAGAACCTTTGCTGACGGGTAACCCGAGTTCGGTTGCTTTCATCAAGACGTTCGACTGACCCGAAAGGTCGGAGATGCTGACCACCCGCTCGTTTCCGACGGTCGCCGGATCGATGTGCTCGTAAGTGCGCGCGAGCTTTTGCACGGCGTGCACATGGAGTCCGCCCTTGTGGGTGAAGGCTGCGCGGCCGACAAAAGGTGCGCGGATGTCCGGGGGCACATTGGCCAGTTCGTCGATGAAGCGCGAGAGTTCGGTCAGCCGCTCCAAGTCGTCAACCAAGGGAAGCCCGAGCTTAAGTTGCAGCAAAGGAATGAGCGTGGTCAGGTTGCAATTGCCCACGCGCTCGCCGTAGCCGTTCATCGTTCCCTGCACCTGCACGGCGCCGGCTTCGACGGCGGCAAGCGCATTGGCCACGCCGAGCCCGCAATCATGGTGGGTGTGGGCACCGACGGATTTGCCGAGAAATTCGGACGTCTTGCGCGTCACCTCGGCGACATATTCGGGCAAAGATCCCCCGTTGGTGTCGCAAAGGACGACCAGATCAGCGCCCGCGTCGGAAGCTGCTTTGACTGTGGCCAAAGAATATTCGGGATCCTCGCGGTAGCTGTCGAAGTAATGCTCGGCATCGTAGAACACCTCACGACCGTTGCTTTTGAGAAAGGCCACTGTGTCGCGGATCATGGCGAGATTTTCCTCGAGCGAAACGCGGAAGACTTCTTTGACGTGCAGGGGCCAAGTTTTGCCGACCACCGTGATCACCGGCGTCTCCGCGTCGAGCAATTGGCGAACTTGGGCATCGTCCTCAACTTTAACCCCGCCGCGGCGGGTCATACCGAACGCGACCAACTTGGCTTGGCGCCATTTTCTTTTCGCCGCCTCGGCAAAAAACTCCGCATCCTTCGGGTTCGATCCGGGCCAACCACCCTCGATGTAGTGCGCACCGAACTCGTCGAGCCGCTCGGCCACGCGCAGTTTGTCCTGCACACTGAACGAAATGCCCGTTCCCTGCGTGCCATCACGCAGGGTCGTGTCGTATACAGTGACTCTCGGGCGAGCGCTCATGTCCCCATCTGAGGCGAGGCGGCGACTCCGCTCAAGCCTCGGTTTGCGAGTCGTTGATCGTGTCGATGAGCAGCCGGAGGGCGCCGAAGTCTGTTTTCTTCGGGGTAAGGACGATGCGCGTGAGGTCGTCGGTCTGGCCGCGGAACATGGCACCGACGGACCAAGGACGCTGCTCGGCCTCTTCCGGGAGAACACCGGTTTGCTCGATCGTGCCGGTAACCAGAATGTCGCGGAACTTCTCGTTGAGATTGGCCAGACTTTCGGGAGTCAGCGGATTTTTGATGCGAATGACCATTTTCTCGCGAACCCAGCGATACGAGTCGAAGACTTTGTAGAAGTGCTGGATGTGCTCGATAGCCTCCTCGCACGAATGCATGATTTTGAAGAGGTGAAAGTCGCTCAACGAAATGAGCTTCATGCGAAGAAGATCGTTCTTGATGAAAAATTCCCACGTCTCCCAGTAGCGCCCCTCGGGCGTATCGAGGAGGATCAGCGGCGTGATTTTGGCCTTTCCGGTCTGCATCAAGGTCAGGCACTCGAACCCCTCGTCCTGCGTGCCGAACCCGCCCGGAAAAAGAACGAATGCGTCGGTCTCTTTGACGAAGTTGACTTTGCGCGTGAAGAAGTAGTTGAAGTTGATCAGCTTCTTGTCGCCGTGGATGGTTTCGTTGGCGCGCTGTTCGAAGGGCAAACGAATGTTGAGCCCGAACCCCTGGTCGCGACCGGCGCCCTTCTGCGCAGCGCCCATGATGCCATCGCCGCCCCCTGTGATGACCATGAAGCCGTTTTCCACGACCTTGCGTCCGAGCTCCTCGGCCATTTTGAACTCAGGAGTGTCCGGCGCGAGGCGCGCGGAACCGAAAACGGCCACCTTGCGGCGGTCAGAGTAGGGTTGGAATACCTTGGAGGCATAACGGAGCTCCTTCAATGCACGCACGAAGAGCTTGAGGTCGGCCACAGGGGCCTTGTCCCGGCCGAGCCGGAGCGCTGTTTCGATCAACTCCTCCACCATCTCCGGGGAGTGAGCACATCCACTTTCGGCCACGAGCGCTTTAATCGCGGCCTCTTCTTTTTCTTTCATAGGAACCGGCCATTATGAGCCTGAGGATCTCCCTGCGCACGCAATTATTTCAGCGCCAAGGTTTAGTTGCTTTGCCCCGGAAAGCGCGGCGGGCTAGGTTGCCACCATGATCATCGTCATCCGGCCCCATACCCCGCCCGACAAAATCGAGGAGGTGATCAGGGAAGTATCACAACTCGGCTACGCCCCCAATCCGATCCGGGGGGATTATCAGACCGTGGTCGCCGCCATCGGCGACGAAACCACGCACGCCAGCCTTGAGTCCCTCACCGCTCTGCCGCAAGTGGAAAAAGTTCTTCGCGTGCAAAAGCGCTACAAGCTGGCCAGCCGCGAGGCTAAAACTGCACCGACGGTCGTCGACGCTTCAGGTGTGAAAATCGGCGGCGACGAGTTCGTCCTCATGGCCGGACCTTGCTCGGTCGAAAGCGCCGACCAACTCATGCAATGCGCGCGCGCCGTCAAAGCAGCCGGAGCCACGGTCCTGCGCGGGGGCGCCTACAAACCGAGAACTTCGCCCTACGAATTCCAGGGGTTGGGCGCGGAAGGACTGCGCATGCTCGAGGAAGCCCGTCAGGAAACAGGTCTGCGCATCATCACCGAAGTTCTTTCGGAGCGCGATGTCGATGCGGTCGCGCGAGTGGCGGACATTCTTCAGATCGGCGCACGCAATTGCCAGAATTTCCAACTCCTCATCGCCTGCGCGCGCAGCGGAAAGCCGGTGCTGCTCAAGCGCGGCATGAGCATGAAGATCGAAGAGTGGCTCTTGGCCGCGGAATACATCCTGGCCCACGGCAACCCCAAGGTGATTCTTTGCGAGCGGGGCATCCGCACTTTCGAAACATACACCCGCAACACGCTGGACCTCGCCGCCGTGGCCATTGCCAAGCAGGAAACCCACCTTCCTGTCGTGGTTGACCCCAGCCAAGGCTGCGGGCGGGCGGATTTGGTCAAAGCTCTCTGCCGCGGCGCCGTGGCAGTCGGGGCAGATGGATTGCTGGTCGAAGTTCACCCGAACCCCGCCGAGGCTTTGAGCGACGGCCAGCAGCAACTGGATCCCTCCGCCTTCGCCGAGATGGTCGAGGGCTTAAGGCCCCTCCTCTCGGCCAGCAGCCGCCATCTTGCCACTCAGCGGTAGTCCAAACGCAGAAGCAGCCACGTTCCGATACCGATAAAGAGAACGTTGGGAATCCAGAGGAGCAAATAAGGAAACGCGCCGGCGTCGTCCCGAAGCATTTCCGCCAGGACGACGAAAAAGAAATATCCGAAGGCCAAGGCGAGACTGATTCCGAAACCGACCGAGGTCTCCTTGCGTTGCGCTGTAATGCCCAGAGGCATGGCCATGAGAGCGAACGCCACGCAAGCCATGGAAAGCGAAACGCGCTTGCTCATCTCGGTGAGCATGGCGATGCGGTCGGCCAGATCCTGAACCGAAGGAAAACGCGCGCGCAGCTCCTGAAGCGTAAAAGATCTCAACGGGCGCTTCCGTAGACCTTCGTCGACCAAATCCTCAAGGGGGATATCCACTGTTGCCTCCGCGATGGAGATACCGTGGCGGATGCCGTAAATGTTGTTTTCCTCCCCCTCCCTTCGTTGTTCGAACTTGGTGTCCCGCAGATTGAGCACGAGCGAACCAGTGTCAGGATTCGATCTTATTTCTCCCTCCCGCGCGAAAATTATGCGTTCAACCGATCCACTGTCCGTCTGCTCGATAATTGTAAGATCGGATAGCACATGTCCATTTTTGCTGCCGACGAATATTTTTTTCCCGCGGAATTGCGAAACGACTTCGTCGGGGACAAAAAGAGCCGTTGGGTTGCTTCTTGCGATGGAAGCGATGGAGTCGCGCATGGCCTGCTCCGCTCTTGGGGCCACCGTGGCATTGATCCAGAAAGTGAAGAGGCTTAGTGCCGCGCCTACCACGAGCACCGGAATACACACCCTGAGCAGGCTGACGCCGCAGGCGCGCAGTGCGATCATCTCGTTGTCGGCCGACATTCGCCCGAAGACAAGGAGCACCGCCGTCAAGAACCCCCACGGCACGGTGAAAGTGAGGGAAAAAGGCAGCACATAGAGCATGAAGAGCAACACGTAGCGGAGGGGCACATCGCGGTTGATGAGCAAATCGAGCAATTCTTTGAAAATATTGCCCAGAACCAAGACCACACTGAGCACGAAGACGCCATACATCGCGGTCACCAACACCGAGCGCCCAACATAACGGTCGATTAGATTCATCAGGACAAGCAGCGCCCACGGACGCGGGCGTTAAGGATAGCTGCGCGGCACGGCTTTGCAAAGCATCGCGCCTTCCTTTTCTCATTGTGAGCCATCTGTTCGGAGGACAGAATGAAAACCGATGTCCGAACCTGCTTCAGCGCCCCCGCAACTCTCCGCGGGACCCCCTTGCGTCTTCGTCATTTTCGGAGCCTCCGGAGACTTGACCAAACGCAAGCTGATCCCGGCTCTCTTCAATCTCGGCTGCCTGGGACTACTGCCGGAACGCTTTGCGGTGCTCGGCGTGGCCATCACTCCGGGCGACGACCAGACTTTCCGCGAGCAGATGAGCGAGGACATACGGAAATTCGCGCTGCGGCCCGTCGATCCCGAGCAATGGAAACGCTTTGTCTCCTGTTGCTACTACGTGAGCGGCGATTTCAACGACCCGGCCGCTTTCGCCGACGTGGGCGCGAAGTTGGACGCCATTCGCGCGGAGCGTTCCATTCCCGGAACCAACACGATTTTCAACCTCGCGATCACTCCGACTCTTTTCGGCAAAGCGGTTGCCCAACTCGGCGAGGCCGGACTGCTTCAAGAGGCTCCCGATGGCTATCGCCGCGTCATCATCGAAAAACCGTTCGGCCGCGACTTGGATTCCGCGCGTCAGCTGAACGCGGATTTGCGCAAGTATCTCGAGGAGGCGCAGATTTTCCGGATCGACCACTATTTGGGCAAAGAAACGGTGCAAAACATCATGGTCTTCCGGTTCGCCAATATGATTTTCGAGCCGAACTGGAACCGCCGTTATGTCGACAGCGTGCAAATCACGGTGGCCGAGTCGCTCGGGGTGGAAAATCGCGGCGGCTACCTCGACCACTATGGAGTCCTGCGCGACATGGTGCAGAACCACATGCTCAGCGTCCTCTCCCTCATCGCCATGGAACCACCCGGGTCCATCAGCGGCGACGCCGTGCGCAACGAGAAGGTCAAGGTTCTCGACGCCATCCGGCCGATGAAGCCGGAAGAGGTCATCGAAAACGCCGTCCGCGGCCAATACGGACCCGGCAAAATCGACGGCAAGCCGGTGGTCGGTTACCGCGAAGAGCCCAGCGTCGACCCGCACTCCAACACGGAAACCTATGCCGCATTGCGCCTTTTCGTGGATAATTGGCGCTGGGCCGATGTGCCCTTTTATCTGCGCACCGGAAAGCGGCTCGCCCGCCATCTCACGCAAGTTGTCATCCGCTTCAAGCGCACGCCGCTCATGCTTTTCGGGGAAAAGGCCCACAGCGAGGCGGGCCCGAACGCCCTCGTCCTCAACATCCAGCCCGAAGAAAGCATCTCCATTATGATCCGGGCGAAAAAGCCGGGCCCCTCGATTGTCGTCGACTCCATCCCGCTGGACTTCAATTACTCGCAATTCGGCGAGCAGTCCCCTGCTACCGGATACGAAACATTGCTGCACGATTGTATGATCGGCGACATGACTTTGTTCCACCGCGAAGACAGCGTCGACGCCTCGTGGCGAATCATCAATCCGGTGCTGGATTTGTGGGGTGCGCTTCCCCCGCGTGATTTTCCCGACTACGAAGCGGGGAGTTGGGGGCCGGAGGCGGCCAACAAGCTGCTCGCGCGGGACGGCCGGGTCTGGGAAAACTCCTGACCAACGCCTGCACAGGCGATGACCAAAGAAACGTTGAGAGACGAAGCCCGGAGGCTCGGCTTCGATCATTGCGGCATCGCGGCGGCAACCAGAGCCCCGCACGCCGATGCTCTCGATTCGTGGCTGCTAAACGGCCACCACGCCACCATGGAATGGATGAAGCGCACCTCCGAGCAGCGCGCCGATCCGACGACACTCCTTCCCGGCGCATCGTCGGTCATCGTCTTGGCGACAAACTATTACCGCGAAGCGGAGCAGAACTCTGACTCGCAGACCGGCCGGATTGCGAGATACGCCTGGGGCGCGGACTACCACGACGTCATTACCCCGAGACTACGCGCGCTTTCGCAAAAACTGGAAACGGCGGGGGGCGAGCAGCGTTACTTCGTCGATGGCGGACCCGTCTTGGAACGTGACTGGGCTGCGGTGTCCGGCGTCACGTGGCACGGGAAAAGCACGATGGGCATCCATCCCCGCATGGGAACATGGTTTTTTCTTTCCGTCATCCTGACCACGCTTGAATTCGAACCGGACTCTGCCCTTCCCGACCGTTGCGGACGTTGCACCCGCTGCATCGACGCGTGCCCCACCGGGGCCATCGGCAAGCCCTACAGTCTCGATGCGAGGCGCTGCATTTCTTTCCTGACCATCGAAAACAAGGGCGCGATACCCGAAGAGTTCCGCGAAGCAATGGGCGATCGTATTTTCGGTTGCGACGACTGCCTCGACGCCTGCCCGTGGAACCGCTTCGCCCAAGCGTCGCGTGACGCGCAACTCGCGCCTGCAGCCCACATCCTGAACATGCCGCTGCGGGAATTCCTTGCCTTGGACGATGCCGGCTTCAAGTCACTCTTTGCCGCTTCTCCCATCCTTCGGGCCAAGCGAAGGGGATTTCTGCGCAATGTCTGCGTTGCCCTGGGCAACAAGGGCACGACCGACGACCTCCCCGGTTTGCTTGGCGCCCGGGAAGACAAGGAACCACTGGTTCGCGAGCATGCGGACTGGGCGATACAGCGGATCAAAGCCCGCGAAGAGCAATCTCACCAACCGCGCTGTTCCACCGAATCCAAGTAGCGGGAGAGCGAATCGTTGCGGGTTGCGGAGATATCTTTGGGTTTCTTCGCGATAACCACGGGCTGCTGCTCGGCGGCATTCGCCTGATACCAATTGAGAAAGTCGGTAATCTCGGCCGACCGTGCGTCGAGCGCGCCACGAAGGTCCTCGGACTCGGTGAATTTCGATTCCAAGCCGCGTCGTTTCCCGCGGGAAAGATTGTCCAACAGCACGGCGTATTCGCCCACCAGTGCGGCATACAGCGGGTGGGCGCGAAGACCCAGATTGCGCAGATCCACCGCAGCTTTTTCCAGTTGGAACCGTCCTTGTTCGCTTTTCGAATCCGCGGCGAGTTTGGCCACGGCCTCCTCGCCGGGAGACGGAAGGTCCAAAGACCGGAGCGCGCGGGCGAGCCCCGATGCCGTCTCGTCGGCGGAGAGAATCTCGACGCGGCTCGGCGAAGCCAAACGTGCGATTCCCAGCGCCCAGATGCGGGCCAGGCGATCCGCGTCCGCGCTCAACGCCGGCCAGGTCTGGGCAAAACGCTCCACGGGGTCCTGCGCGGGCTCGGTCAGAGCGAGATTCTCGACAACCTCTCCCTTGCCGTCCGGAAGTTCGAGAAGGCAGCGGTAGAGGGCGAGGCTCTGCGCCTCGTGGATATCCCTCGCCCGTCCGCGCAACGAGGCAGGGTCTTGGCGGAGGAACCGTTCGAGTTTGGGCATGGATTTTGTTTCGAGCAAAGCCGTGAAGATGCGCGCCTCTTCGCCCGGGTCGCGATCACTCAAGTCCGCCGACATCGCCGCAACCAGCCAACCCGGAGGCTCGACAAAACGGTTCCGGGAAAATTTCTGTTTGCGAACCGCGATTTCGAGGAGCAAAGAACGAAGGATGGCGTCGTCGATCGCTTGGCTGTCGGACAACACCGAGGGAGAAATATCGAGCTGCAGTTTGCGACCGGCCTCGCCCGCATCGAACACCTGCGCGAAAAGACGCGGTTGCCGCAGACGCAAACCGTCCTGCGGCGTGAGGGTGAGCAGAATCGGCGCGCGATAACTCCCCGAAAGATTCAATTCTGCGTTGAGTTTTTCCCGCAACTGCTCCGCGCGGCGCACCAAGTCCGATCTCTGCTGGCGCGTGCCGCCGAACACCGTGAACTGCTTCGAACTGCTGATCGTCCGGTTCTCGGGCTTGAGCAGTTCCGGTGCCACCACCTGGGCCCTTGCCGCGCCAAGAAGCAAAGCGGCGCAGAACACTGCGCACAGAAGCGTTCTCACGGATTTTGCGTTCCCGACCAACGCAGCGAAACGGTTTCGGGCGCAACTTCGATGAAGGAGGCTTTGGCCAATTGCGCGAGCGGCACAGCCAGTGCTTCCTTCAAGCCGTCGAATTGTCGCTCGACGGGATACCCGAGAAATGCGGGCAGCGGCAGGCGTCCGATGCAATATTTGGCGGGTCGCAGCGTGTAGCCGTTGCCGTCGCGCACGGGCACGTATTCGGCTTCCATGAAAACAGCCTTTTCCGCAGGCAAACCGAGTTCAAGGCCGAGGCGAAACCGGCCGTTCGACGGAACGGCATAGACACGCCGTGGGTCAAGGGCCAGCACACCGGTCGTGCCCTGGAACTTTACCATCGCGACGAGCCAGCGTTGCAAATCGGAGGCCGGAACGGCAAACGAGCGCGCCGAATCCGCTTGGCTTGCATCGCTGACCAATCCGGACAGTCTCTGCGCCAGATCGTCATCGCCCGTCACGGGCGCGGGCAGATTATGCGGAGGCAAAAGGGCCAAAACGATGGCACCGATCAGCGCACCCAAGATGCAGAGTTTGAGCAGAAACGCGAAATACTTTCCCCAGGTCAAAGCGGCGCGCGGACGCCTCATTTTGGCGGCATCGGTCGGATGCGTGAATCCGGTAGGCGGAGCCGCCACGACCGAACCGCGCTCCAACTTTTTGCCGCAACTGTGGCAATACACGCGCGTCGGATCGTTGTCGTATCCGCAACTGGCGCAGCGTATGCCCATAGAATTCTTTGACTACTTCGGGGACAAAGTGCCGGAACTTGAACCGGTCGACGCGCCGCCCGACGGTTTGGAAGGAGTGCTCGAGGTGGAGGAACTTGCCGAGGCCGCTTTTTCGGAGGGCTTGGATTCCTTTTTCTCCCCGCCCCCGCTGTCCTTTTTCGCCGCCTGTTTGTAGCCGTCGCTGCGGTAGTCTGTGATGTAAAAGCCGCTGCCTTTGAAGATGAGCCCCGCCCCGGTGCCGAGCAACCGCTTCACCTCGCCGTGCCCCCAAGGACTCACTTGGCACTTGTCCTCCGGGCAGGTCTTGTAAGCCGCATCTTTCATCGACTGAAAAGCCTCGAAGGACTTGCCGCATTTGAGGCACTTGTAGTCGTAGGTGGGCATAACTGCGAAACTGGAGTTATCACCCAAATTACGCCCTCCCGCAAGGATCGAGACCGGAAAGAAGGTCCTCCATATCCGCAGCGAGACCCACCGAAACCGCGCGCCGCTCGGCGCCATCGCGAAAGGCCAAAGCACAGGCGTGGAGGGCGTGCCGCGGCAAGACAAGCTCTGCGGCCAGCTTCGGGGTCCATCCGGTTTCGATAAACTCGAGGTAAGCCTCCTCGCGAGCGCCGTAGATTTTGTCGCCGACGACGGGAAATCCGGCATATGCGAGATGCACGCGGATTTGATGCGTTCGCCCGGTGAGCGGGACGGCACGAACCAACGCCATCGGTCGTCCACCGGACACAAAGCGTTTTTGCACATGCAACTCTGTTCTTGCCTCCGCCCCGCGCTGATCGACGCAGCGCTTGAGCCAAATCTTCGAGTCACGCACTTCGCCCTGACGGATAATCGGCGCGTCGACCACTTTTTCCTCCCACTCGGGATGACCTTGGACAATCGCGGCGTATTCCTTTTCGATCCCGCCGCACTGCATCTCGATACTGAGCGAACGCGCGCGCGACGGCGTCAGCGCGAGCAAAACAAGCCCGCTCGTTTCGCGATCCAATCGCGTGATGATGGAGAGTTGACCGCGGTTGGCCAATTCGTAGGCCAGCAGCGCGCGCAGACCATCCCACAAGGTCGGAGCACCGTCCGGCCGCGTGGGATGCGTGAGCAATCCGGCCGGTTTGTCCACCGCGATCCAGTCCGCACCCTCGGCAACAACACGGAACTTGTCTTGCGCGCGGCGCGCTGCTCGGAAACCCTCGTCCTGCCCATGATCAAGCTCAGCCATGTTTCGCGAGTATATCAGTCCGATGCGGGCGAAGTGCACGCTTTGCGCGACGTCAGCCTCGAGATCGCGCCGCGGACCTTCGCCGCAGTGACCGGTGTGAGCGGCTGCGGCAAGAGCACTCTGCTCAATCTTCTGGGCGGGCTCGATCAACCGACGACCGGCGAAATCTCCATCGATGGGTTGCGTTTGGATGGTGCGGACGACGCCGCGCTCACCGCTTACCGGCGCGAGCGGTTGGGCATCGTATTCCAGTTTTTCAATTTGCTCCCCGCCATGACCGCGGTGGAAAATGTCGAACTTCCGCTCCTCCTCCGCGGGGACAAAGCGCGCGAGGCCCGCGCCCGGGCCATGGAAATGCTCGATCTGGCCGGTTTGACCACCCGGGCGCACGCCTTCCCTCACCAAATGAGCGGCGGCGAGATGCAGCGTGCCGCCCTAGCCCGCGCATTGGTCCACCGCCCCTCCCTTCTGCTGGCCGACGAGCCCACCGGCAACCTCGACTCGGACAACGCCGCCCGCGTCCTTTCTCTATTGCAAAAGATTGCCTCCCAAGGCCTCGCTACACTAATAGTTGTCACTCACAGCCCCGAAGCTGCCGCGGTCGCCAACCGGCAAATTCCGATGATTGACGGGCGCTTGGCGGCCTGAAGACCCACGATGCAAAAGCAACACACTCTGGCCGGCCCCGCCTCCTTGGCCGGCGTTTCCCTGCACACCGGGGAGAAAGTCACCCTCACCATCCGCCCGGCCCCGGTCAACCACGGCTTCAAATTCCGCCGCACCGACCTCAAAGACCAGCCGACTGTCGATGCGCTGGCCTCTAACGTGCGCACCGTCGAGCGCTCCACCACGCTGGTCGAGGGCAACGTCAAGGTCCACACGGTCGAGCACATACTTTCCGCCCTGACCGGTCTCGGTGTGGACAACGCCCTTATTGAGATGGACGCCAACGAGCCACCCATCGGCGACGGCAGCGCGGCGCCCTACGTGGCGCTGATCAAAAAAGCGGGCATCGAAGAGCAAGACGCCCCGCGCCGTTTCTGCGAAATCCGCGAACCGGTCGCGGTCAACACCAAGAACGGATCCATTCTTGTCGTTCTTCCCGACACCACGTTCCGCGTTTCCTGCACGCAGGCCGGACCGAACGGCAGCTTCACCCAATATCTCAGCCTCGAGATCACTCCCGAGATTTACGAAAAGGAAATCGCCCCCGCGCGCACCTTCGTCCACTACGAAGACGTCGAGCCGCTCATGGAGAAAGGCCTCATCCGCGGCGGAAGTTTGGAGAACGCCATCATCATCCGCGACAACTCGGTCCTGAGCAAAGAACCGCTGCGGTTTCCCGACGAATTTGTCCGCCACAAGATCCTCGATATCGTCGGCGATCTCGCGCTGGCCGGGCGCCCCCTCCTCGGCCATGTGGTTGCGGTGCGTCCCGGTCACGGACCGAACACCGAACTCGCGGCGGCCATTGCCAAGCAGCACGCCAACATGATGGCCATGATCCCGCCGGCCCGGTTGCCCGTGGGCGAGCGCGTCCTTCCGACCACGGAGATCATGAAGATTCTCCCGCATCGTTATCCCTTCCTCATGGTCGACCGCATCGTGGCCTTCGAAGGCGATACCAAGTGCACCGGGGTGAAATCGGTCACAATCAACGAACCGTTTTTCCAAGGCCACTTCCCCAAACACCCGGTCATGCCCGGTGTTTTGCAGGTCGAGGCCATGGCCCAGGTGGCCAGCATCCTCATGATGCTCAACACCCAGAACTCGGGGAAAATCGGCTATTTCATGAGCGCGGACGAAGTGAAATTCCGCAAGCCGGTCTTCCCCGGCGACACGCTCTTCATCCACTGCGAACTGACCCGCTCGCGCAAGACCATGGCCCGCGCAGCCTGCCAATGCACGGTGAACGGCGAAGTGGTCAGCGAGGGCAACCTCCTCTTCGGCCTCGTTTCCGAATGATCCATCCCACCGCCATCGTCGATCCGGCCGCGCAGATCGACCCCGGCGCGCGCATCGGTCCCTACTGCGTGATCGGTCCGCAGGTGACGATCGGACCGGACACCGAATTGCAGCACCACGTCACCGTGATGGGACCGAGCAAAATCGGTGCTCGCAATTTTTTCTTCGCCTACACCTCGATCGGACAAAAAACGCAGGATCTCAAATACGTTGGCGAGCCGACGTATCTCGAAATCGGCGACGGCAATACCTTCCGCGAATTTTGCACGGTCAACCGCGGAACCTTGCCCGGAACCAAAACGATCATCGGCAACGATGGGAACTTTCTCGCTTATTCGCACATCGCGCACGACTGCACCGTGGGCGACAAAGTCATTTTCTCCAACAACGGCACCTTGGCCGGACATGTCGAAGTGCGGGACCATGCGGTCATCGGAGGTCTCACCGCCATTCATCAATTCTGCCGCGTCGGGCGCCACGCCATCACCGGCGGATGCTCGAAGATCGTGCAGGATGTTCCGCCCTTCATGATTGCCGACGGGAATCCGGCAGAAGTGCGCGGAATCAACAGTGTGGGACTCGAGCGTGCCGGCTTTTCTGCCGACACCATCCGCGCGTTGAAGGAAGCCTATCGCCTGCTCTATCGCGGCAACCTCAATACCAAGCAAGCCGTCGAATCGATCCGCAAAGAAGTCCCCGGCATCGCCGAGATCGAAGAACTCTGCGTCTTCGTCGAGACCAGCCAGCGCGGAATCATCCGTTGATTGCCGGGTAATGGGTGGATCGCGATGTCCCATCGTGATCTGCGAAATAAAACATCGCGCCGCGACGGCGCGATCCACCTCGCGAAACCGAGCCTCGTGCTCCTACTCCGACTTCGGTGCCTGCTCGGCTCCCTCAACGAAGAATTCCGACTCGCCCGCGGTGGTAAACGCGTAAACGAGACGGTATTCGGCATCGGTCAGGTGGTCCGGGCGCATGGTCTTGGCCAGGCCGATTGCTTCCATCTTCGAGCCGGTGGCGGCGAGCACGGCAACAGCAATCGCTTTTTGCCCGGGCTGCAGTTGGTGCTGCACGAGACGCACGGGCTCGAGAATTCGGCGCGCTTCAGCCGGACGTCCGTCGGCAAAGAGAGCAAGCGCGTGGGTCAGGCGGAAGTCGATATTGTCCGGTTCCTTTTCCAAGGCCGCAACGGTTTGGCTGGTGCTGACCGGGTCGCGGTTGAGGAGTTGTTCCAGGCGGGCCAGATCCGCCACTGGGGCGGCCTTGGGGGCGGCTTTGATCGCGTTGCGGTAGGCTTGCTGGCGGAGCCGCGGCTCCCCGCGCGTAGAGAACCGCCAGCGGGCCACGCGCAGCGCGTATTCCGCCGTGGCATGGCCGTTGCAAAGATCGAGAAGCACTTCATCGGAGACGCTTTGTTTACCCATGCGATCCACCTCCGCCATCGTTTCGGCCAGTGCGTTGCGGGCCACCGAGGCGCGGATCGCTTTGCGCAGACTGGCATTCGCCGCCGAGGAACGCCCCAAGCCCTCCTCGGCGCGGGCGCGCAGAATATTGGTCACCGAATCGTTGACCGGCGATCCGGCATTGACCATGGAAAGGAGGGATTCCCAGTCCTGTTTGGCGCTCAGGGCCTCGGCACGGACGAGAAATCCCCCGCGCGAACCGCGCACTTCGTTCGGCCGCACAAAGACAAGCGCATCATCGGGCCGGTTTTTCTCGAGCAGCCACTTGGCGTAGCGACCACGATCTTCGAGCCGGGCACCGGTGAAAACCAATTGCAACTTGGCCACGATCTCATCGACCGTCATCAGTCGGTCCGCGACCAAGATTTCGGCCGCAGTCAGGACCGACTCGTTCTCGGGCTTGGGATTGGCCATGACTTTTTCCGCCCACCCCCGGCGGGTGGCCGGCCCGGCTGGGACCGACGAAAGGGCGAAAGCCAACACCTCGGCGGAATCGGGTCCACCAGCCAGCGATTCGACGATTTGCACCGCCTCGGACCGCGAGTCCGCCGTGCCGATGCTGACCAGCAGTCTGGCCAACTCCAGACGACGCGCGGTGGACGGATCCGCGTTGGCGGCGGAACGCAGGAATCCCTCGGCCGCCGTGAAATCCTTGCGCTGCAGAGCACGACGGCCGCGCCATGTGTCGGCATCGGCTTTTTTGCCGAGGGCCTCGAACTCGGCAATAGCGTTGTCGAACTGCTCCGCACCGCCAAACCGCACAGCGGCCTCCGCCTGCGCTTGGCGATCCTCCAAAGAAAGATCCTCCCGTTCGGCCAACTGGTTCCAGATCTCAAGGCAGACAGAATCCCCTGCCTCGAAACGGACCTTGGCGTAAGCGCGCAAGACGCCGGGGTCGTTTTTGCGCAGATTGCGCGCGGACTCTGCCTGGATGAGGGCGAGGCGCAAATCGCCGCGTTTCAAGCTGGCCACTGCTTTCGTCGCCAAATCGTCCGCACGCCATGACGTAAAAAAAAACGTTCCCAGACCCCCGAAAATAAGAAGAGCTACCACCAATGCAGGCGACCAAAGCATGATCTTGCGCAGGATGGCGCGCCCGGGACTGAAATCGTGGTGCCATTCCGCCGTCTGCCCGGTGGCCTCGCGCCACCAATCCTCGATGAGATTGTGGAACCGAGGGGTCTCGGCAAAGCGGTCCGGCGCGGGTGCCTTGTCGATGATTTCCGGTTTGTAGTCGGGATCGGCCATGGGTCCGAAAATGGAAGAAGCTAGCCTGTGGAGCTAGCTTCCGCCAGTGATGCTGTAATTTTAATCAGGCTTTCGGCTCGACCTGCTTACGACGGCGCCAGCGCATGTAGCCTGCCGCACCTGCGAGCATGGCGGCCGCAGCCCACGTGCCCGGTTCGGGCACCGGTGAAGGTCCGGGGCCTCCACCCGGTGTGAAGAGCAGGTTGAGGCTGTTGCCATCGACAGCGAGGCTGAAGACACCGCTGTTGAGCGGATTGGAGAACCCGCTGGTGCCGTTGTTTGCGGCCACGTTGAGGTTGAAAAGGTTCGCATCGAAGGAGCCCGTGAGGGAGGTATAGGTCAGGAGTTCCCACGTATACGAGGTTCCGTTGTCGAAGTTGATCGCATTGCCGTTGACATCGGGGTTGCTGCCGCTGAGCGACCAGAGGTTGATGTTGAAACTACCCGCGGTGAGACCGCTGATGTTCCACGCACTGCCGGAGACAGCGAGAAGATCCCAGCCGTTCGAAGCGCCCGCTGTCCCGGTCGCGTTGTAAATCTGCCAGTTGTAGTTGCCACCGACCGACCAAGTCAGGCCGTTGGTCAGAGACAACGTGCCGGGAGAGTTGCCGGGGCTGATCGTGCCGCCACTGGCAATCGTGGTCGCACCGACGGAACCGCTGCCGGACAAGGTGCCACCATCGTTGACGGTCGTGGTGCCGGCCAGGGCCGCGCCGCTGCTGACGGCAAGAGTGCCGGCGTTGACATTGTTGGCATTGGCCACCGTGCTCGTTCCGGTCAACGTCAATGTGCCCGTTCCCGATTTGTTGAACGTGCCAGTGCCGGAGACAGAGCCCAACGTGGCAGCCGACAGGTTGTTTCCGCTGTTGACCTCGATAGTGCCGGTAACACCGTTGGCAACTCGTAGGCCTAGGCTCGCGGGGCTTATGTTGGCCGCAGCGTTCAGTGTGGAGTTCGCAGTAAAATTGACTTTGTCACTGAAGCTGGTCCCGAGGGCGTTGGCACTGTCCAGAACGACTTTGCCGCCACCGATGTTGAGCATGTAGCTCTGGCCGCTGTTGTCGCCGGAGATAGTCAGCGTGCCCGCTCCGGACTTGTCGATGGAGGAGGCTCCGCTGCCTGCCGTGATGGTGCCGCCAATGTTCACGTTGCCAGCACCACCAACAGCGAGGTCGTTGTTTCCGGAGGTGTTCATCGTGACATCGTCCACGGAAAGCGTCCCCGAGGAACTGGATACGGTAAGATTGCCGCTCTGGTTAATCGCGCCACTGACTGCGTTGTTGCCTGCGCTGGAGAGAGTGCGGGTGCCGGCACCGGAAGCCACGTTGATTGTGCGGTCGAGACCCGCTGCGCCGGAGGCCAGTTGCAGAACAGCATCACTGGTGAAATTTGTTGTCCCTATCGTGACATTAGACGCCGCAGTAAGATCGGCTCCGGTGGCAACAGCGAGAGTTCCGTCGTCAACATAAACGCCACCAGACATTGTATTGGCAGCACCCAGCGTCATGGTGCCCGCTCCCTGCTTGACGATGCTGCCGCTGTTGGAGATCACTCCACCAAAGGTGATATTCTCCGAGGCAGAGGAGTTGATGAAGACCGTGTCCTGCAGGTCGACTCCACCGTTGAAAGAAATGGCGCGAGAACCAGTGCCGGTGGCGTTGTCAATAGTCTTTGTCCCAGTGCTTCCCGTGCGAACAACAACGTTGTTGCCAATGGTCGTCCCGGAAACACCGCTATCGAGCGTCGCGCTATTCGCGCCGAACGTTTCGCCGAGGTAGATAGTAGAAGACCCTGCCGCGTTGTCGTGGTTAAGCCCGACAACTCCGCCGACAACGTAGATGCTCGAACCCGAGGCCAAGCCGGTGTTGTTACCACCGATATCTGTCGTGTCCGCCTTGAAGACGAGCGACGATCCCGAGGCTCCGCTTACCGTGCCAGACCACAAAGAGGATGAGCCATTGACGATGACTTGCGCTGTTCCGAGAGCAAGAGAGCCAGAAACTGTCAGATTGTTGACCGTTTCGTTGTTGCCGCCAAGCGCCCATGTGCCACCGTCGTTGATGAAAACACCATCCCCGTCGTTGATTTGGTTGGCGGCCGAGTTGGTTAAAACGGCTCCGCTGTTGATGATCAGCGCGCTGTCCACTGCGTCGCCGGAGGATTTGTTGAGAACGAGGGTGCCACCAGCCACCGTGATCACGCCGGTGAGACTATTGTCCGAAGACCCGCTCAGGACCAAGGTTCCCGCGCCGCTCTTGAAAAGGGTGGCGGCG
>Ga0163212_1000375_pt1 | contig 19461 bp, 17 predicted proteins | sample Malawi_45m_30L_FD_113532 | JGI IMG/M metagenome (GOLD analysis project Ga0163212, IMG submission 113532) | Freshwater microbial communities from Lake Malawi, Central Region, Malawi to study Microbial Dark Matter (Phase II) - Malawi_45m_30L | ecosystem: Environmental > Aquatic > Freshwater > Lake...
GGTCACAAAGGCCGGCAGCGCGATACCCAGCACCGCCACGCTCATGATGCCGTAGTCGGTCGGGCTGTTTTGCCGTAGCGCCGCGAGCGTGCCTAGCGGAATGCCAATCAGCAAAGCCAGCAGCACCGCCGAGAGCCCAAGCATCAAACTGACGGGTAACCCCTGGGCAATCAACTCAGTGACCGAAAAATCTTTGAACTTGAACGAGGGACCAAAGTCGCCACGGACGAGCCCCGCAAGATAACGCCCATATTGCTCGACCAGCGGGCGGTCGAGTCCGTAGGCCGCCTCGAGGTTAGCTTTGATTTCAGGGGGTAGCGCTTGCTCCTCGTCAAACGGGCCGCCGGGGGCGATGCGGATGACGAAGAATGATAAGGTGATAATAATGAAAAGTGTCGGGAAAACCCCGACAATTCGCCGCAGCGCAAAACGTAGCATCATGGCATCGTCACGGTAGCGCGACTCCGCTCACGGTCATGGGTATTGACTCGCGCTCAAAGACTCTTGGTGACGATGAACAGCGGCGCTTCGGCCATGCTGCGGAACGTGGCAGCGACCTTTTGCATGATCTCGGTCGATACGTCTTTTCCCATTTGTTCGAGGCTGTTGACATCGATGATCTCGATATACTGATAGGGCGAAGCCCCCCCGCCCAGTAAGCCTTCCGCCTTGTGCACCTCGAAGCGATCGATCGAGGGCAAGGCATTGACGATGGGCAGGTCAGTCTCGCGGGCAAAGGCCTCATAGTCGGCAACGCTGGTACCCGGTTTAAGATTGAACAACACGATGATTTTGGCCATGGGCAGTCCGAAAATGAATTTGCCAAAGTCTATCAAGGATAAGCGAGTTTACAGACCAAGCGCGCCCGGGTTCATTCGACCCGAGGGGTCGACCATCCGCTTCAATCGCCGCAAAAAACCTGCCGCCGAGTCCGCGAGCCCTTGCTGATAAAAATAAAACTTGCCGAGCTGAAAACTGACCGCACCTTGCTCCATAAAAGCACGCGCAAGATCAACGCGCAGTGCCGCCACCGCCGCGGCGGCCGCCGGATTTGCCGGGAAGCGCTCGAGCTTAGCGAGATATCCAGCATCGAGGACCCGATCATGAAACGGCAGCCGTGCATCAGGCCAATAAAGCACGGGCTCGAGCAACGTTCCTGCATTACCAACGGTGCTGACCAGATAACCCCGATCAATATCGTGTTTACGCATCAACTCGGCGTGCTGCTCGAATACCGCCTCACACACTTCATACATATGTGAGGCGCGCGAAAACGGCACGGTGCCATGCACGGGAACCCAACGCTCGCCGCCCGGCCCGAGCATGCTATTTAGCTCGGCGAACGGGTTCGCGCGCATGACTTTCGGCACGGTATTCTCGACCTCAGCACCGGCGGCCGACATGATCCGACGAACGATCGCCGCCTTCGCGTCGGCATCGACAGCATCGCGTCCATCGAGCGAGAGGTGCACTGAAAATGTACCGTCTTCGAGAAAGTTCCGTCCGGCCAAAACGACCTTCGCTCCTTCCTTCAAGCCTTTCAGCACACCACCCGAATTGCTGACCACCTTGCCGAGCGCCTTGGCATCTTCGCGTAGACTCGAACGCTTCATGCGCACGGCCTGCAAGCCCGGATCGAAACCGAACTGCTCCGATACCACCTCAGATCGCGCCACATCGGCCATCGCTGCAAAAAGATTTTCGTGGCGGCGGAACGAGAACGACAGGTAGCGCGACTCGGGCTGCGGGCGGATCAGACGAAAAGTCGCTCTGGTCTTGATACCGAGCGCGCCGCAATCGGAAAGAAACATGCCGAGGGTGTCGGGTCCCACCTGCCTGAAGAAGGGCTCGCCGTTACGATTCGCGTGCGCCCCAAGATTAAACACCGTGCCATCGACGAGCACCACATCGAGACCAATCACGCTTTCTGCGGCAGCGCCGTAAAGCCCCGATCCCAAAAACATGCTGCCTTGTGAAAGCGCCCCGCCAATCGTCGAGCGCAAGCCCGACAGAGGTCCGTAATACGGGGTCCGCACGCCATGGGGCGCCAGCGCGTCAAACAATTCTTTCCAGGTAGCCCCACAGTCGACTGTCACGTAGCCATCGTCGGCATCGATGGCGACCACGCGATTCATCGCCTGCACATCGACCATGATAGAGTTCTCGAGTGTGGGCAGATAGCCGTCGGTGTATGACATGCCACCGCCGCGCGGCACGATCGGCAAACCTGAAGGCGCGATCGCCCGCAACGCCTCGGCGAGCTGCTCGGTAGTGGCCGGTCGAATCAAGGCCGCGGGCAATTTGCCGACGCGATAAACATCTTGCGAATGAAACTCAAGTTCTGCGCTTTCGGTGACTACGCGCTCGGCGCCGAGCACGCGACGAAGTTCGTTGAGCGCCCCTTCAACGGCACCCGGCATCAGATGAATAGCCTGCGACATGACTGCAACCCCGCAATAGACACCAGTCCGCGAAGGACACCGGCTTCCCTTCGATATTCTAATCAGCAACGCGCGGGGCGGCCAGAGAATCGACAAACAGGCGATAATCCGTCCATGGGTATCATCCGCGAAAATATTCCCGCGTTCGAATTCAGTATTCCGGTCGCCATCGTCGGTGCAGGCGCTTGCGGCCTGACGGCCGCCCTCGCCGCTCGCGATCAGGGTGTCGATGTCATCGTGCTCGAGCGTGACAAACGCCCCTGGGGCAGCACCTCGATGTCACTCGGCGCAGTCTGCGGCGTGCGCACCCGCGAGCAGCTTGCGCACGGTATCGACGATTCGGTGGAGCGCTTCGTCGCCGATGTGATGGCCAAGACCCAAAATCAGGCCGACCCGACACTCACTAGACTGATTGGCGAACGCTCGGGACCCACCATCGATTGGCTAGCCGAGCGGCACGCAGTGCCGCTCAAACTCGATTTCAAGTGGACGGGCCTTGGACACTCGAACCCGCGCCTTCACATTCCTCCCGGGCGTAACGGCGAGGAACTGCTCGCGCTACTCGCTAACGCCTGCGCCAAAGCCGGCACCGAACTCATCACTGAGGCGACGGTCACCGATCTTTACGCCGACGCGCATGACCGCGTGATCGGGCTGCGCATCGAACGACCGGGTGGCGTCGTCGAGCATCTCGGCTGCGAGGCTTTGGTGCTTGCGACCTGCGGTTTTGGCGGCAATCACGCGATGGTCGCCCAGCATATTCCCGCGATGACCAAGGCCAAATATTTTGGCCATGAGGGTAATCAGGGGGACGGAATTCTTTGGGGTATGGAACTCGGCGCTGCAGTCGACGACATGACGGCTTATCAAGGCTTGGGCACACTCGCTGATCCGCAGCAGATCGTAGTCCCCCACCCGCTGATGATCGAGGGCGGATTTTTGGTCAATACGCTCGGCCGACGCTTCACTCACGAGCTCGCCAATATTTCCGGGATGTGCGTGCCGGTGCTGGAACAGCCGCAGGGCCTGGCCTGGGTCATTTTTGACGAGCGCCGCCATCAGGCCTGTCTCGAACACTCGGTCGAGCAACGACAACTCGCCGAGGTGGGCGCGGTGCGGCGCGGCGATACCTGGGCGCTACTCGAAAAAGCCTGTGGCCTGCCGGCAGGCTCGCTCGCGCGCGAAAACGCCGAGATTGATTCGAGTCGCGAGACGGGCCGCGCTGATCGATTCGCTCGTTCGTTCGCAGGACTCGTCCCGCTCACGCCGCCCTACTGCGCAGTCCGCGTGACCGGCGCACTCTTCCACACGCAGGGCGGGCTCGAGATAAACGGCTGCGCCCAGGTGCTACGTCCCGATGGACGGCCGCTGCCCAATCTCTACGCCGGCGGGGGTGCGGCACGCAGCATTTCCGGCGCCGAGGTGACGGGCTACCTGCCGGCGATTGGTCTTTGCATGGCGATTACTTTGGGCGCGGTCGCCGGCGACGCCGCAGGCAGGCAGTGCACATGAGCGCCAGCAATATGACTCGCGGCAACGTGACTATCGGCAACGTGACTATCGGTACAAGGCGCAGGGCCCTCGCGCCGGCTTTTTTCCGGGCACTGTTGCTAGCCGTTCTGGGCAGCCTCGCTTCTCGGGCCGCGACGGGCACAGACGCAATCGCCGTCACCGAGACCACGCTGCCCCGCGCGGCGGAGGCCCCAGCGATGCCCGTGCGTATCGCCGCACCGCGCGCCGGCAAGGCACTGCCCGTGATCGTGTTCTCGCACGGCGCCTACAGCTCGAAGGACGAATACTCCGTATTGCTCGACTATTGGGCGGCGCACGGGTACGTGGTGATCGCGGTCACACACCGCGACTCGATACGCCTCGGCACGACGCGCGGCAATAACGACCCGCGGTTCATCAGTTGGCGCCTCGATGACCTGAAGCAGGTGCTAGGCAGCCTGCCGCAACTGCTGTCTGTCGTACCCGGACTCGCTGCCCGGACAGACTCTTCAAAGATTGCAGCAGCCGGCCATTCGTTTGGCGGACTCATTGCGCAGACTTTGGCGGGCGCCACGTTGCGTGACCCAGCAACGGGCAGCGCAGTCAGTCACCGGCAGGCGGCGATTCGTGCCGCCATCATCTTTAGCGGCGCGGGGGCTATGCCACCCGTGCTCGGCGCCGAGGACTTCGCTGCGCTCGCCGTTCCGACCTTGGTCACGGTGGGCACACTCGATCTGCAACAGGCCCCGAACTTGAGCGGTTATGAATGGCGACGGCAACCTTATGACCTGATCCCTGCAGGTCAAAAATATTTGTTGATACTCGAAGGTGCCGACCATTACCTCGGTGGCCGCGTCGGTCGTGACGATCTGCCGCGTTCGCCGCAGGCCGACGATTTCGTGGCGGCTTTCCAAGCGGCGTCAACGCTGTTTCTGGATGCGACCCTGAAAGATCAGCCGCCGGCGAAGGCGCGCTTGAGCCAGCTGCCGAGCACGCCGGTACCGTTCGCCGCCCACGCAACGCTGCAGCAGCGCTAGTGCGCCGACGGCCGTAGCGCTACGCCAGCACGCATGCCCAGTTTATTTGGTCGTAGCCTTGAGCGCAGCGACGATCTGTCGCCGCTCTTCAGCATCGGTGATCGACTTGTATCGCATGCGGTGTTGCCCGCCGAGAAAGGCCTCGGGGTTGGCGATCAACTCATCGACGCTGGCGTCACTCCACACGAGACCATTCTTGCCGGCCTCGACGAGCGCGCCCGAGTAATAAAAACCGGGAGCACTGGCGGCTCGACGACCGAACACCCGATGCAGATTCGGCCCCACGGCGTGCGGCCCGTTAAGCTCGAAGCTGTGACAGAAGCGACACCACATGAAGTCTTTCTGCGATTGTGCCGAGAGCTCCGGTACCACGGTGACGTTTAGGTAAGGGTCGACCGCAGGGGGCGGACCCGAGTCGACCATTTGCTTCGCGGTCGTGAACGGCACGACGCCAAAGATTTGATACGGCATGTAGGCCGCTACGCTGATCAACGCCGCGAAGACGAAGAGGTGCGCCAATTTCCACATGGGCGCGGTTCGCAAGGTATCGGCGGTCGCCGCGCCACCCCAGTCAAAGGCCGGCAACAGGCGCCATGGGCCGATCCGATATCGCAACGCCTGCCATAGCGCGACCAACACGGTGAACACCGAGAGCACAACGATCAAAAAACCGATCGTGCTGTGCAGGTATCCCATGGTGACGGCCAGGCGATAACCCGCGGGCACGGGCGCGGGTAAGGTCACCCAGCCGAACCACGACACTGCGTGACCCTCGGACCACGCAAAGACGGGACCGGTCAGGCAAAAGGCGGCCAGCGTCAGGTACAGCCCCGCATTGCACGCACGCGCGAGGTCATCGGCCGCTGCCGGGACGCGAGTCGGGCGATAGGGACGCGGCAGCGTCATCCACAGCCAAAAACGCGGGATCAACAGCAGCAGCACCGTCAAGCCGTTGGAGATATGCAGATGCTGCAGCGCCTCGCGTGCGGCGCTACCCCGCGGAGTGACACCGACCTTGGTCGACTGGTACATCTGGAACAGTACCAGCACAAAAATGCCGAGCGACAGCAAGCGCTCGATGGCTCGCAATTTTTGGACACGCACGGTCTCGCTCATGGGGCACCTGCAGGACGAACGGCGCGAATAATCGCGTTGGGTAGAATAGCGTCATCCCAATCGGTTTTCGATTTACCGGTTCGAATGATGACCAGCTGCAAGGATGGGACAATATACACGCGCTGCCCACCGAAACCGTCAATATAAGCGACGTCTGCAGCGGCGAACGGCTCGGAGTGAAAAGCCTTCACGGTGTAGTCGTTGTAGGGGCGCTGTTGTTTTGGTGGCGAGCCGAGCCAAATGTACAAACCGAAATTCGGATTGGTCTTAGCCGGCGTGAGCATTTGCGAGATCCACTCGGCGGGCACCACCTGATCGTCGCCTACTCGACCTTGATCGAGAACCAGTCGACCGATCCTCAACCAGTCACGCCCATTCGCAAAGAGACAGCAAAAGCCACGCGGCAGACCACCCTCGCGATCCATCCAAAGCGCGGCATCGGTTGCACCGATCCGCTTCCACAGCCGCGCCGAAAGATACTCCGCATATCTTTGACCAACTGCGCGCTCGAGCATGATCAGCAACAACTGCGAGTCGGCATTGCTGTATTGGAAATAACTTCCGTGCGGCCTCTCAGCCTGCAACCCCATCGTGCCTTGTTCGAGGTTCGAACCGAACAGGATCCGCGCCGATCTCCAGGTGCCAAAAATCGGGATCTCCAGGCCACTCGACATTTGCAGTAGCTCGCGCACGGTGATGTCGCGGCGCGCATCGCCCTGCCATTCGGTGAGCCACTTCGAGGCCGGCGTATCCAGCGAATCGATTTTGCCATCGTCAATCGCTGCGCCGATCAGCAAGGCAAGAACCGTCTTGTGCATGCTGTTCGGGTTAGTGCGGGTATAGCGGTCGAAGCTAGGCCAATACTTTTCGTGAACGAGCACGCCACGGTGATAGACCAGGAGCGCCACCGACTCGGTTTTCGCCGCATAGGCTTCGGCGGCGGCAATACCGTCAGGATCAATACCCATCGGCTCACCCACGACGAAATCATCACGCAGATCACCGGGTACGCTCTCTTGCGGTTGCGATCTGGCGACGCCTGCAGGGTCGGTAGGCGATTGGCCAAACAACAGATTCCGAACGATCGTCGGGTCCGCCACCCAGATCACCAACAACAAGATCAGCACGAGTGCAACGATCCCTGCGATAAATGCGGCGATAACTTTGAGGATCCCACGCAGAATTTTCATCGTATTCCTTTATGAAATGATAAGTGCCGTCAGCTTTGTCATCAGGCTGCATGCTGCGGACGGCGAGCCGCGAGAGCCGTGCGAATCTGCTCGTGACGTACGCTGTCGATCGGATAACGCCACATCATGAGCACGGGTACCAGCAACAACAGGGTCGGCAAAAACGAGGCGCCCAGACGCACGCCCTGCTCGACCCGCGGCGTCAACATCTGACTCATATCCACATAACCGAACAAGGACAAAAAGCCGAGCCCCAGAAACAGCCCGAAGCCCATGCCGAATTTGAACACGGAGGCGAGAAATGCCATGTGCCCGCCCATCTGTGCAACACCCGTTTGCAACTCGTCCGCATCGACCGCATCGGCCGTCATGGAAGGAGGCGTAATCATCGTGCCGCCGTTGCCAAACGCCATCAACACATTGACCAACAGCACCGGCAACACGACTCCGCTCGGCACCGCGAACAAGGTGAGGTAGGCTACCGCCGTCAATAAATTCGCGTAACAGTAGGCGCGATGTTTACCGGCACGGTTGGCGATCGGTATCCATAGCGGCGCCAGCAACACCGCCGCAACCGTGTTGACGATGGCGACCGTCAGTACATACTGCTGTAAACCGAGCGCCTGCGAGATCAACGCGGGCTGCACGCCAAAATAAACTCCCATCGCCAGACGATCGATGAAATAGGCACCGATCAGACGGCGAAATGGTCGGTTGCGAGTCAGAATGTGCAGCAGCTCGCGCCAATTTGGCGCGCGCTCTTCGCGCACGGCGACGGGCGGTACTCGGGCAAAGCACCAAAGAATGGCGATCGGCAGCGCGACGGCGAAGAAAATACCTACCGACTGCACGATCTGCGCATAACTCGGAAAAGCTACGCTCTTGAACCAAATCCAGTAAAAAATACCTACTGCACTCGCGCAGAGGTAGCCGAAGAATGCTCCACTCTCACGAAAACCGGCGATTCGAGTGCGTTCTGCGTAGTCCCGGGACAACTCGCCGCCCCACGTCTGATGCGGCACGTACACCATCGTCCAACCCGCATAGAACATCACCAGCCAGAAGAGTAGATACTGCGGCGAAGCACCGCTCGGCGGCAGCAACAAAAACCATGCGGAACCGAGTGCGATCGGCGCCCCGGCAATCATCCAGATGCGTCGCCGGCCAAAACGACTTTTGGTTCGATCGGAAAGCGCCCCGACCAGCGGGTCGATGATGGCCTCCCAAAATCGGCCGACGGCGAACAAGGTTGCGACCGTCAACGCCACCATCCCCACTTCGGCCGAGTAGTAAACGGGCGGTAAAAAATTGTAGAGCGGCACGAGCATTGCCTGCAGCGCAACGGTCGGCGCCGCATAGGCTAGAAGTTGTCCCGTAGTTAGTCTCATGGCAACCCCGCTCGCTGACCCTGATCGTTGCGACTCAGATCACCGCACACACCGTTTTGGTCTCGAGGTAGTTGTCGACGGCCTGATGACCGCTGTCGCGACCCCAGCCCGACTGCTTCATGCCGCCGATCGGCAAACTGGCATCGAACATGGAGTGGCAGTTGATCCACACCGTGCCCGCCCGCAACGCCGATGCCATGCGATGCGCACTCGAAAGATCACCGGTCCAGACGCTCGCCGCGAGCCCGTAGTCGGTATCGTTGGCGAGCGCGGTCACCTCGGCCAAATCATCGAACGGGGTCGCCACCACCACCGGACCAAAGATTTCTTCGCGCACCACTTGCATGCCGGGTTTGACATCGACGACCACGGTCGGCTCGATGAAAGTACCTGCGGGGCCGAGCTGGCCGCCCCCCGTCACAACCATTGCGCCCGCGCACCGACTCTCGGCGATATACCCGGCGATGCGATCAGCCTGTCGGCGACTGACGACCGGCCCAAGCTGCGTGCTCGGATCGAGACCATGACCCAGCTTGAGACCGCGCGCGTACTCGCCCACCCCGGCGATGACTCGGTCGAAAATCTTACGCTGCACGTAGAGTCGCGAGCCCGCGACGCAAACTTGCCCGCTATTAAAGAAGATGGCATTCGCCACGCCGGGGATCGCCAGCTCGAGATCGGCATCATTGAGCACGACCGCGGGCGATTTGCCGCCGAGCTCGAGCGTGAGCTTTTTAAGATTGCCACGCGCCGCATCGAGAATGAGCTTGCCGACCTCGGTCGATCCGGTAAAGGCAATCTTGTCCACACCGGCGTGCGCGGCGAGCGCCGCACCTGCCCGCTCACCAAGACCCGTCACCAAGTTGAACACGCCAGGCGGAAAACCGGCCTCGACCATGAGCTCGGCAAGGCGAATGGCGGTGAGCGAGGTGTCCTCAGCGGGTTTCAGTACCATGGTGCAGCCGGCAGCAAGGGCGGGCGCAATTTTCATGGCTGTCAGCACGATCGGCGAGTTCCACGGCACGATTGCGCCGACCACACCGATCGGTTCCTTCACCGTGTAGGCAAAGATTTTCTTACCGGGCGGCTGATAGTTGATCGAGGTCGGTATCGTCGTACCTTCGATACGCGTGGCCTCGCCAGCAAAGTAGCGAAACTGCTCGATCGCCCCTGGAATCTCGGCGTATTTACCGATCCATAGTGGCTTGCCATTATCGAGCGACTCGAGCTCGGCAAGCTCGTCCAAATTCGCTTCCAACAGCTCGGCCATGCGCCATAGCAGGCGCGAGCGCGCCGCTGGCGTGAGCTCATGCCATGCGGGATCGTTGAGCGCCCTGCGCGCTGCGGCAACAGCGCGATCGATGTCGGCCTCGGCGCCCGCAGGGATCTGGCCAAGCACTTCGCCAGTCGCCGGATTGAGCGTCTGTAGTGTTTCGCCCGATGCGGCGCCCTGCCAATCACCGCCGATCAACATGCGCTGGATCGGGCGGGCGAGAAAGCTTTGCGCCCCAGAGGTCCTCGGCTGCAGAGACGTGACGACCAGACTCAACGGCGTGATCTTCCAGCGCGAGGCGATCTTCTGGCTTGAGCCGGTTTCCGGGCGGCGGCCGTGCAAGGAATATGTTTTTCGTGGTTGGCGAGATACCAACCGGCGATTTCTTCGCGGGTCGCCCACCACACTCCGGGCAGCGATTTGGCGTAGCGGATGAATTCGCGTAAGGCCCGGCCGCGATAGGCGCGACCACTGACATGCGGATGCAGACCGATATTCATTAGTCGACCCGATTGCGCACCCTCTTTGTACAGCACCGAGAGTTCCTCGATCAAGATGTCGCGAAACTCGCTGGTGGTGTGATTACGCCGCGTCAGGATCGTGAAATCATTGATCTCGTTGGTATAGGGTGTCGACACGATCGGCCCATGGGGCGTCTGCAGCAGATAAGGCTGATCGTCGTTCATGAGATCGCAATAGAACAGCAGGCCGTGCTCAGCAAGAATGTCTGCCGTGTTCAGCGTGCCGCGCAACGATGACGATAACCAGCCGCGCGCCTTACGCCCCACTGCCTGCTCATACACCGTGAGCGTGCGCTCGATGACATCGCGCTCGCGCGCCGGATCCCCCGCGAAATCCGTCAACAACTCGCCTTGCTCGTAGTTGTGCGCGAGGATCTCGCAGCCGCGCGCCAGCGCGGCATCGAGCATGGGTCGGCGGCGCAACGCCGTCACGGCATTTATGGTACATGAGGGCCGTACGTGCAACTCGTCAAACAAATCGAACAAGCGAAATGCGCCAACACGCTGACCGTATTCGCGCCAAGTGTAATTCGGGAAATCCGCCGTGTTACCGGGCAGCACGTCCGGCAGAATCGCCGGGCCACCAGCGTAATACGGACGGTCGGTATCTTTGACGAGATCCCAGGTCTCGAGATTAAGCGTGATGACGAGCGCGACCCGCTTGCGCCCAGGCCAGCGCAACGGTAGTCGTTGAGAAATCGGCACGTAGTCGTAATGCACTAACACCCCCTGACACGGATTATGGGAGTGCACTCGTGCTTCACGCAGCACTCGATTCCGAGCAGCGGTCGCCCGACCGCTTAGTGGACAACGAGGCGCTGCATGAATACACTCAATTCGTAAGACTCTGATTCGGGGGGTGTCGATATGGAGTCCACTCGTCCCATCCGCGCTTTAATTCGCGGGCTCGACGCACTGACTGTGCTCAATCTGCGCAATGGCGCCACGGTGTCGGAGGTCGCGCAGGAAATTCGTCTGCCGCGAACCACCACTTATCGCATTCTCGAAACACTGAACCACGCCGGTTTCGTGTATCGCGATGCCGCTGACGATCGGTATCGGCTCACCATCATGGTGCGTGGTCTCTCCGACGGTTACGACGATGAGGCTTGGGTTACGCAGATCGCACGGCCCTATATCCACGAACTCGGCAAGGACATCGTCTGGCCGGTGGCGATTGCCTCGCTGTCCGGGACATCGATGATGGTACGCGAGTCGACCGATCACCGCAGCCCACTCGCCGTCGAGCGCTACTCGGCGGGGTTTCGCGTGCCGTTGCTCACCTCTTCGTCGGGTCGGGTGTATCTCGCGTTCTCGCCACCTACGCAGCGCGAGTCACTACTTGATATTCTCGTGCGCTCCAATCGCGATAGCGATGTGCTCGCCAAGAACCGCCCGGAACTCATGAAGATGCTGAACGATGCACGCATGCAGGGCTATGCCTCGGCGGTACGACCACGGCGTGTTTCCGATGAAGTCAGCATGGCGGTGCCGATTATGGTCGACGATCGAGTGCTGGCTGCGGTGACCATTCGCTTCAGCGGCGCGGCCGTACCACTCAAGCTTGCCGTAGAGCGCTTCTTGCCGAAGTTGCGGGACACCGCACAAAAAATTCGCCAGACTTTTGCCGACCAGCAACGTGACCCGCCGCATCAGCAGACGCCGCGCGCCGTTGCTAATGGTCGCTGATCGAGGTGTACGTAGATGAACGCGGAAATGCTCAGCCAATCGTCGCTCGTCGAGCGCCTGCAGTCCTTGCTCGGCCGCGAACATGTGTTGACCAACCCGACCGAGCGCAGCTTTTATTCGACGGATATTTACCGCGAGGGTGCCCTGCCCGTTGCCGTCGTACGCCCGACGAGCACGGCGGATGTGGCGCAGATCGTGCAACTGGCGGTGGCCGAGGGCGTGGCCGTGGTGCCGCGTGGGGGCGGTGCGTCCTACACCGACGGCTATACACCGACCGAGGTCGGCTCGATCAGCTTGGACACTGTACGCATGAACCGCATCCTCGAGATCAACGAGCGCGACATGTACTGCATAGTCCAAGTCGGCGTGACCTGGGCAGCGCTCAACGAGGCGTTGGCCGCCAAGGGTCTGCGCACCCCTTTCTTTGGCCCCTTTTCGGGACTCGCGGCCACCGTCGGCGGCTCGCTGTCGCAGAACAGTGTGACGTGGGGCACCGGCGTGTTTGGCGTCTCCGGCGAGAGCACTCTCGGTGTCGAAGTTGTGCTCGGCAACGGCGAGATTATCAAGACGGGCTCCTGGGGCGCTGCGAACTCAGTGCCCTTCTTGCGCTCGTACGGCCCCGATCTCACAGGGCTATTCATGGGCGACTGCGGCGCGCTAGGCGTCAAGACGACGATCGCGCTGCGCCTGTTGCCGCGCAACGCTCATGTGATGGGACTGTCTTTCGGATTCAAAGATTTCACCAGTATGGCGGCGGGCATGGAGACCGCTGCCAAGCAAGGCCTCAATCTCACCAACTTTGGCCTCGACCCAGCTTTACAGCAGGGACAACTCGGTAAAGCCGACGCCGCGACGGCCATGCAGTCGGCGCTTGCGGTTTGGAAGACCTCGCGCGGCATCATCGACGGCGCAAAACAATTGCTGAAAATGGCTTTCGCAGGCCGCGGCTTCCTAAATGGTGCCGTGTTCTCGGCGCATTGGGTTGTCGATGGCATCGACGACGTCTCCTGCCGAGCGGCCGTGGCCAAACTGCGCTCGGCTCTGCAAGCGCACGGCGCCGAAGTGCCCGCCACCGTCCCGACCGTCGCGCATGCGATGCCGTTTATGCCGCTCTATAACGTGCGCAGCCCCCTCGGCGAGCGCTGGGTACCGGTGCACGGCATCCTGCCCTTCTCGCGCGTCGCGGCCTTTCGCAGCGAAATTTCGAAGTACTACGAACAGCACGCGGCAGATATGAAGCGTCTGAAAATCCGCTATGGCGCCATGTTCATGACCGTGGGCACCAACGGCTTTCTGTACGAACCGGTGTTCTATTGGGAAGACGGCTACAACATCACGCAAGAGCGCCTGCTACCCGAGGGCTATCAAGCCACCCTGCCGAAGTTTGCCGATAATCCGGAGGGTCGCGCACTGGTTGACCAGATGAAGCACGGCATCGCCGACATCTTCCAGCGCCACGGTGCAAGCCACCTGCAGATCGGCAAGTTCTACCCCTACATGCGCGGCCGCGACCCGCACACCGCCAAGCTCATCCGCGAGCTGAAGCAGCTGGTCGACCCTCAACGCCGCCTTAACCCAGGCGCGCTGGGCCTGTAGAATCTTGGCCCGGTAAACAACCAAAAAGGGCCGCGCCAACTGCGGCGGGCTATCCCGAAGGAGCCTCACGGGCGATGAAGCGTATTCTCGTATCGATTAAGCGAGTGGTGGACTACAACGTGCGCATTCGCGTCAAGCCCGATGGTACCGGCGTGATTACGGATGGCGTCAAGATGAGCGTCAATCCGTTCGACGAAATCGCCCTCGAGGAAGCGTTGCGGATCAAAGAAAAAGGCCTTGCTGAAGAAGTGGTAGCGGTTTCCATTGGCCCCGCGGACTGCCAGCAGCAACTGCGTACGGCGCTCGCCATGGGTGCCGATCGCGCCGTGCACGTGCAGACCGCCGCCACCATCGAACCGGGAACAGCCGCCCGCCTGATGCACAAGCTCGCCGAGCGTGAGCAAGTGATGCTCGCCATCGTCGGAAAACAGGCCATCGACGATGACTGCAACCAGACCGGACAGATGCTGGCCGCGCTCTGGGGTCGACCGCAGGCAACCTTCGCCTCGAAGGTCCAAATCAACGGTGACAAGGCCCTGGTCACGCGCGAAGTCGACGCCGGACTTGAGACGCTCGAGATCGATCTGCCTGCGGTGATCACCGCCGACCTGCGCCTCAATGAGCCGCGCTACGTGAAGCTTCCCGACATCATGAAGGCCAAGAAAAAGCTGCTCGAAACTATCGATCCGGCCGCACTCGGCGTCACGCCTGCCGAACGCCTCAAGGCCATCAAGTTCGATCCGCCTGCGCAACGCAGCAAGGGCGTGATGGTCAAGGATGTGCTGGAACTCGTCACGGCGCTGCGTGGCAAGGGCCTCGTTTAAATTGCTTAGGGATCCGCTCCCAGGGATTTGATACACACATGAGCAAGATACTGATCGTCGCCGAACATGCCGGCGGCAAATTGAACCCCGTCATCGCCAAGTGCGTGCATTGCGCCACCGGTATCACCGGCGCCGAAATCCATCTTGTCGTATTCGCCGCGGACGCGGCCGCGGTCGCCGCGCAGGCCGCTCAGATTGCCGGCGTAACCAAGGTGGTCACTGTGACCCACGCGATCCATGCCAATCCGCTGGCCGCTACGGTCGCGCCGCAACTCGCCGAACTCGCGCAGGGCTACAGCCATATCTTTGGTCCATCGACTACCTTCGGTAAGGATTTGATGCCGCGCGTCGCGGCACTGCTCGATGCGCCGCAGGCTTCCGATATCATGGCGGCCGAAAGCGCAACGCGCTTCAAGCGCCCAATCTACGCCGGCAACGCCATCATCACCGTGGCGGTCGAAGCTGGCACGCGTGTAGTGGCCACAGTCCGCACGGCCTCTTTCGAAGCCGCGGGCGCTACCGCGAGCCCGGCACCGATCGAAGCCGTCAGCCTTTCGGCCGCGCTGCCGACGCATACGCGTTTTGTCTCGGTCACCTCGGCCCGCAGCGATCGGCCCGACCTGCAGACTGCAAAGAAAGTGGTTTCGGGCGGCCGGGCGCTCGCGAGCGCCGACAATTTCAAAATCCTCTACAGTCTCGCTGACAAGATGGGCGCGGCCGTGGGCGCATCGCGCGCTGCAGTCGATTCCGGCTATGCGGCCAACGACATGCAGGTAGGGCAAACCGGGAAGATCATCGCACCCGATATCTATCTCGCCTTCGGTATCTCCGGTGCGATCCAGCATCTCACCGGTATAAAAGACGCACGTACCATCGTCGCCATCAACAAAGATACTGAAGCGCCAATCTTTGAAGTAGCCGACTACGGGCTCGTAGGCGATCTCTTTCAGGTGATACCGGAATTCGAGAAGCTGATCTCGAGTGGCAGCTGAAGACCCAGCGTACGGGTCGGGCCTTTATCGCGCTGCTCGGGGTCGCGAGCGCGCTCTCCGCGTTCGGCATGGCGAGCGTTGTTCCGGCGCTACCGCTGCTTGCCAACTCCCTACAGGCGGATTACGCCGCCGTGCAGTTCGTGGTTTCGGCCTACCTGCTTGGACTCGGACTTTGCCAACCTATTCAGGGCCTGTTGAGCGATCGCTACGGGCGTCGTCCCGTGCTGCTTGCGGGCTACAGCTTGTTTTTGTTCGCCAGTCTGGCGGCAAGTCTCGCGACCGACATCACTATGGTCATCGTGGCCCGCTTCTTTCAGGCAATGGGCGTGAGTGTGGCGACCGTGGTCACCCGAGCGATCGTTCGCGATTCCTTTGCGCCGGGTCCAGCTGCCACCGCGCTTTCGTTCATCACCGCGGTGATGGGCGTGGCGCCAGTCTTGGCGCCGCTCGTTGGCGGTCTCGCGAGCGAGGTCTTCGGATGGCGCGGAATTTTTTGGCTCCACGCGGCGGTAGCGGCCTGCATACTCACCCTGCTCGCTTCGCAATTGCGAGAAACTCGCCCGCTCGCCGGAGTGCCCACGAGTTTTAGCGAACTGCTGCGCGGTGCACGAGTGCTGCTGGGCGAGCGCGGCTTCATGGGCCACTCGCTCACCTACAGCAGCGTAAGTGCCGGAGGCTTCATTTTCATCACTATCGGCGCCGCGCTTTATGAAAAACTCTTTGCATTATCAAGCAGCGAGTTCGGTGCGCTGTGGTCGGGCCTGGCGATAAGCTACGTGATGGGCGCAACCGCTGCAGGTCACCTGTCGCAGCGCAGCGGCGTCTGGCAAACCACGCGAATCGGCCTTACCTGTAACGTGATCGCGACCAGCCTGTTCATCGTGGCTGCGTTCCTTAGCGTGCCGAGTTTAGTCCTTTATAGTGGTTCACTCGGCCTAATGATGGTCGCCAACGGCATTCTCTCGCCCGTGTCGCTCGCCGGCGCAGTCGAAGATAATCCGCAGCTCGCCGGTGTCGCGGCAGGGCTCTCGAGTTCGATCGCCATGCTGCTCTCGATGGTGAGTGTCATCCTCACCGGCGTTCTCTACGACGGCACGGCGCGTTGGTGCGCGGGCCTCATGGCCATCGCCTGTATCGTTTGTTGGTGGGCTGCGCATCTCGCCCACCGCGCCCGTGCCATTGCAACCTAGCTTATTGCAGCGATCCGGGTAAGCGGAGAACTCCCATACGCGTCAGACCTTCGTCTTCAGATGCGGTGCTTACGGGAAGAGCATCGCGCCCTGCAGGCCACCCGAGCACCTTCAATCTCGCGGTTCTGGCGCTAGTTGCTTCGCTGGTGACCGGCCCAGTGTTTGTCTTCAGAGACACTTGGCTGCTCGTCATCAACAGGGTATGACGATCGTAGTTTTTTTTATATTTTTTTTGATTCAGAACATCCAGAACCGCGACCTCGAAGCCCTGCACATCAAGCTCAAAGAGCTGATTCTCGCCACCCCAGGCGCGCATCGCGCACTTCTTGATCTCGAGGAGGTCGAGGAACGCCTCTTGGATTAAATTCGCGCGCTACATCGCTTCGGCAAAATCGGCTCACCAGCAACGTGAACTCAGCGCCGAAGATACCGATAGGCCAGAGGCCGTGTAATTTTGAAAAAGCATCTCCAGTGAGCGCTCGCTTTCAAAGCGCACAGTGCTATTTGGCCGCGCCAGGGTCAGCCCCGACGCGAACCAGCGCCTTGCCGAAGTTCTGGCCGCGCATGAGACGACAGAAGGCCTCGGGAGCTTGCGTCAAACCCTCGGCGATGTCCTCGCGCCAGGTGAAGCTACCCTCACGAATCCACTGCGAGAGCACTCGCTGCATCTCCGGGAATCTTTGCATGTGATCGTAGACCACGAGTCCCTTCATCGTCGCCCGCGCACCGACGATGGGCCCAAGCCAAGGGCCGGCAGGGGGTGTGTCCATGCTGTATGCCTCGATCATACCGCAGAGCACGATGCGCGCGCCCATCGCGAGATTGCGCGTCACGGCCTCGAGCGTGCTGCCACCCACATTATCGAAATAGGCGTCGATGCCGTCTGGGCAAGCCGCTTTCAGGGCCGCAGCGAGATCGCCATCCTTATAGTTGACGCAGACCTCGAAACCGAGCTCACGTACCGCGTAGTCGCACTTTTCTTTGGAACCGGCGATACCGACCACGCGTGCACCCATATGCCGCGCAATTTGCCCTGCAGCGCAGCCGACCGGCCCAGTGCACGCCGAAACCACGAAGGTTTGTCCCGGCAGCGGTCCCGCCAGAAAGATAGTGCCGGCGTAAGCCGTCATGCCCGGCATGCCCAACACACCAAGCGCGCTGGCAATGGGCGCCATCGCGGGATCGATGCGGCGTACGCCCTGGCCCTTGCTCAACGCGTACTGCTGCCACCCATTACGTACTGCGACGATATCACCCCGCTTGTAGTCGGCATGCTGCGACTCGATGACCTCAGCGACGGTCTCCCCCACCATCACATCGCCCGCAGCCAGCCGATCCTGGTAGATCTGACTGTTCTTCATGACGTTGCGATAGTAGGGATCGAGCGAGAGGTAGATTGTTCGCGATAAAAACTGGCCCTCTCCCGGGACCGGGATGACCGAGTAGTCAGCGCCGAAGTCCTCGGGGACCGGAAGGCCCCGAGGACTGCGTGCAAACGTGATGCGCTGGTTGCGGTCGCTCAAAGCTGAGCGACCACGTACTCGGCGCTCGAAACTTCGAACTTGCCCGGCGCTTCGACGTTGACGTGCGTGGCAACGCCATTCTTGGCGATAATCGCGAAACGCTGACCCCGCATGCCCATGCCGAAGCCGCGCGCGTCGAGCTCGAGACCGAGCGCACGCGCGTAGTCGCCATTACCGTCGGCGAGCATCGCCACCTTATCGCCGACATTGCTGGCCTTACCCCAAGCGTTCATAACGAACATATCGTTGACGGACACGCAGACGATCGAATCGACGCCCTTAGCCTTGAATGCGTCGGCATGCTGCACGAAACCCGGCAGGTGCTTGGCATCGCAGGTCGGGGTGAAGGCTCCCGGTACCGAGAAGAACACCACCGTTCTGCCCGCAAACAGCGCCTCGGCACTCACTTCCCGCGGGCCCTCGGGAGTCATTTGCTTGAATGTACCCGCGGGCATCTTGTCACCGGCCTTAATGGTCATGGAATCGCTCCTGAATGAAAAAACTAGCGTTATCTTACCGCGCGAATCTCTAAGCTGCAGGGCCGATGCAGGTCAGGTCGTATTTATTGGGCTCCTCAGCCATAGGGCGCCGTTCGGAAAAAATCGTCTGGAATTAGGCAGAAGGCGGCACTCGTTCGAAGGATTACCAAAGGCGACATCTACGCTACAGGAAGCGCGCATGGGCAGCCGATGTCTTATTTCAAATTCCGCGCCACGCGAAAACCGAAGTAACTGTAGCGCGCATCGACGGGATCACGACCGCGAAAGGTCAGACGGTTGCGACTCGGACGCGTCATCCAGGCACCACCGCGCACCGTCCATTTGGCGCAGTCCGAACCACCTGTGACCGCGCTGCCGTCGCGCGGTGTGGTGTCGTAGGTTTCTTGATAACAATCGGCAGTCCACTCCCAGACATTGCCGATCATGTCGTACAAGCCAAAAGCATTCGGCTTGAAGCGCGCGACCGGGGCGAGCTCGGCATAGCCATCTTCGCAGTCGACGTAGCTCCAGCCGAAATCAAGCTGTCGCCGCGCGCTCCGATCGTAGGTATTGGCGTAGCCGCAGCCGAGATCGGCGTTGTTACCCCAAGAATAAATTCCGCGGCCTCCCGCACGCGCTGCATATTCCCACTCCGCCTCACTCGGCAAGCGGTAGGTTTTGCCCGCAATACGCGAGAGCCACGCCGCATAA
>Ga0163212_1000376_pt1 | contig 19430 bp, 14 predicted proteins | sample Malawi_45m_30L_FD_113532 | JGI IMG/M metagenome (GOLD analysis project Ga0163212, IMG submission 113532) | Freshwater microbial communities from Lake Malawi, Central Region, Malawi to study Microbial Dark Matter (Phase II) - Malawi_45m_30L | ecosystem: Environmental > Aquatic > Freshwater > Lake...
AGTCGATGTTGGCGCCGCACAGGATCAGCCCCACCCGCTTGCCCTGCATCGTTTCGCGCTCCTCGAGCAAGGCAGCCAGCGGAGCGGCGCCTGCACCCTCGGAGAGATTATGCGTGGTGCGCAGGAGCATGCGAATCGCGTGTTCGATTGCCGCATCACCCACCTCCACGATAGCAGCAACGCCTTGCCGGATGATGTCAAGCGCAGCCGCATCGGGAACACGCACCGCCATGCCGTCGGCCATCGTGGATGCCTCAGGCGTGGTAAGCACTTTCCCGGCGCGAAACGACAGCGCATAGGCGTTGGCTCCCTGCGCCACGACGCCGACCACCCGGGTGGAAAGGCCGAGCGCATCGCGTGCGCGAACCACGCCGCAAATGCCTGAGCCGAGCCCGATCGGCACATACACTGCGTCGAGCGCAGGCGCAGCCTCGAAGAGCTCGAGCGCATAGCTTGCCACCCCCTCCACCAGATCCGGGTGAAACGACGGAACGAAGTGCAGTCCGCGCGCTGTTGCAAGCTGGCAAGCGTGGCTGCGCGCCTCATCAAAGTCCCTGCCATACTCGATGAGCTCCGCCCCCAGCGCGCGCATCGCAGCGTTCTTTTCGCGCGCGTTGCCGTGCGGCACCACGATCACGCAGGTGATCTGCTGTCGGGCACACGCAAAGGCAAGACTTTGCCCATGGTTGCCTCGGGTGGCTGAAATCAGACCGCCGAGCTCCGGTTCGCGGGCGCGCAGTCGCTCGAGGTACACAAGTCCACCACGCAGCTTGAACGCCCCAATCGGCGTGTGGTTCTCATGCTTGACCCAGCATTCCACGCCGGTGGCTTCGCGCAGGAGCGGCCAGGGGTAGGCCGGCGTGGGCGACATGCTGCGATACACGATCGCGGCAGCATCGCGCAACCGATCAAGGCCTGCATGACTCACGGCGCGGCTTGCTTGCTCACGGCGCCAAGAGGTTGTACTTCCCCCCGACGCCGCGACCCAAGCGCCCAGCGCCAGGGCGCGGTTAGCGGGATCGGCAGCATGAGGAAGGCGTGCTCGAGGATGGCAAGACAGGCAAGGGCGCCGACAAGGTAGTAGGCACTCGCCGCAGCCGGGTCGGTCTGCTCGGCGGCCTGCGCAAAGATCCACCAGGCTCCCAGCACCGAGATCCCAACCGACCACGGGAAGAAGGGGTTCATCGAAGCCTCACGCAGAAAGCTGCGCAGGTACTGCATGTGTTCGGGCAACCACTCTGCGTTGATGTTGCGTACACCCAGAAAGACATTGATGCGTGCACTTTCGTGCATCCACCACAGCACCGCATAGGTCCAGAGCGCAACCGGGATCGGCGCGTCGCCCTCCACCTGCCAGACCAGCACACCGCCAAGCAGGATCGAAATCTCATGGTAGAGGCTGGTTTGAAGGGCATGCAGAAAGTGACGCCACCCGCCACAACCCGGCTCGCAGGCGTGCTTGCGCGGCCCGGTCACAAAGCCGAGGTAGTAGCTCAATTCCTGCCATCCCCAAACGGCGAGTGCGCCCGCGAAGGCTGCATACACCGCCATCGTGCCGGTTTGCTCCTGGCCCCAGGCGATGCCGTGGAGGCCCAGGACGGCGAGTCCCGAGGCAGCGGCCAGGCTCCAGGCAAAGGTCCGGCGTTGCAGGCCATCGAGCCAGAGCACAAGCCCCGTTCCGAGCCACCAGAGCAACAGCGCAAAGCCTGCGGCCGTTGCAAGCAGCGTCATGTTCGCATCCTGCACCGCGCTGTCCTTCGCTGGCCGCCGGGTCGCCCTGTTGGGCCGCTACCACGCAGGGGCAAGGCGCACCTGCGCGGGCAAGGCGTTGGGTTTGGCCGGAATCAGGTAAAGCGCGGCGAACACTGTGGTTGCCTTGGCACCGATCCAGAGCCGCCTCAGCCCGGCCAGAGCACCGCCCTCCTTGCGGGCAACCTCGTTGGCTTCGCCGAGTTCCCGCAGGACCTCCATGCCGCGTCGAAAGCGTGGATGGTCGATGTCGAGCGTGAAGGGAAAGGTCTGCCGGGTGATTTCGGAGGTGATGCGAAACACCTCGTAGTCGTAGCTTGTGGGGTCAAAGCCCAGCGCCTTGTGCAGAACCGGGCGGGTGTGGTCGCGCACATACATCGTTGCGTAGACCGCGAGCACGAAAAACTTGATCCAGAGCCTGTTGGCCCCCTGCAGCAGGTTTGGGTTGGCCCGCATGATGAGCGCAAAGGCTTCACCGTGGCGGAATTCGTCGTTGCACCAGGCCTCGAACCAACTGTAGATCGGATGGAACTGAAGCTCCGGGTGGCGCTGCAGCTGGCGGAAGATGGTGATGTAACGGGCATAACCGATCTTCTCGGAGAGATAGGTTGCGTAGAAAATGTACTTGGGCTTGAAGTAGGTGTACTTCTTTGTGCGCTTGAGATCGCCAAGATCGATGTTGACCCCGAAGTCCTTGAGCGACTGGTTGATGAAGCCTGCGTGACGCGATTCATCGCGCGTCATGTAGGTCATCAGTTCCTTGATGTCGGGGTTGTTGACCCTGCGCCGGATCTCGTTGTAGAGCACGCAACCCGAGAACTCCGAGGTGGCCGAACTCACCAGAAAATCGTAGAACTCGGCGCGAAGCGCGGGTTCAAGATCGCCGATCCGCGCGCGGAACGCCTCGTCGCGCTGGAAATGCGCGCCGTTGGGGTCGTCGCGAAACTCCTGCATCATCGCGTCCCACTCGGCACGCACCGGACTGATGTCGATGCGGTCCATTGCCGCATAGTCGGTGGAGTAAAAGCGCGGACTGATGATGCTCTCCTCCTTGGCCCTTTCGAGTGCCTCGCTGGAGCTTCGGATTGATTCAATGGCTGTCGTCATGGTGACGTCCAATCGCTCGATGAGCGGTTCATGGTTTCGGTGAAATACGCGGGATCCCGCCTCATCCGAGTTTCATAATCCGGGATATGCCTGCGCTCCGAAGTGCTCCGGAGTTCCGCACCTGGCGTGGCACTCACGGTGTGCGCTCGGAGGCAAGCAGGAGATCCGCGAAGGCTCTGCGGTTGGATTCACCGTAGGCCTTGAGGTCGAGCCTGCGGCCACTCACCGGGTCGATGAGCCAGAGTTGCCCCTGCGGCGTATGTTGCAGGAGAAACGACTGGCGCTCGGGTTGTGGTCCCTCGCTCCTGGGGCGCTCGCGCGCGAGACTGCGCAGGGTGGCACGGACGAAACCGCCCTCACCCACAGCGAGTTCAGCGATCCGCCTTCCGTCACTCATCCGGTCGACGCCGACTGCACCGTCGGGCAAGTCGATGAAACGCAGGGCAACCGGCACTGCGGAAGACACCCCGGTGGCTGTTGCAGCGACGCGGTCCGCGAGGATGCCATCGATCGCGGCCCGCTCCGATGGCGCAGCCCAGCGTACCCAGGCGACCAGCACCAGGCTGATCCCGGCAAGCGCAGCCATCGCAATCAGCGCCGCAGGGCGGATCGCCGAGTCCGACATGCTCAGTCGCTCCCGCTTCTGCAAAGCGCATCGTCGGCCCAGGTGCGCACCACGCGAATCACCCGGCGCGGGCGAGGGGCCTGTTCAGGATTCTCCGAAAGTGGCGCGTCCTGCGCGGTGGGCTGCGCCACCTCGGCAGGTTGCGCACGCGGGGCCTCGGCACGTTGCGCACGCGGGTCCTGGGCATGTTGCGCACGCGGGTCATGGGCATGCAGTACGCGTGGGGCCTCGGCCAACGCCTGGGCTTCGCTGAGCGCTATCCCGAGCAGATGAGCGACCGACTGGCCCTGCGGCAAGGCACGCAGCATCGGCTCCGGATTGCGCACTGCCCAGGGACGGGCGTGCGGCCACAGATGCGCCCACCACAAGCGTGTACCACCGCGGGTGTCGATGCGCAGGGCGATGTTGCCCATACCCTTGCCGGTGTCGCTCCAGTTGGCTTCCTCGACGATCCGAAAAGGAACATTCACGACCAAAGGCAGGCCGATTCCAAAGCGCATCACGATCCTTGCGTTGGTGATGGTGTACTTCGTGGTGCGCGCCGCAAAGTAGGCAAGGCCCAGGAGGATTGCACTGGCGCAAAGCATGAGGGTAAGCATCCAGCCCGCGCCGCTGAGCGCAACCGTGAGTGCTTCGCCGTCGCTGACCGCGGTTGCGATCTGCCAGGTGGCGAGCAGCAGAAAGTAGAGCACCACCTTGCGCACATGAAACGCCTCGATCGCCAGTCGCTGCCAACTTGGCGCGCCCTGCCAAAGAATGCGCTCGCCGGGAGGAAGCGCGGCGGGCAGGCCCTCAACAGGTTCGAAATCCTCGTGCGAATGCTCGTGGCCCATGATCGTGTCAGGCTCCTTGCAGTGTCGGTGCGAACGCCCGAAGGCGCTCAGACGATCGGCTCGGCGCGATCAGGGGTGGCATACAGCGTACCCCCACCATAGTAGGCCATGATGCGTTCCTCTTCGAGGAAGGTCACCTGGTCGGGGTGGCGCGTGGCCGGTACACCCTGGAACTGCTTTGCGAGAATCGAAGCCACCTGCAAGGTATGCGACCCCACCCGGGTGAAGTTGTGCGGCAGAAGCACATGCCGGCCCGAGGGCAGCCTCACCTCGAAGTAGCGGATGACGGATTCTGCAAGGTCGACCCACACGTCGGTGACCGTCCCAGCCACCTCCTCGTCGGCAGCGATCACCGGCTTGCCGCGCGGGTCTGGGTCGCGCGGTTCGATCGAGTAGTCGGTGGCCACCCGCATCGGAACGATCTTGGGCTTGCCGTCGAAGGTGTAGTCGGGGCGGTCGAGCCGCTCGGCATAGGCGCCCGGGCCGATCGCGAGTTTCATCGGATCGCCAACCGGTTCAAGCGCAGCACCGATTACTCCGCCGGTGTACTTGCCTGCGATCGGACGCGTGTCCTCGCGGCCGTTGGGCGCAACGAAAGTCTCGCCATGCGCAGTGCGGAAAACCTTGGGATCGGGCATACCGAAAGCACCGTCATAGCGCACATGCGCCGGAAGGTCGGGATTACCCGGATGCAGGGGGTAGCCCTCGCGCTTGCCCTCGCGCTGCAAATAGACGATCAGGCCAAAGAAAAAGACCCAAAAGATGTAGAGCACAACCTGGGCCACATCGATGTAGCCCGTGATCGCTCCAACTTCACCGGAAAAAGACAACATGGTTCACCTCCTCGCTATGCATGAACAGGGCACTCTCGCCAACGACTCCACCTCCAGGACCGCGTGCCCGAAGCCAGACTGCGCAGCCCGCCAAGGGCTCCCAACCACCGCATGCCCTCAACCCGGCAACTGGGCGAGCCCGAATCCAGTGGCCCGCGCCGGCCTGTCGGCCGACTGCCTCAGGAGGCGCACAACCGGACCCAGCGCCACCAGGGTTGCAAAGAGCAGCGCAATCTCGAGGTGGTACACGAAGCTGTACGGCATGTCGGTCTTTTGCAGCGCCTCGCCCCAAGCCCCCGAGAGCATCGGTTCCTGCAGCAGGTCGCGCAGCGCACCGCCTGCGGCAATCGCCACACCGGCAGCGGTGGCCTGCACTGCGCCCCACGCGCCGAGGGCAAGTCCGCGGTAGGTGCCCTGCTCGAGATTCATGGCCGTGGTGAGGGTGCCGACGGCAAAGAGCCCGCCGCCGAGTCCGATCAGCGACGCTCCTGCCCGAAAGAGGTCGGCAGACCCGAGCGCGCCTGCGAAGATCACCGCGGCAAAGGCAAACACCCCGATCACTGCCCCGGTTGCCGCAAGCCGGATCGCCTGGCGGCCGCGCGCCAGTTCGCGGGCTGCCCACGCAAAGGCGATCAGCATGCCCATCGCGGTGAACGCAGTGAGCGCGGTGGTGTGGGCCACCGGCAGCCTGAGCACCTCCGCACCGTAGGGCTCGAGCAGAATGTCCTGCATGTTGAACGCTGCAGTACCCAGGGCGGTTGCCCACAGGAAGCGGCGCGCGCCTGGCTTTGCCACAAAGGAGCGCCACGCAGGCCGGAAAGCAGGCTGCACGCCGGCACTGCGGCGGTTTGGGTTGCGGGGCTCCTGCTTCCAGAGCGCCACTGCGTTGAACACCATGGTGGCCACGGCCGCCCCCTGCACCACGCGAATGAGTTGCATCGGCGAGAAGTCGGCAAGTACCCAGGCAAAGATCAGTGCGCTGAGCAGCATCCCGGCAAGCAGCATCACATAGAGCAGCGCCACCACCCGGGGTTGCTTGTCTTCGTCGGCAAGATCGGCCGCAAGTGCAAGACCCGCCGTCTGCGTGGTGTGCAGACCGGCGCCCACCATGAGGAAGGCCACAGCCGCTGCGAGCGGCCCGACAAACGCCGGCCCCTGTGCGTCGCCGGCAAGCACGATCAACGCAAAGGGCATGAACTCAAGCCCGCCCACCTGCAGCAAGGTGCCAAACCAGAGATAAGGGACGCGGCGCCAGCCGATCGCCGAGCGGTGGGTGTCGGACCGAAAGCCGATGAAGGCGCGCAGCGGCGCAAACACGATCGGCAGCGAGACCATCAGCGCCACCAGCCAGGCGGCCACGCCCATTTCAACGATCATCACCCGGTTGAGCGTACCGGTGAGCAGCACGAGGCACATGCCCACTGAACACTGAAAGAGCGAGAGCCGCAGCATCTGCCCGAGCGGCAGGTGCGCGCCTGCCGCATCGGCAAAAGGCAGAAAGCGCGGGCTGATGTGGCGCAGTTGCAGCGCCAAGCGGCGGTTGAGCGCAACCAAGGGGGCCAGCCCTGACTGCGCTGCCTTCATGCGGCCTCCTGCCGCTTCAGGCTGAGCAACTGGGAGATGTAGAAGCCACGGCTCACCCGCGGCCCGGCCTGCGCTGCAAAGGGGCTCAGGCGGTCGTCGTCCTGCAAGCGTCGCAGCAGATGGCTGGCTGCAACGGGCACGATGGAGGGCGCGCGATTGCCGCGGGGCAGCAAGCGGCCCACCAGATGCATCATCGCAAGTGCGGGAGTATGGGGTGCGAAGGTAAGGTGCAGGCTTGAGCGCACCCGCGGAGCCAGCGCGGCCAGCGCAAGCGCCATGTCCTGCGCTTCGTAGTGGATGAGCGAGTCCATCCCCACCACGTGGTCGAAGTTGCCAAACGCCGCATCGAGCATGTCGCCGGGCACCCAGAGGATGTTGCCCTCACCGAGGTCGTCGGGGGCGCGACGCCGCGCGAGATCGATGAGTTGCGGCGACAGGTCCACCGCAAGCACCTCGGCACCGCGACGCGCCATCTCCACTGCGAGCGCACCGGTTCCGCAACCGGCATCCAGGATGCGCATGCCGCGCAGGTTGGCCCCGAGCGCATCGAGCAGCGTGCTGCGCATCGCCTCGCGCCCTGCGCGCACCGAGGCCCGGATCCGTCCCAGCGGCGCATCCGAGGTGAGTTTCGCCCACGCCTCGAAGGCGGTGCGATCGAAGTAGGCCTGCACCTGGCTGCGTCGGTTTTCGTAGGTGGTGGACATGGCTTCCCCGCTCAATCAAAGCCGAGCAGATCGAAGATTTCGCGGTCCTTGAGCGACTCGGCGACCAGCGGCGCGGTCCCGGCCCAGAGCCGCGCAGCAAGCTGCAGGTACTCCTGCTGCACTGCCTCGATCTCGGGGCTCGCTTCCATTTCAAAGAGCGTGGCCTTCTTGAGTCGGCTGCGCCGGATCGCATCCAGATCCGGAAAATGCGCAAGCGTTGACAATCCTGTTCGCGCATTGAAACGATCGAGTTGATCGGTCTGCGCGCTGCGGTTGGCAATCACTCCGCCCACCCGCACCTTGTAATTGCGCGCCTTGGCCTGGATCGCAGCGATGATCCTGTTCATCGCAAAGATCGAATCGAAGTCGTTGGCAGTAACGATGAGCGCGCGGTCGGCGTGCTGCAACGGTGCCGCGAAGCCCCCGCACACCACATCGCCGAGCACATCGAAAATCACCACATCCGTATCGTCGAGGAGATGGTGCTCCTTGAGCAGTTTCACCGTCTGCCCCACCACATAGCCGCCGCAACCGGTCCCCGCGGGCGGGCCACCTGCCTCCACACACAGCACGCCGTTGTAGCCTTCATAGACAAAATCCTCGACCCGCAACTCCTCAGCATGGAAATCCACCTGCTCGAGGATATCGATCACCGTGGGCACCAGCCGCTTGGTGAGGGTGAAGGTTGAATCGTGCTTGGGATCGCAGCCAATCTGGAGCACGCGCTTGCCAAGCCTGGAGAAGGCTGCCGAGAGGTTCGACGAGGTGGTGCTCTTGCCGATGCCTCCCTTGCCGTACACCGCGAAAACCTTCGCGGTGCCGATGCGAAGCGAAGGGTCGAGATGCACCTGGAGGCTGCCCTCGCCGTCGCCCGGTCTCGAGCGCTCCACAATGATGGGTACGGCTCTCATACGGTTGCGCCCTCCCAGACGCCTTCGATACGGTCTTCGATGTCGTCGCTTGCCTCGTGCAGGGCACGCAGGGTGTCGGCATCGGGCTGCCAGTAGCTTCGCTCGTGCGCCTCGAGAAGACGGTTCACCAGCTTTGCGGAGGCAGTGGGGTTGAGGGCAGCAAGGCGCTCGCGCATGCCGGGATCCTTGATGAAGGTTTCGGTGACTTGCTGGTAGACCCAGGCGGGGACTTTTCCTGTGGTGGCCGACCAGCCCATGGTGTTGGTGAGGTGCGCCTCGATCTGGCGCACGCCCTCGTAGCCGTGCTTGAGCATGCCTTCGTACCAGCGCGGGTTGAGCATGCGCGTGCGTGTCTCGAGGTCAACCTGCTCCTGCAGCGTGCGCACCCGCGGTGACCCCTGGGTCTGGTCGCTGATGTAGACCGGTATGGCCGCACCGCCGGCCTGATGCGCTGCCCGGCTGATCCCGCCCAGGCTGTCGAAGTACTGATCGAGCGAAGTGACTCCGGTTTCGGCTGCGTCGAGGTTCTGATACGCAAGGGCCACGCCGGCAAGCGCCGCACGCAGCAGGGGAGCCTGCTCGCTTGCCACTCCCCGACGGTCGTAGGCAAAGCTCTTGCGGCGCGCGAAGGTCTCGGCCAGTTCGTCCTCCTCCTCCCAGCGCGCGTTTTCGATCATGTGGCTGACGTTGGCACCGTAGGCGCCGTCAGCGTTGGAGAAGACCCGCAGACAGGCGGTGTCGAAGTCGCAACCCTGCGCCTGCATGTGCGCAAGCGCATTGCGCCGCACGAAATTCATGCCGGGTTCCTCGTCGGCCTGCGCCGCCAGATACGCAGCCTCGGCAAGCATCCGGGTCTGGAGCGGCAGGAGGTCGCGGAAGATCCCTGAAAGACTCATCACCAGATCGATGCGTGGACGTCCGAGTTCTGCAAGCGGAATCAGCACCGCACCACTCAACCTTCCGTAGCTGTCAAAGCGCGGGCGCGCGCCGATCAGCGCAAGCGCCTGGGCGATCGGCGCCCCCTCGGTCTTGAGGTTGTCGCTCCCCCAGAGCACCATGGCGATCGATTCGGGAAACCCGTGCCCCTCGGCGCAATGCCGCGCAATCAGCAGATTGGCCTGACGCAAGCCGTCGGCCATCGCAAAACGGCTCGGGATGCGGTAGGGATCGAACCCGTGGATGTTGCGTCCGGTTGGCAGGATCTCCGGGGTGCGCAAGAGATCACCCCCGGGGCTTGGCCGGACGAAGCGACCATCGAGCGCAGCAACGATCGCAGGCGACTCCTGGTCGACTGCAAGAAAACAGGCCGCACGCAGGACGCTGTGTACCTCTTCACGCCGCAGCGCATGACTCGAGGCGATGCGCTGGCACCTGGTCTCCAGGGCCCCAAGCAGCGCCTCGGCGGCAAGGCCCTTGCCGCGATGTGCCTCGATCTCGTGCACTATCGCGTCGATCGCTGCGCCGAGCCGCCCCGTGCCTTCGCTGCCCGTCTCGCAAGCCGCCTGCTCCATCGATCGCAGCAGCGTGGCAAGCGTCTCGCCGTGCACAGGGGCCCCAAGCACATGCATGCCCTCGGGGATCAGGCTGCATTCGAGTTCCCGAATGCGCGACGAAAGCTGCGCCACGAGGGTGTCGGCGGGGACCGATCCGGGGCCAACTGCGGCATCGAAAAGCTCGAGTTCCCGCGCCTGTGCAAAGAGCATCTGCGCCACGTTGTCGCGCTGCGTGGCCTCATGAGGAGCGAGCGACCGCCAGCGTTCGATCAGGGCCTTGAGATCGAGCAGCCCCGCATAGAGGCCAGCCTGCGCCAGTGGTGGCGTGAGGTAGCTGAGCAGCGTCGCGGCCGCCCTGCGCTTGGCGATGGTGCCCTCCGAGGGATTATTGGCGGCGTAGAGGTAGAAGTTGGGACAGTCACCGACCAGTCGGTCAGGCCAGCAGTGGCGGCTCAGGCCGCACTGCTTGCCGGGCATGAATTCGAGCGCACCATGCGTGCCGAAATGCAGCAGCGCGTGCGCGCCGAAGTCCTCGCGCAGGTAGCGGTAGAAGGCCGCGAAGGCATGCGTTGGCGCAAACGACCGCTCGAAGAGCAGGCGCATCGGGTCGCCCTCATAGCCGAAGGCCGGTTGCACCGCGATCAGAACCTCGCCAAAGCGCGCACCGAGCACAAAGATCGACCGGCCGTCGCTTTGCTCGCGACCCGGGGCGGGGCCCCACTGCGCGCTGATCTCCTCGAGCCAGGTCTCGCGCAACACATGGTGATCGACCGGAATCGCGTGAACCACGTTGGCCGGCGTGCCAAAACGCGATGCGTTGCCGAGCAGCACCTCCTTGCGGAGCGCCTCGACGCTTGCGGGTCGCTCGAGCTGCCAGCCCTCCTCGGCGAGCCGGCCCAGCAGGTTCCAGAGCGACGCAAACACATCGAGGTGCGCGGCCGTGCCGATCGCACCGGCATTGGGCGGAAAGCCGAAGATCACGATCGCAAGACGTCGCTGGGACTTCGGTGTGGTGCGCAGCCGCACGAGCTGCGCCACACGGGCAGCGAGCGTGTCCACCCGCTCGGGGTGCGGCCGCATGTCGCGCTGCTCCTGACCGGGTGCGCTCTGGCTGCGCCCGCCGAAAATGATCGATCCGGTGGCGCCGTCGAGTTCGGGGATCGCCACCATCATCGTGGCCTCCACCGGGAGCAGCCCCCGCTCGGAGCCTTCCCACTGTTCGAGCATCTGGAACTCGACCGGCTGTGCGGCCACGTAGGGCACATCGAGGCGGGCGAGGATTGCCTCCGCAGCCCGCGCATCGTTGTAGGCCGGCCCGCCCACCAGCGAAAAGCCGGTAAGCGAGACAAGCGCATCGATCGTGGGCACGCCCCTGGCATCGAAAAAGAAGCGCTCGATTGCGCCGCGCGCATCGAGCCCGCTCGCAAAGGCGCAAACCGCTTCGAGCCCGCGCGCCTCGAGCGCAGCGATCACGGCGTCGTAATGCGCCACGTTGCCCGCGAGCACATAGGACCGGAGCACCAGCACACCCACCCGCGGCCGCTGCGGCGCGTGCGGGCTGCGCGGCAGGTCGGCTGCCGAAGCACTCACCAGCCCGGGGATCTTCGGATGGTAGACACCCACGTCGGGGTACTCCACCGGATCGTCGACCCGCAGTTTCCCGCGCAGAACCTCGCGCGGTCCGCCCGCGTAGCGATCGACGAGAAAACGCACGAGGTTGACCAGGTTATCCTGGCTGCCCGAGAGCCAGTACTGCATGCAGAGAAAATAGGCGCGCACATCCTGCGCAGTACCGGGCACAAAGCGCAGGATCCTCGGCAGACGGCGCAGCATGGCCATCTGCTTTTCACCCGCACTGCGGGGGGGTTCGGCGTTGGCTTGCCGCTGGGAAAACGCGCTCCGACCGACGGGCCCGGCGCTCGCCGTGTTGGCCTCTGCCACCTGCCCGGAGTTTGCAGACAGGCCCGACCCGCTCCCGCGCAACTTGCGCAGCAGGCTCACCACCGGTCCCGCAGGTTTGCGCATGTCGAAGCGCCCAAGCCGGGTGAGCTTGGTGATTTCGGCCGACGAGAGGCACACCACCATCGCGTCGCATTGCTCCCGGCGTGCCTCGAGCGCGGACTGCACGAGGGCGCAATGGTCCTCCATGAAGAGCATGTTGGCAAAGACGATGTCGGCACGCGCAATGTCGTCGAGACAGGCCTTGAGACGCGCGGGGTCGGCGGCAAACTCGGTGGCAGCGTGCAACTGAAGGCTCAATCCCGGCAGTTCGGCAAGCAGCCGCAGGCGTGCGGCGTTGAGCGTGCTGGCGCGGTGCGAATCGAGGCTGATGATCGCAAGGCGAATCGGCACGACGGCATCGGTTGCGCCGCGCACTGGGCGACCGCGCGCCTGGGATCGGTGGGTGGAGAGGGGATTGAACATGGGCGCTCAGCGTCCGAAGTGCGCTTTGGCGTCGTAGAGCGTATCGACAGTGATCAAGCCCAGTCCCCGCTCATGGGCGAAACGCTCGGTGTTGCGCCTTGCCCTGCCGCGCACGAAGAAAGGGATCTTGCCGAGTTCACGCTCGGCGTCGGGGTGCCAGCTGCAGTGTCGGGGCGTGGACGGCGGGGCGGCCCCGGCAAGCGGAGGCTCGGCCTTTGGCTGCGCGGCAGCGGCGTCAAGCATTGGCTGTGCGGAGGCACCTCCAAGCGCTGGCTGCGCGGCAGCGCCGTCAAGCATTGGCTGTGCGGCGGCACCGCCAAGATGCGAGGCGCCTGCGGCGTCATGGAACTCGAAGTCCTCGCGAAACATTCCCAGAAGGTGCTCTTCCAGGCCCATCATCAACGGGTGAATCCAGGTGTCGAAGAGCACATTGCAGCCCTCGAAACCCATTTGCGGTGCGTAGCGTGCTGGGTAGTCCTGCACATGAACAGGAGCTGAAATCACCGCACACGGGATCCGCAGGCGCTTGGCGATGTGGCGCTCCATTTGCGTGCCAAGCACCAACTCCGGTTCGAGCGCAGCGATCTGGCGCTCGACTTCCAGATAGTCATCGGTGATGAGCGCCTCGATTCCGAGTTCGGCGGCCAGGCTGCGCAACTCGCGCGCGAACTCGCGGCTGTAACTCCCAAGACCCACCACCGTGAGTCCGATCTCCTCGTGCGCCACCCGTGCCGCTGCCAGCGCATGGGTGGCGTCGCCGAAAACGTAGACCCGCTTGCCGTGCAGGTAGTTTGAGTCGACCGAGCGTGCGTACCACTGGGCGCGCGCCTGCGCCTGCAGTTGGGCCACCCGCAGGGGATCCTTGGGCAGCGCAGCGAGCGCGAGCACCTCGTCGATGAAGCGCAGCGTGCCTTCGAGGCCGATGGGAATGCTGCGGGTGTAGCGCTGGCCGTAGCGGCGCTCGAGCCATTGCGCGGCCTGCAATCCGGTTTCGGGATAGAGCAGCACGTTGAAGCTGGCGTCGCCAAGGCGCTGAAGATCGCTCACCGAGGCATCGCGCGGCGCAACCACCGACACTTCGATGCCGAGTGCAAGCAGCAGATCGCGGATCTCGCTCACATCGTCGCGGTGGCGAAAGCCAAGCGCAGTAGGCCCCAGCAGATTGCAGGATGGCCGTTGCGCGTTGCTTGCCTTCGGAGCCACCACTGGTGGGCTCAGATGCCGGACCAACTGGTAGAAGGTTTCGGCGGCCCCCCAGTTCTCCTTCTTCTGGTACGAGGGCAACTCGAGCGCGATCACCGGAATCGGCAAATCGAGCGCCTGCGCCAGCCCTCCGGGATCGTCCTGGATCAGTTCGCCTGTGCAGGAGGCACCCACCAGCATCGCCTTTGGACGGTGGCGCTCGAAGGCCTCACGCGCCGCCACCTGAAAGCGCTGCGCGGTGTCGCCGCCCAGATCGCGTGCCTGAAAGGTGGTGTAGGTGACCGGAGGACGACTGTTGCGGCGCTCGATCATGGTGAAGAGGAGATCGGCATAGGTGTCGCCTTGAGGGGCGTGCAGCACATAGTGGACATCGCGCATCCCCGTTGCCACCCGCATCGCGCCCACATGCGGTGGCCCCTCGTAGGTCCACACGGCAAGCTTCACGCCGCAACCCTGCGCTGCATGACAACGACCTCTTCACGGGCGGGAACGGGCTGCAGGCGGCTACGCCGCCGCAGCGGTCGGGCAAAGAGTTCGGCCAGATCGCCGCACTGCTCGAAACCCTGGATCGGTGTGAAGATGAGTTCGATCGACCATTTCGTGGCGATGCCCTGCGCTTCAAGTGGATTGGCCAGACCGAGCCCGCAGACGACCAGATCGGGGCGACGCGCAAGGCAACGCGCGAGTTGCCGCTCGAGGTCCTGACCCTCGCTGAGCAGCGCCGAGGCTCCGGGCAGCGCAGGCCCCGGGTGAGGGGCCGCACCCCGAAGCGCGGTACCGCTTGCGAGCAGCGCGAGCTCGGGCGACATGATCGCCTGATGCAGATACGGCGTTCCCACTTCGATCAGCTGCATGCCAAGCTCGCGTTGCAGAAAGCGCGCAAGCACCGGTTCGAGTTGGGAGTCTGGAAAGAGAAAGAGACTCTTTCCCTGGAGTACTTCGCGGTGGTGCTCCAGCGCGCGCTTTGCTCGCTCGCCCAGAGGGTTGAGCACCGCGCGCCGGCGGGCAGCATCCACCGCAAAGAGATCCGCTGCGGCTTCGTACCAGGCGCGCGAGCCCTCGACACCGATCGGAAAGAGGCTTGGGCGGTGCTGCGCTCCGCGCGCCTGCAGCAGACGGAGCGTCTCCCCGAGAAAGGGCTGCGCGAGAAGTATCCGGGTATCGGGCCCCACCGAAGGCATGTGCCGGCTGCTGCGCGCGGGAAGAAACTCAACGTCTTCGATGCCGAGCAGGCCAAGGTTGCGCCGCACCTGATCTTCCACCACGTCGGCAAGGGTGCCCGCGATGAGCAGATGCGGTCGGCCGGTGCGGGGGCGCGCAGCAAGCGTGGGCACCAGTGCCGCAAGACAGGCGTCTTCACCCTGGGTAAAGGTGGTCTCGATCCCCGAGCCTGAGTAGGCGAGCACCCTCACGGCCGGGGCGTGCGTTTGCGCGAGCCTTGCAGCGGCGCGGGCAAGGTCGAGCTTGATCACTTCCGAGGGGCATGACCCCACCAGAAAGAGCAGCCGTATCTCGGGCCTGCGCGCAAGGAGTTCCCCAACCACCCGGTCGAGTTCCTCGTTGGCGTCGGCAAGCCCTGCGAGATCACGCTCTTCGATGATCGCGGTGGCAAAGCGCGGCTCGGCAAAGATCATCACACCCGCAGCCGACTGCATCAGGTGCGCGCAGGTGCGCGATCCCACGATCAGGAAAAACGCATCCTGGATTCGCCGATGCAGCCACATGATTCCCGTGAGCCCGCAGAAAACCTCGTGCTGCCCCCGTTCGCGAAGCGGCACCACCGACACCTGCTCGGCATTGCAGGCCGAGGGCGCGTGAGCGCCACCATCGAGGCGCTCAGCCGCGTTCATGGGCCCACGGTCCTGCTGCGAGGGCTTGCGAGGTGTGGCGCTGCAAGCGCGCTGTACGCAGCTTCACAAGGAACTGAAGCGCATTCACGAGATAGACGGCATAGGCGGCAAGCGCGATCACCATGTGCAACTGCGGCGTGCCGATGCCCTTCCACCACACCACCAGATACGCCGAGTGCAGCGCGATCACCAGCATGCTCACCACGTCTTCCCAGAAAAACGCGGGCGCAAAGAGGTATTGACCGAACACCACCTTTTCCCAGATGGCACCGGTGACCATGATCAGGTAGAGAAGCGCGGTCTTGCACACAACCGAGATCGCTGCGGCCTGGTAGGACTCGCCCGTTGCGAGGTAGCGCAGCACCAGCGCGAGACTCACCACGAAGACGAGGAACTGGAGCGGGGCGAGCACACCCTGCACCAGGGTCCACGCGCTCCTGTCGCGACGCATCCTCTGCTCCGGGGTGTACAGCCCCCGGGAACATGATGGGCGGGCAACAGAATCGGCACTCGGCATGGCGATGGTCTCAAACGCCTCTTTGTGGTCTGACCAGCCAATGTAGACCCTGCACACGCGACTGTCAATTTTTTTGTACGTCAACGACTCTTGACACTTGGCTAGCTTCTGTCTACAACATCGCCTCTACAGTCTTGGGCGAGAGCATCGCGGCGGCACAAGGTTGGGCACGTCTGCGGCGTTTGTCGCCCCAGGAGGGACGGGGCTTGATGTGGGCAGCGGACCACCGGCCTGATGTGGGCGGTGAACCACCGGCTTGCGGTGCGCTAACTTGAGGAGTTGGAACGGTCGAATGAAGCGAAGCGAAGCGCCCGCGCCCGCAGACGCCGGGAAGGTTTCCGAACGGAGGCGGCGGTCCGGATCGGCCGAGCCGGCCACGCGGACGCACACGTCCACGCCGAAGCCCGTGCCAGCACCCGCACCGACGCCAGTACTGACGCCCGCGCCGACGCCCACGCGCACCAATGGACTTGGCACAAGCGAGGCCCCTGATCGGAACGAGGGCGCGGTCCCCGGCGACCCGCTTCGCTGGACCGACGTGCTCAGCTGGACCGCCGATCTGGTGTTGTTGCTCGACGGGCACGGACAGATCGTACGCGCGATCGGAAAGCCTGAGGGCATTGATACGCTCGAGTTGCGCTCCTGGGAGGGGAGGACGCTCGATGCGCTGATCACCGAGGAGAGCCGACCGAAGCTTGAGGCGCTCCTCGAGGATGCAAGACGCCTCGCCTCGATCGCATCGCTGCTTGGCGCTGCAGCGGGAGCGACCTGCTCCACGACGGCCGCAGCGGGCCTAACTTGGCGGCAGCTCAATCTCGCGGTGAAGCAGGGCCCTCTTGCCGTCTCGTTCAATGCCCGCAGGCTCGACGGGCACGAAACCACCGTTGTTCTTGGCCGGTCGATGGCCCACATCATGCGTTTGCAGCAGCAGTTCGTTCAGTCGCAGCAGCAGATCGAGCAGGAATTCGCCCGACTGCGGGATCTCGAAGCGCGGTTTCGCCTTCTTTTCCAGAACAGCGAGGATCCGCTGATCCTGCTCGATGCGGCAAGCATGCGCGTCGTGGACGCCAATGCTGCCGCGCACGCGGTCCTCGGGCTGCGTCCGAAGCGGCTTGGTCCCAGGAACCTGAGCGGGGTCATCGACACGCAGGGCCTGCGCAATCTGCGTGAACAGATCGAACAGATTCGCGTGAGCGGCCAAAGCGAGATCACCCGGGTGAAGCAGGCGCGTGGGCCAGGGGAATACCTCGCAGCCATGCAGGCGCTGCATCAGGACGGCAACCTTCAGGTGCTGCTGCGTCTTGCGACGCAGAAGGACACCGTGCGGCCCGACGGCGAGGCGATGCGGCAGAGCGCCGCGTGGTTCGAGGCCTCGGCCGACGCACTGGTGCTGTGCAACGAGGAGGGGAGGATTGCGCAGGCCAACTCGGCATTTGTCGAGTTGGTGCGCATGACCCACGAGAATCTGTTGCGTGGGGAAAGCCTCGCCCGCTGGCTCGGACGGGGCGTGGTGGACCTCGATATCCTCCTCACAGGGCTGCGGCAAACGCGCCGCCTGCGTCACTACAGCACGGCGATCACCAGCGACCTTGCCTCGCCGGTCGAGGCGGAAATCAGCGGTGCGCAGGTCGACGAAGACGGCAAGCTCTTCGGGTTGAGCATCCGCGCGGTACCTGCGCGAGGAGGGTTGGGCACCCAGGGTAGTGCAGCCATGTCGCGCTCCATGGAACAACTCTCCGAACTGGTCGGCAGTGTGTCGCTGCGCGATCTCGTGCGCGAGTCCACTGACGTGATCGAGCGCCTGTGCATCGAGGCTGCGCTCGACATGACACGCGACAACCGCGCGTCGGCAGCAGAGATGCTCGGTCTCAGCCGACAGAGTCTCTACACCAAGATGCGCCGTCATGGACTAGCCGAGTACGAAAGTCCGCCAGCCGGATCGGAAGGGGGGTAGGGGCGCTCAGGACATCGAAAAAAGTGTCAAGACAGGTTGACGCGTTGCTGCGTCAACGTTATTGTCCGCTCCATGAACACCACCGCATGGCGCGCGGCTTTCGAATTGCTCAAACCCATCACCTGGTTTGCGCCGATGTGGGCCTTTGCCTGCGGCGCGGTCTCGTCCGGGGCCTCCCCGGATGGGCGCTGGCTGCTGATCGTGCTCGGTGTGGTCCTTGCGGGTCCGCTGGTCTGCGCCACAAGCCAGGCGGTCAACGACTGGTTTGATCGGCACGTGGACGCGGTCAACGAGCCCCATCGTCCGATTCCCTCGGGAAGGCTTCCCGGGAAGTCAGGTCTCTACATCGCGGTGGCCTGGACAGTGCTGTCGCTCGCGGTTGCGCCGGCGCTCGGGCAATGGGGTTTTGCAGCCGCAGTGCTCGGGCTCGCGCTGGCCTGGGCCTACAGCGCGCCTCCGCTGCGCCTCAAGCGCAACGGCTGGCTGGGCAATAGCGCAGTGGCAGTGTGCTACGAGGGGCTTCCCTGGATCACTGGCGCCACAGTGCTCGCTGCAGGCGCGCTCCCCGACGGCCGCAGCATCACCCTTGCGCTGCTCTACAGCCTCGGGGCGCACGGCATCATGACGCTCAACGACTTCAAGTCTGAGGAGGGCGACCGGCAGTGGAACATCGCCTCGCTTCCGGTGCAACTCGGAACCGGGCGGGCTGCGCGCCTGGCTTGTCTGCTGATGGCAGCGCCTCAGGTTGCGGTCGTGGCGCTGCTGCTCGGCTGGGGTCAACCCTGGCATGCGGCGGCCGTGGCCTTGCTGCTCGGGGCGCAGGCCGTGCTGATGCGTCGGCTGCTGTCGGACCCGAAGGCCCATGCAGCCTGGTACAACGGAACCGGCACCACCCTCTACGTGCTTGGCATGCTGGTGGCAGCCTTCGCACTGCAGGCCTCGCGGACATGAGCACCGCTTCGGGCCTCCTTGCATCTGCACCCGATCATGCGGTGTCGAACGAGGCGCCAGGCCTGAGCTGGTTCGGAATCTTCCGGCTCGGGCTTGTCCAGACCGCGCTCGGCGCGATCGTGGTGCTCACCACGTCCACCATGAACCGGGTCATGGTGGTGGAACTCGCCCTGCCGGCAATGCTTCCCGGCCTTCTGGTGGCCTTGCACTACGTCTTGCAAGTTCTGCGACCTCGCTGGGGCTACGGGTCCGACATGAGCGGCCGGCGCAGTCCCTGGATCCTTGGAGGGATCGCCGTGCTGGCCTCGGGTGGATGGCTGGCCGCCTATTCCACCGCCACCATGGGTACGCATCTCGCACTGGGGATCGCACTGGCGGTGGTGGCCTTTGTGTTGATCGGTCTGGGCGTTGGCGCAAGCGGCACCTCGCTTCTTGCGCTTCTCGCCAGAGAGGTTGCCCCGCGCCGGCGTCCAGCTGCTGCGACCGTGGTGTGGGTCATGATGATCATGGGATTTGTGATCACTGCGGGAACTGCCGGGCACTTCCTCGACCCCTACTCACCCGAGAGGCTGATGCAGGTGAGTGGGGCGGTCAGCGTAATCGCAGTGGTCCTCAGCGCGCTCGCGCTCACCGGTGTCGAGACGCGACCCGCCATGCCGGGCGTTTCCAGAGGAATTCGCGCAGGGACATCA
>Ga0163212_1000377_pt1 | contig 19423 bp, 35 predicted proteins | sample Malawi_45m_30L_FD_113532 | JGI IMG/M metagenome (GOLD analysis project Ga0163212, IMG submission 113532) | Freshwater microbial communities from Lake Malawi, Central Region, Malawi to study Microbial Dark Matter (Phase II) - Malawi_45m_30L | ecosystem: Environmental > Aquatic > Freshwater > Lake...
CATACAAAGATGCTCGCCAGTCCCGTAGCTACACGTAGCTACAAGATCCAAGAAGACGGGGCTGGCGGCGTGTCGTCTTTTTTTGACGGTGGCGGATGACGGCCCGCTGAGGTTTTATTTCTTTTTATAGCTGCAGCTCAAGCGCAGCTGACCAACTCCATTGTTTCTTTTTGAATAGTTGCATTTTTGTGTGCGGTCATTTATGATCTGGCGCATGATAAACGGAATTCAACAGCTGACCGACCCCGAGACGGGTGACCCTTTCTATAAATTCGCTACCAACGGATTCATTTTTACATGGTATGGGGGACCGTATGTTGACATCGCCCCTGCCGATCTTCCCAACAACGCTTTTGACTGCATAAATGTTTGGGACGACGACACGCAAAAGCCCGTGATAACTATTGAAGGCCTGATCGTCGTGGCCCAAGACTGGCTGAACGACAATCTCCCCGACTGGCGCGACTCCGGCGCACTGGCCGACCACATTACTTTTTACTCGCGTTTCCCCGTAGACAACTAGAAAGGAAAAGACAATGACCATTCTCTTCGGAGACCATTTAGATATCTGGAAGGGTGAGCTGACCAATAGTTGCACCTGCACCAAGTACGACCCGATCACGGAAGAATTCACGGATGAACCGTCCGACGATTGTTTCGGTGATTGTTGGGAGTCTGCGGTTGACATGTTCGCAGACGACACGGAGGCCCTGCGCAAGGCCAACACCACTGGGTGGTGGCACGTAAAAGACCTGAACCTTTGGAATCGTGAAGTAAGCGGTTACTTTCACGCCGACAAGGTTGCCGACATCCTCCGTGGAATGACCGTTAATTCTGCGTGGATCATGCGTTACACGGTTCACGGCGACCACATCGCCTATTCGCTGAGCCACCACGACAGCATCGGCGGCTCTTCGGCCCTGTACCCCGTCTCTGAGGAAGACGTCGAGCGTATTGGGCTGATCTGATGGTAACGATCATTATGCTTTTAGTGTTGGGTGCCATTTTGGCCCATTGAGACCACCTAGCGATCTGACCCCGACGGCTAGAAAAGGCTTTCTTCTTGGCCGTCGGGGTTTTTTCGCACACTGAGGCAGACTGTGTGGGCGTACTCAAATAGTTCTTGTGTGTAGGCAACAGAGCTGGAACCGTTTTTCTGCCATCCCTGCACGTGCCGGCTTACCCCAGGCGCGTCTTTATTTAGTTCCAGTCCGCAAACCTTACACATAAACAACGCCACTGCAGCAGTTTAAACGCTAGAGCCCCGCCGGACAACCGGCAGGTAAACGGGGCTAGCAAGTCGTCCACCTTTTTGACGGTGGCGGATAAGCTGCTTTTTTATTTATGCGACCGGGCCCAGGCCGATCACTTCGTGTAAGTCGCCGGCGTGTTGCAACTTCATTCCGACCAACGCAATAGCACGGAAGATAGTGTCATCGTCGGTTTGTCACTCACGAGCGTCGAGCAAGCCCGTCACCAAGTCAGCCATGCAATCAACGATTGCGTCGGCTCCAGTAGTTCCGATGGTCAGGTAGCCTTCGTCAATCAAATGGGCGATCCGAATAATCTCAGGTTCCTGATCCTCAGGGGAGAAGGTGAGGTTCATTAGTACCAGCAATCCAATCCGCCGCACTCAGCTGCTACCCAACGGAGATACCACTCCGCATAGAAAAGATCAGATGCGCTAGCTTCCATGTTGGGAGACTTGTAATCGGGTTCGTCGTCCAAAAAGCCAGAGATTGCGTCAGCAAGAACGACGCACTCATGGGGAGACTTGTGGGAAGCGTCGCCAAGAGTTCCGTAGAAAGAAATCCCTTCGGTTTCGTCGTAGATACCGATGTCTTCCAGCAGGTAGTTACCCCACTTCCCCCGATACCAGCAATCGGTTCCGAAAATGCCGTAGACGGCGCCGCCCTCCAAGCCCGACTTGGCGAATGCATTCTTGTACGGGCAACCGCCAGCTTCCTGAGTCTTTTCGCAGTTGATCGAGAACACCGGCTCGCCGTCTTCACCGATCAAAGCTTCGCCAGTTTCCTTATTCGTGCGAGGTTCCAAGACAGCCGTACCTTGCGTCTTGCAGGCGTACTGATGTGGAATGTTGTCCAGTCCCATGTTGTTCCTTTCTAGTGGGTGATGAGAGTCTAAACCTGTCAAAGAAGAAAATCAAATAGCTTGACATTCTTTTGGGAGGTGGCTATTATGGTCTCCGTTCCCAACAGAAAGGACCAAAATGACCACGTTGGATTTGGCCCGCAAGGCCTCTGATCACTTCGGGCAGGCAGGGCAGGACCCCGCCTTTGAAATGCCCGAGGCGATCATTTTCGGAGTTGATGGCGAAGAAATCTTCGTCCTCACCTGCGGCAAGGACATTTACCAAGCGATTGAACTCGCCCACCGTTCCCCTGCCGTTGCCGTTGACTACAAGAGCGACTACCTCGCAGTAGGTGCGTTCACTTCGGGTTGGGCGGCACCGATCCCCAAAGACGGATCGGAACTCACCGTTCCGCCGAAAGAACACCCCGACGCTCGTCGTGTCACGTTGCTAACCGTCTTCACCAAGACGGAAGCAGCTTCCATTGTCCAGTTTGCCGATGGCGAGCAGTTCACGGACGAAGACGGCGAGGCGCACGGCGCACTTGCTGATGCGATGTTCAACCTCGCGCACCGCGTGCTGGCATAAAAAACCACCCCCCGAAGGGGCGTCTGGCGGAGTTGATCCGTCGGACGCCCCTTTTTGTTGCCCTAGGGAAGCTCAACGGGGCTGGCTAGAAGCTCAGCTGCTCGAGAGCCCCGCCGGTGGCGGGCGTCTTCTTTTGACGGTGGCGGATGAATTCTTTTTTTTTGACTGGGGAGCTGCAGCCAGAGAAAAGTTTAACCCAGATGTCGGTTGACGATTTAAATTACGCCTGATTAGATATCAGGATGTCCAATCAAACACCCGAAGATACTGATTTTGACCTTTTACGCAAAGTCCTTTTGGACAGCATGAACCAAGTTCTGGTCGGCACACGTATCCGTCTGAAGTCTTGCCCTGATCCATACACCAAGCTCTCTGCTGGTGAAGAAGGAACGATCAAGCTCATTGACGATTTTGGCACCCTTCATGTCAAATGGGACAACGGATCCACGCTTGGCTTGGTGCCTGGAGTAGATTCTTGGGAAGTTATTGAATAGGGGTTGACTTCCTATTTAGCTTCATATATATTGAACACCGTAAACCACAACAAGGAGGAATACATGAAAGCAAGTGCAGGAACGATGAGCAAGGCGGTTTCCGACTACCTCGTAGCACGCGAGGCGAAGTCCGAAGCTGAGGAAGCTCTCAAGAAGGCAGAGAACGCAATGCGTCTCGCAATGGCAAATGGTGGAGCAACTTCCGTGATCGTGGATGGCGTAAAGGTCGCTATCACTGAAGGACGTCGCCCCTCCTACGACATTGAGAAGCTCAAGCAGATGGTTAAGCCGAACCTCTTCAAGACGCTCATCAAGAGCGTTATTGACGGAGAGAAGTTCAAGGCGGCCGTCAAACTCGGCTCTCTGCCTGAAGACATTGCGGATGCGTGTACCGAATACACGGACTATTCGCAAATCCGCGTCACGCAGGCAGTGGAGGCCTCGCAGACGTCTTCCATCACCGCTGTTGCTTAGTCGTTTAGACTAAGTACGGCGTTTCGTGCGCGGGGACTCCACCTCCTTGCCCTGCAGCACAACGCTAAGACACCGCCTCGGTTCCTTTCCCGGGGCGGTGTCTTCTTTATTGCTGTCGTTTACCGATCCGCGTCATTCCAACGATGATTAAAAAGCAGTAAGAAAGTATTCCGCACTTCCACCACGGAATCATCCAGCTGATTGCGCCTTCTGATTCAAGAACCCAAAGTGTCAGCCATAATGACGCCGTTAAAAACAACGATGCCCAAAAGAAAGTAAAGAATGTAGTCCAAGTTCTTACTTGTTGCTCATCAATCTCTTCTTCCTGTGGCCAATTTTTGCGACTGAATTCTCTAGGCATTTACTTTTGCCCTCTTCACGATCTGATGAACTCTCTGTCGCGACAAATTATGCTGTTCCGCAATCTGCTCAAGTTTTAATCCAGACTCGCGAGCTTGGATAATTTCCTGATCTCGCTTCGGAGAAACTTTTCTTCCTGGCTTCAGCGGGCCCCAGTTCCAGCCGGCAAAAGCTTCGAGCTGAGTAATTCTGTGCGGCATTAAATCTCCGCGATGATAAGCAGCTCGAGTTGCGCAAACCCATGGCCCTAAGCTCACGACAGTCCCGTCAACCTCAATTTTTGCGGTTGCCGGCACGAGTGCTGTGCCATTTAGCTTTACATACTCCTCGAGAGCTCGAACTTTGTTGTTCCATCTTTTTGTAATGTTCATAAGCAGGACTTTACTACACCCAACGGGGCTCCCGAGTATGCACTCGAGGGGGCGTCCGGAGCCCCGCCGCCATCTGGCACTTTTTTTTACGGTGGCGGATGAGCTGCCTGAGTTTTTCTTTTCCAGCTGCCGGCATCTCGTAAGTTTTCTTTTCGGGCTGGGGTATTGGAGAGACTTGGACGGCAATAAAACATAGCCATTTTACGATTTGACTTTTCCTGCGAGGCTGTTTAGAATAGCATCATCCAATCAAGGAGGAAAAATGAAGAGACCACCGATCCCGAAGTGGAGCAACAGGACATACATAGCCGAGAACACCGTCTGGAAGGGCAAGAAGGCGGCGAAGTACAACGAGCCGATGTCGTCGTACGACATCAGGGCACTGCTTGACCGTTTCGGTCTCCACGAGTGGACGCTAAAGCGGGTGAACTCGCTCGGCGGTGCCTGTCGGGAGCATAACAGGACGATCACCATCGGCCGGCGGGCACCCGAATGGGTCGTCTACCACGAGATGGGGCACGCCCTCGCCCGCACTCACGGCCACAACGCCGAGTTCCGGCGTGAGTACGTCCGAGTCGTCCGAGGCGTCCGAGGCGACTACTGGGCCCGCCGTCTCGAGATTGCGTTCCGCAACGCAAAGCTGCCGGATCAAGTCAAGGATGATGTCCACAACGACCAAGGAGGTCACCAATGAATGTATTTGTCGCAACGATCAGCACCTACTACGAGACGATGGCGGTCGCCGCCACGGAGGCGGAGGCCCGCCGTCTCGCCGCACAGAGGGCGTACGAGTTCCTCACCGATGCGGATGCGATCCAGCCCGAGACCTCGTCGCCGGCGAAGGTCGCCGACTACTTCGGAGTCACCATCACCGAGGTGGAGGTCGGCTCCGCCGTCATCGTCGGGTAACGACGAACGACCAAGAAGGTCACCAATGGAAGCACTACACAACAAACTGGAGGAAAAATGACACGTAAGGACTACAAGCGTTTGGCGGAGGAGTTGGCGATCACTCTCCGCAACTTGGATGGTTACATCGCATCCAAGGGTGCCGGCGAGAGCAATCAGCGCACGGCTTTCCAGATCGCCGTTGAATGCATGTGTGACGCCATGAAGCGCGAAAACCCTCGCTTTGACCGAACCAAGTTTCTTAAGGCGGTGGGTATCTAATGATTGTTGATTGCCAAGGCCTCGGATTGCCCTGCAGTGGTGAAGGCCACTACAGGGTTTTCTATACCCCCGACCTCTCCCTTAATGGGGGCGGTTGGCTTTGTTCCGTATGTGTCAAGATCCTGAAGGATCGTGGTGCGATTGTAATTGACCGCAAAGAGGGTCAACACCGACCCGACGACTACATCAACAAGCAGGTGGCGGGATGACTATCACCGCACATGACTCGAAAAGAAAAACTGGTGATTACTCCATTGGAGTCCCGTCTGCGACGGGATCTTCTATTGACGGTGGCGGATGATGACTGATAGGATGCATTTATGACTTATGTTAGCTACGAAGAAGCACGTGAAATGTGCAAGCGGGACTGGGAGGAAGCTGCTCAGCTGCACGGAGGCATTTTTCATATCCCCAAACAGCTTCGAGAAGTAATTGCTGAGCGCGATCGCGCACGTATGTGCGCACTTACGAATCCCTCGTGGTCTCCCAGGGAGCTGATTTCATATTATTCAATTGACTCACGAGTCGCCGCAGAGATTTTTGGCGTTTCCAAGGTTGAGCCGGAGAAAAAAGTTCGCCGCGCCGACAAGTACGAGAAGATCTACGACTGGTGCGATCAAAATGTTTTTGCTCATGTGACCACCCAACAGGTCGCAGAAATTGGCGAAATCTCATATCCGACGGCCCTGAAGCTCGTTGGCGACCGCCCTGATCTGTTTAGAAAGATAAAGCGCGGGCTCTACGAAATCCGTGACCCCAAAGCCGACCGAGAAGCGGAAAAAAACAAGATTTAGGGGTTGACTACCACTTAAATAGTGGCTATATTTATGTCACCTATTAAACCACTAGTGCCAAAGGAGGCACGCTATGGCAATTTCCGAGTTCCGCGTGGGTCAAGTCTTTGACCCGCAAATCACCTTTTCGGCGTATCACCGTGACGAAGATGTGTTGAAAGAGAAGCCCTGGTTCTACACGATCCAGATGCAGTGGAATGTGTGCAAGGAGGGAACCTACGATACCACCGGTTCCATCACCTACACGTTCCGCGAGATCGAGGAGGTCTGGGACTTCGCAAACAAGATGGCGTCCGTCAACAGCGAGATCGTTGACTACGTGACGGGTAACCACCCCGAGTTCGTCAACCAGCGCATCCGCAATCTCGATGAGTCCAATCGTGCGAAGGTGGGTGTGAAGTAATGGGTTACTACATTCGCACCGAGGCATCGCACTTCTTCATCAAGAAGGAAAACTTCCAGAGCTGTTACAAGGCGATGTGCAAGCTCAACGACTACGACTCGCTGAAGCGTGGCGGCGGCTGGGGAGGTGAGGTCAGCAAAGAAGATCCTCGCCCTGCTGGCCTCAACTATCATCCTGCCCGTTGGTTCTCGTGGCTTGACGCTAATTACCCCGAGACCATTTCTACGTGTGATCAGTTACTTATGGAACTCGGGTTCAATACTGAGTACGACTCTGACGGGAATTTGATCGGGGTCTCCTACGACGACAAGAAGGGCCAAGAGGACATTTTCTTCGCCGCCATTGCGCCGTGGGTTCAGGACGACTCGTGGATCGAGTGGCGTGGCGAAGGCGGGGACATGTTCCGCTGGATGTTCTCTGGTGGCCAGATGAAGTTTCAGGGCCCTCACATCAAGTGGGTTGACTTGGAATGGGAAAAAATGTTCTCCCAGTACCCGAGCAACATGCAGCTCCTTGAATGTTGGTCCGAAGGACTATGAAGAATCTGACACAGGCTGAAGTAGAGAAGCTTGTAGGGTACGAAGTTCTCGTCGTTATGAAAAGCGGCGAGAACTTTCGTGCTTTATTTAGTGGTAAATCTCTTGACATCCCTAACTACACGCACGGCATCTTTCGTAATCCACGAATGAGGCACCCGTTTAAAATTGATACACGAGATGCCGACTGGGTTTCGTTCCCTTACATCATGATCAAGACGATCACCCCGCAGAAGGACTGATAGCCGTGATGACAACATCAATAATTATCATTTTTATACTTGGAACTATGGTTGGAAGCAGATGAACACACTCACACCGCATCTCAATTTGCGTGAGACGTTTGAGCTGCTGTGCGCAGCTGAACAGCCGGCGCAGAGTCGCTTCGCACTTAGATCTCCATGCCATTTTGTGCGGGCGCTCGATATTGCGGTGCACATCGTGTTGCCGGAGCTGTGCGAACGTCGCATGCCGCGTCTAGCAAGGTACCTTCGGTCCACATCCCCTCGCTGGGGACGCAGCTGGCGCCACTGGTAAATTCCATTAACTCAAATTGCTCCTCGGGAGTCCCGCCGTATGTAGTGTCTTTTTTGACGGTGGCGGATGATGTGTGATAAAAAGTGATTCATGGAATACTCTTTTTGGAATGAAGCAGCTGAAGCTGCTGTGCAGCTGATCAACTCAGAGGTAAGGCGTAAGCCACGGGCCGATCTGGCTCAATTAAGAACTGATTTTGATGAGATGGTTGACGAGTTCTTTCATACGCCGTCCGGATCGGAAAAAATGATTGCCCGCTGGTCAGTTGTTGGAGCTAATGCCTGGGAGCTAGCGATAAAAAAAGAATTCGAGTTCTCTGTTAAACGTTTAACCAAGATCTTGATTGGTAAGCAGCGTGACTACGGATCAGAAAATATTCGTCGCTTCGGACGCCAAGGCCTCTGCATTCGCATCCACGATAAGGTCGCCCGCCTCGAGAATCTATGGAACCAAGAAGGAATTCCTCAAAATGAATCGCTCGAAGACACCTTGGTGGACATCATTGGGTATTCGGCTATCGGGATCATGTGGGAATCACAGCAATTCCTCCTCCCACTGAAATAACAAAGAGCGGGGCTTGGCGTGATACCAAACGGCCGGCCCAGGCGTTCAAGAAACCAAGCCCCGCTCCGCAACTGCTACATATCCAAAACAGCTGCTGTCAATATTTTACATCAGCTCGGGAGTCCCGCCGGGAAATGTTCCCAATGTCCTTGACGGTGGTGGATGAGTGTGTATACTGGGCACGCAACTGAACAGGCCGGCCGAAAGTCCGTTCGAGGCACTCCCGAAAATCGAGTGTTCTCTTTGTGCTGCCCCAGCGCAGCTCTCCAAAATGGTTTCCCCCCTGGAACCCCCCTTCCGAACAGTCTTCCAAGTAAGTACAGCTGTTCGTAGGGAGCACTCCTTAATCAGCCTACGGCTGATACGGAGGCAGGAATAAAATCGTTTTGTAGACGAGTTTTTAGTGCTTGGTTAAGTACTGAATACCGTCTGTGGGTTGACTTAAATCTGTCCTACAGGTACTTTTAGTACGAGCCCTACAGACATCTGTAGTACAAGAGGTGGATTATGCGCGCAGGAGCCTTGATGAATCTTTTCGGTTTTGAAGAGCCGCCAGAAATAAAACCGGTTAAAAAATTAACCACGGCCCAGAAGATCTCTGCGGTTGATGAGCTTGCAATCCAAGAAGTCTTCGAGTACTGGATTGATCAAACCTGGATCAAACGGGGCCCCCGACCCAAGATGTCTCAGCCACGGTGGCGGAAGATCGCTCTGGCTATTCACGAATATGGTCTCGAGGGCACGAAGCTAGCCATCCGGGGCTGCACGCTCTCGCCGTTCCACATGGGTGATAACAAGCGGGGCCGGCGTTATGTGGATATCGAGCTGATCCTGCGGGACGCAGCTCACATCGAGAACTTCATTTCTTTGACGGTGGAGGAAGAGTCCCGAGGAAAGGGCGACTTTTAATGACCAAGTCAGAACTCGAGGAAATCGTAGAGCGCATCTTCCTGTCTTGGAACCAGAAGGTGCCAACAGTTAAGGAAGACCGTCAGAGGCTCCTGAAAGCGTGGTGGCGGCCCCTAAACGACCTCGATACAATCCAAGTCAATAAAGCCATTGACGCTTTAATAGTGACCGACACTTACATGCCGAATCCAGGTGCCGTACGTCGCCACGCAATCCTGAGCAACCAGCAACTCTCCTTGGCCCCTTCTGCTTTAGAGGCTTGGGCGGCTTTCCAAAGTATGGCGCAAGCTGCGTCCAGCGGACAATATGTGGAGGTAGACCTTCATCCCAGTATTCGGGAGGCAATTCGCCGTTTAGGGGGCACGGGGAGTTATTCAATGCACACCAATGGGGATCGTCAGGCATTCACAGAAGTATACAATACGGTGGCGGAGGAGTGGACCCGTAAGCTGCTTGAGATCAAGCCGCCTTCGGAATGAAACGACTGAGTCATGCAAAACAGAATGGGACGACCCCCAAAATTCACCCAAAATAAAACGAGCTCTATAACAATACGTGTTGACGGTAATACTAAGAATTTAATCCTAGAGCTAGCTGACGGTTATGGTATGACTATTACGGAGTACCTGCTCACGCTAGTCTCGAGAGATGCCGCGCAAAGCCCAGAAGGCTCGTAAGCCCAACGACACTTACCACATCGTCGTTAACCTCCCGGGCTGGCTGAAGAACGAGATCATAGACCTCTGCCGTAAAGAGAAGACTGGCGTCAACCAGTGGATCCTCTGGCTCCTCAAGGAAGCTGTGGATAACCAGAAGGGCCTACCCCCAGCTCCGCCACCACAAGCGCCACTGCCAGATGTTGCGGCGCAACTCCGCTCGTACTTCTCCGGCGAAAAACTTTTGAACCCCTGTGGACAAACTGACTGCCAACCCGAGCTCGAGCAACTACAAAACCAAGCGTTTTGCAGAAAATGCCGCGTCCGGGCGTACTAATTCCACTCTTTTTCCTCTGGCTGTTCTTTTAAACCTTATGCTATCCTCCGCCGTATGTTAATTGATCCCTCTCTGCGTGCTATCCACCCCAACCTGACCGAATACTTCAAAACGGACGCCCTCGAGTTTGATGCTCCTGCTTTCGCTCACGGCGTGAACATCATGGGCCTGATGGGTGGTGGCATCGCTCATCAAGTCGCTGTCAAGTACCCAATGGTTGAGTCCGCCTATCGTGATGCCTGTAAGACTCGCAAGCTCCGCATCGGTGGTTGCTTTCCTGTCACCACCTCTAGGGCCGGCAAACCCTACTTGATCTACAACCTTGCAACTCAAGTAGAACCCGGCCCTCACGCCTCCCTGACCTCAGTTGACATCTCGGTTGGGCGTATGGTTCAAGACGCTCTGGATCGGGGTATTGACCACATTGCTATGCCTCGCATCGGCTGTGGTATCGGCGGCCTTCGTTGGCAGGATGTGATGTTCATCCTGAACGGACATTGCTCGCAGATCAAGTTCTCGATCTGCTCGCTCTAGTACTTGTCGCCCCACATCTGAGCAAGGGTTGGCCTCGAAGGACCCACTCCCCTTCTCTTCTGTTCTGCAGCTAGCTGTCTACTGGTATACCCAGCCCATACCCCATGCATGTCAGCTGCGGGAAACTCCAGCGCATATTCAAGGCAGTGCTTACTGACTGAGCATTCTGAACATATAGCTCTTGCATTGAGAATATAAGAGATGTCCTTATGACTCTGTGGAAACATCTCAGTCGTTCTATTCTTGCAATTAGCGAATGCCATCCAGCCAATACGTTGTATATCGCCCTCTGTAGGGACACTGTGCTGCTCTATTTCAGTTAAATTATTCTCGTCATTTGATTCCACTATTTAGACCTTGTCAAATGCTCTTGAACGAACGTATTAAACGGAGCGCCAGTGTGGGGGTCAAATTTGGCAGTTACCGCTAGGGCTTTGAGGGCAATAGTTTTAGCTTGCTGAGGGGTAAATTTCTTATTCCCCCTCAGTACCTGTAGGGCTCCTAGGGCATACGGAGCTCCGGAGCCAATGGCGTAATATCCAGCACTATCAGAAGTCCAGGAGTAGTCTCCCTCAATGATGTAGATCATCCCATTGACTACTACCAGAATCGTAGAGTCGTGTTCCGCTATATGGTGGCTTGAGTCTCTCTCTGGTAATGCGTATCCTTGGTATTCAAAGCATTCCCTTAATGTAGGTACGAACTTGGATGTTATAAAGGCGTCCAGTTTCTTTCCCTTTAATGTGGGTGCTGGCGTCGGAGGCGTGAAGACATGATGCAGAATGTTGATGGCTCGTACATCTCCAGCAGCTCCGAGGAGGTACTTACCATTGGTGGCTACCTTGGAGCTACCTGTCCCTAGGGTCGTTATTTGGTAGGCGAATCCAGAGTCATCTATTGAGCTGATCCTGCTGTCTGTCGTTATTACGGCGTAGCCGTCTCCCTGTATTCCTACGATTGTTGTCATGAAGCTTCCTTAAACTTGGATTCAAATGAGGCCTCATAATCGTCTAGTAGTCCATTGAGGTATGCGACTTCTTCGGGGTTGTACTTAATTTCCCGTGGCCAGTCGCGGTCGCCGTTTGCAATGATGTCCCTGAGAGCGACATACGCCTTTGCACTAAAAGAGCGAGATAGATTTAGTTCAGATTTAAGTAGAGCGATCTGATAAAGAGTCTGACTATAAAGGCTTGCCTCTGGGTGTGCTTCTGCTTTCTTCGTTTCAAGAACTCTGGCAGACATCCCTAGGGCTATTTCAATAGCTTCTAGGTCACTTAGGTGGTTGTCGCTCATTTTGACTTCCTAACTGGCTTCCAGCCCTCAGCTAAGAAATTTTCGCAGAGCGTTTTGTAGAAGAAACCTTTTTGCATAAGGATTCCAGGCTTACCAGTCAGTTCACAGGTCTTAGAAGCTATGTCCTCGTAGTGTGAGACTATTCTGCTCATCTCACCTAGGGCGTCGCCCTCGAGAGTGGTGCTGAAGTAATACCTCAGGTTCCCACATTTTTGCTTGATTTGGAAGATTGTATGGTACGGATCTATCTCGCAAAGCTTGTCGTAGCAGTCAACTACTAGTTGATACCAGCCTGCGTCTACATCTACAGACTTCTCATAATTAGGGGAAATCTGTTCTGTTATTTCTTGGATTCTGTCAGTTAATGAGATGGAGCTCACCCCAACCCTCCGGTGATATCACTATTGAAAGTGTTCCCTCTCGAGTTTTTACCCCATAGGAATCTTGGAAGTATTCGCCTACTTGAGTAAGACTTGGGCAAATAAATACGGCGCGGCCTTCCTGTTCTTTTACATTCAGGTGGTGATAGTGGCCAGTAATCAAGATGTCGGCGTCGGCTACGCCGGCGTGGGCCCGCCCATGAGACTGATCTTTCCACCAGTTCCATACCGCCTGAGCTGCGTTCGGGCCAGCTTTTGATAGGTGTCCGTGAGTGAATGCAACAATGTGGCCAGAAAGATTGAGCGAAACTGTCAATCTTTCTAGGGGAAGCCTGAATCCAACATGTCCGTAGACATCGGGGTTAGCTGCCAATATCTCCGCAACCTGCTCAAAAACAGCAACATCGTCGTTGTCGCCAGTCGTAGTGAAGGCTTTTCCATTAAGGCCACGGTTCTCGCCGTGGTTTCCGCCAACTGAAGTAACTGTAACCTTGTCCGAAAGTGGTGCAACCGCCATGACGATATCTCTGATGGCGCGACGAACAAGCTTCAACTGCTCGCGGCGGTCAAGCTCAATTCTGAACTGCTGAGACGGGTAGTGCCCACAAGTGCCTTCGAGAAGATCGCCAAGGCCAGCAATAACAATATGTCCAATGTCGTTTCCGGCGCGGCGCAAATCAGAAATGCGATCTGGTATTGATTGCGGTAATTCAGCAATCTTCTCTATCTGTTTTGCAACTCCTCCGCCATCTCGGTTTCCCGTTTGCCAGTCCGACAGAGCAACTACAAAAGTGGACTCACCAGACGGTGGTCGCTTTTCCTTCTTTTTGGCCTTTCGCACCTCGCGATATAACTCTTCTGGAATTACATCGGAATTGCCTTTCCTGAGCCGAATTTCAGCTTTATAGGAATAACATATACTTGAATAAGCCTGCTGGTTAGGCTCGTCGCGGCGCCAGCCGTCATAAGAGCACCAGCGGATGCTATCACCAACAACTTCGTAGATTTCAGGATCAAGCCCGCGCATTGAGAGCAGGTCAGACCAGTCTTTAGGTGTCTCAAAAACTGTGTCTGTTGTAATGACACCCCTAGAACCATCCCAAACAACACCAGGTTCCCAGCCAGCTGGATACTTTTTATCCTTAACTGCGTCTTCGTGCTCAGCCTTGTTTTCTACTGCGGCTAGCCGGGCTATTAAATCCCTAGATTTATTGTTGTGCGTCATTAAATGCTCCACATCTACAGAATCCATTTCTGTGGTAGGAGAGGGTGTCTCTGCCAATTCTGTATCCAGCCGCGGCAAGCTCTCTATGAATATCGGTGGTCTTGGCCTTCGAGGCGAGGACGCTATTGAATGCGTCTCTTGTCTCGCCATCCCACTCATCCATCATCTGAATTACTGGGCATGGCTTCGGCTTTTTATCCATCAAGGCTTCAAGCCGTGTTTTTAACTCGCTCAATTGTGGCCCTCCCCGCATCCTGTGCTGTCGTAAATTGTGCACCACAATATGTCGTGCATGCAAGTATACTCAATAAGTTTTTGCTACTGTCTATGTAGCGAGGTTGTCAATGGACAAAAATAAAAGAGGTCATCGAGAGCATGTGCTACGTGAGCCACTCGAGCAATCAATAAGAGCAGCAATAGAATCTGGCAGTTCGTCAAGTGATGTTGTAGAAACTGTTCTTAAAACATTAAGCCTACAGAGAATGATCATGTATTCGTCAAAAGACGAGATCTCACTGATCACTCCAGCCGGAAGAGTGTTTGTCGCAATGCTTGAGGATCCAGAAATAACGCAACGTGCCCTGTCTGTCTATCTGGGTGTTACTGAATCAAACATACATAAGGCAGTTAAAACACTGGTTGATTCTGGACTCATAGCAAAGACAAAAGTCAAAGGTCGTAACAAATATCAAATTAACAAAAAAAGAGCAATTGAGCATCCTGATATCAGACGCCTTGTGGATGCACTACATGCACAGCGCATGCTTGAGCCACAAAAGGCCAGTGCTATCACTGAGGAGAAAGAGCCTTTACTACCACGCGGTATTAGTTCTTCTGCTCTTGACTAATAAGCCAAGCAGCGAAAAATTCGTCAGCTGTGGGAATTACCCACACTTGGCATAGCTCAACATCGTAACGAGGCTCTCCAACGAGAGTCCAAGCAATCTCAATTTCGGGTGCAACTTGGGCAACCCCCACATTGCAGTCAAATCCGTATCTATTAAGGAAATACTCAACAATGCACTGATCTTTTACTATCCCAGCACAGGCTGCGTCTTCTACGCCAACATGTGGACAAAAGACGCTACGGATGACTATTTCGGCCTTTTCCAGAAATAACGACATCTTGTGTCCGTCGTTATGCCAGATCATCTCAACTTCCATATAGGGAGATTACTGGATAAATCTGTATTTTCAGGTACGACCTGTTATGTTAGAAAAGAAGTTCCCAGACTTTTGATCCGACAACACCGTCATCCTTGAGGCCATTCTTGACCTTAAAAGCCTTGACGGCTGCCGTTGTTGACGGACCAAAGTTTCCGTCAGCTGGAGCTACGCCGAGCTTCTCTTGTACGGCTTTCACTGCAGGTCCAGTTGCACCCTCTTGTAGGTTACCCGGGAATGACATAGCTGGGGTTGCGCCACCACCAGAAAGGTACTCAGGTTGCTTGTCGCCCATGCAGTATTGCCAGTGCCACGCTTCAAATTCTGGAGACTTTGGATCATTACCCTGTAGGTAGAAGCCATACTTTGGAGCGTTTTCACACATCCACTCAAAGCACTTCCCGCCCATGGCCGTTAGGGCACCCTTAACATCGTACCCGAGGTCAATTGCCAGACCGAGGCCATGATTACTGCGACCTGGTGTAGAACTTGGTGCTTTGCCAGCCTTTAGGTACCACTTCTTTCCATCGTAGTCGCGTGTTACCTCTGGCTTGCGTCCAGTTGGCTTGTCGTCGTATCTGTCGCGAAATAGAGCCATTTGATCAGCAAACGGGCGGAAGTCCCCGACATTCTTGAGCTTGAATCCCGCGTTCTCAGCAGCCTTATACATAGCATTGAAGTGAACCGCAACGGGCTTGTACATTCTTCCGCCAGTGAGAACCTTGTCAAGCATTGCATCGGTAAGTTTTCCGTTCTCGATTTTCTCGAGAGCCTTCGGTAGAACTAGCTTGATGTATGGGTACTTCATTTTTCTCCCTCTTCCAAGAATTGCAATAATCTAATTATACACCCGAGGGCTTGGTATATAAGGCTGTCCTATACATGTTTGGCTTTTATTCAGTGTTTGTTGAGCGCTTCTTTGCCGTGGTTGTGACTTCTGAATCAGCTACAGCGCTCTTCTTGTCAAACTTATTAAAAACATTGTTGATCTCGCTAACGGTAAGTTTTCCATCGTCTAGGAAGGCTCTAGAGAGGCCCTCAACGACTGTTGCAACGCCAGCTATGCCCGCCATGAACATTGCTTTCCATAGGGGTACGCCAGCAATCGCTCCTGCGCCAACTACGCCGAGGCCTGAAGCAGCAAAGGTTGCAACGATGCGCATAAGAATATTTCCGAGAAGTTCTTTTTTCTTACTCATTTTTTTGACCCATCTTTAGCAGGACGCCTATGAGGTGAAGAATTAGAGCTGCAACACTTATCTGGATAGCTAGTTTTTGAACATCGCCAGACAGGGTTATGAGGACAAGCAATGTTCCAGCCGCTGTCCAGATTAGAGCATGAAACTCTGATGTAAGCTTTGTTACTAATTTTTTAAACATCTCTCACTTACTGCTTTCTGTTGGGCTCAGAAGTGCTAGTAGTTGTATTTATTGAAGTTGTAGAAACAACAGGTGCCATAAATAATACAGCACCAGCAGCCACTACGACCCTTCGTTCTGCAACAGTTATCTGTGAGCCAGTTGGCACATATGCATCAAACTTCCCACCAAATACATTTATTTCATTCTCAAATGCTTTACGCACTGACTCAACGGCGTTCTGGACGGCAGCAACAATTTGCGAGGCCTCTTCTTCTGATATTTCGCCAGCATCAATGCTTTCAAATATTTCTGCAGCTTGATCTGATGTAATGCTTGCTAGAAGTTCTGGGCTTGTGGCAAGTTGAACAGCTTGGTCATTTGTAATTTCAGCTTCAAGTATTTCAGCAACTATTTCTTGAACTTTTTCGAGATCAAGCGATCCAGTATTAATAATGTCAACTATTGCTTCAACTGCTTCAGCGTCAACTCCATCCGCAAGTACATCATCAACAAAAGAAACTATCTCTTCTTCTGTTGCATCACCAGTAAGTATGTTGTTAATTAATTCATCCGCAGTCCTTGGTTGAACCTCTACCGGCGTCTCTTCTTCTTCTTCATTTTCTTGGACTGGCGCTGGTTCAGGTACCGTTGTTTCTGGGGATGGCTCACTTTGCTCCTCTGTTGTTGTTGTTGATATTTCTTGAATTGTTGTAGTTGTAACTTCTGGTTTTTCTTCCAATGGCTCTGATGTGGTTGTTGTTTCTGGAACAGTTGTGGTTGTTTCTGGAACAGTTACTTTTACTTCAGTACTACTGGTGGTTGTTTCAGGGATAGTTGTTGTAGTGGTAGTGCTGGTAGTGGTAGTGCTACTGGTAGTAGTACTACTGGTGGTTGTAGTAGTGCTACTGGTAGTAGTACTACTGGTGGTTGTTTCGGGGATAGTTGTTGTAGTGGTAGTGCTGGTAGTGGTAGTGCTGGTAGTGGTAGTGCTGGTAGTAGTAGTGCTACTAGTAGTAGAAGTCGTTGGCGGAGTTCCCCCAGCATACTCAGCTAGAACATAAAGGCGTTTAGGGGTTCCAGCGCATGGATCACCGAAGACGCTATTTGACGCCACTAATGAGGCAGACGACTTGCCAATCAATAGCCCCTCAACTACAGAGCGTGAATTCTGGGCATGGCAAGAACCCTGCACATACACACCGTTTGATCCACTTGGTGTTCCGTAGCTAGCAAATATAACTGAAGTAAATTTTCCTGTATTAGCGGAGATTGTTCCACTCGAACCTTCATTTAGTTGGATCCACGTTTGCGAAGTGGGTAATGCAACTATTTGAGCATTTGTAAATATTGGGCCATAGCAACCAGCCCAAAAAAGGCCATTGTCGTCACCGGCTATTGATACTGTTACAACCTCATTAGGCTGCGTTGTCTGTACAGATAATGTGAATGTGCTTGCATTATTTGGAGCTATCAGTATGCCTGATGTGGTGGATTGGTTTGAGTCTGCAATGGCTACTGAGTACCGCCCATTGATCCACTGTTCCTGCCTATCCTGCACCGTATAGCTAAGTTGCACTAAAGATGGTTCTGAAATGACAACTGTTTGAGTAGCAACATTCCATACATAAGAGAAGTTCAGAGCATTTTGTTGCCAAGATCCAAGCGAAGGATTTCCATTAGAGCACGATGCTCCACCGCTAGCTCCAGCCCAACCGCCACCAGATGACGAGAATGTCGGGTTTACTAACTCGTTAGCAACAGCCTTTACAGGGCTCGCAAATATGGCAATTAACGCAACTGGTAGAAATATTGCCAGACGCGTTAGTGACAATATTTTTGACATGCGCATAACATGTCAATTATAAATGACAATAGCTATTCTGCAGTGATTGGAAGATCTTCAGCAGTCTGTTGCTGTGCAATGAACTGCAACTCTCTTACTTGGGCGCTGAGGACAATATTTTCCGTCGTCAAGGCATTAACGCGACGAACAAGTTCGTCAATAATGAACTGTTGATTTACCTGCTGATTCATGATTCCTCACCTAAATGCGTGATTTGATATAAAATCAAAGTACTTGTCGTACATGACGGAGACAGACTCTAGCCCATACCTATTGCGCGAATAGTCACTTATTGCTTTTCTGTCAAGTGTTGTTATTTTGTTTATTGCTTGCGCAAAATCTTCTGTCGTCCTACATCTGAAACCGGTGAATCCATGAATAACCGTTTCAGTAAAAGCACCCCAATCAGAACATATAACAGGAGTTCCGCAGGCCATAGCTTCCACAGCTACTGTGCCAAATGGCTCTATGTAAATTGTTGGAGCAATTAAAGCATGTGCTTTTCCCATAAATGTATCTCTTGAAGGAGGATCTAGTTCGCCTCGGTGCTCAATACCATCCATCCCGATTCCTGGACCAGCTGTAACTAGCTTAACGCCAGCCATGGAACAGGCACTAGATGCAATGCTAATGCCTTTTCTGTCTATCATGCGTCCAACATAGGCGACGTAATCTTCAGGTTTGTCAACATATGTAAATTCGTCTACATCAATGTAGCTAGGTATTACGGTATCTCTTTGATCTCCATCAACATCTGTTGACGATGATCTGGCTCCGTAATGAGTATGCATCCAGGCATACGACTCAAATACTTTGTACTTAGAGAATATTCCATGATATCCAATGCCAAATTCAACTGATGGGTTGCGTGGAAATGCGTCAGCTATCGGCTTCTGAGACAACCCACCTATTATGCAGATAATGTCTTTTTGCTTAATTCGTTTACTTATTGCCTGTATTGCTTGTGAATTAAAAAATGTCCATAAAGGCGTTAGTGGATTGAAATCAACTTGGGTGTAATGGTCGTCGCCTAATGCAAGTTTTTGCAACTCTTCTGTTATGCAAGGAATGTGCTCTGTACACGGCGCCTCGTTATCTGGGCCACCATACAGAAATACATCATGCCCACAGGCGTTCATCATGATGCAAAATTTTCTTACCTTCTCAGTAAATGCACAAGATGAATACGACCGTGTCGTGCTCGTATGTGGAAGATTTACTACATGAAAGCGTTTTTTGCTATATGCGCTCATGTGGCAATAGTGGTGGATACTGTTGCATCTTCTCGGTAAAAAATTCCCTCATCTCGTCCGAGACATTAGGGAACGATACTGGAC
>Ga0163212_1000386_pt1 | contig 19333 bp, 17 predicted proteins | sample Malawi_45m_30L_FD_113532 | JGI IMG/M metagenome (GOLD analysis project Ga0163212, IMG submission 113532) | Freshwater microbial communities from Lake Malawi, Central Region, Malawi to study Microbial Dark Matter (Phase II) - Malawi_45m_30L | ecosystem: Environmental > Aquatic > Freshwater > Lake...
AGCAAGGCCAGCGAGTAGATCACGGCTTGGCGACCGGTGACCGCACCGCTCTCGTCGCCCTCCGAGAGCATTTTGAATCCGGCTTGCGCGTAATCTTCGCGATAAAGCCACGCGATGGCCAAGAAGTGCGGCATCTGCCAGAGGAACAAAATGGCGAAGAGGGTGAGACCTTCGGCACCGACCGATCCGCGTGCCGCAGTCCATCCGATGAGCGGCGGCAAAGCGCCCGGCACCGCACCGATGATGGTGTTCAACGAAGTGACGCGTTTGAGCGGGGTGTAAACGAGAATGTAAAAAATGATCGTCGCCGCAGCGAGGGACGCAGAGAGCAGATTGGCAAAGAGCGCGAGGCAGAGCACGCCGCTGACCGAAAGGACCGAGCCCGCAACGAGCGCGTCGGATGAGGTCATGCGTCCGGCCGGGAGCGGACGCTGCCGCGTGCGCTTCATCAATCCGTCATGCTCCCTCTCCCACCATTGGTTGAGGGCGGCAGCGCCCCCGGCGCAGAGCGCGGTGCCCCCGAGCGTGGCAGCGAGAAGCAACCAGTTCCACGAATCTTTCACCCCGAGGGCGAACCCGGCCATCGCCGTGGCCAGAGTGAGGAGACTGAGGCGCGCTTTGACCAATTCGGCCAGATCGGCGGCGGCACTGGCGGCGCGCGGACGGGTCTGCAGGGCGGCTTTCATCAGGCGTGGACGAGTTGGCCGGTCTCGCGTTTGAGCTCGGCGGCGCGCGGCGAGAAGGCGGCGAGAAGAAAACACTGGGCCACCCCCAAAAACAAGATCAGGGCTCCGAGGGCAACGTGTGCCGTGGTAATGTCGGCCGCTTTGTCGGAGAGGACGGTCCAAGCGCCCAGACCGATCTGCGCCGCGACCATGACAACCCACCAACGGGAAGCAATACGCACGCCCATGGCCGCGCGGCGCGCGTGCCACGCATAGGCGATGAACCCGAGGACAATAATCACCGCCATGAGGCGATGGAGCATGTGGACATGGATATTGACCAGTGTGGTCGGCACTTCGCCCGAGGCGATGCGTTGCGCGTTGATCGCCGTGAGTTGTTCCGCGCTGACCGAGGGCCAGAGTTGGCCGTAAGCCAAAGGGAAATCGTGGATAGCGAGGCCGGCATGTTCGTGCCGCATGGTCGCCCCGACGGCGAGTTGCAGATAGACGAGAATGGTCAGGGTGATGGCCCAGCGGAGGAGTCCGGGCGCATGCCAGCGCCAGCGCGCGCCGCCCGTGGCAAAAGCTTTGCTCAGGGCGATGGCAATGACGACAAGCAGACTGATGTAGGCCTGCGCGAGCATGCCATGGAAAATACCGATTTCATCTTTGATCAGAACCACGCGCAATCCGCCGAGGACGCCTTGCACGACGACGGCGGCGACCGCGATGTAGCCGAGCACACGCACCCAACGGCGCGGTTCGGCGAACCAAAGGATCACGGCGAGAATGACAGTGAGAAGTCCGACACCCGAGGCGATGAGCCGGTGCGCGTGTTCGTAGAAAATTCCCCCCACCCAACGCGAGATGGGAAAAGTGAACATGTTGTAGCCGTAGCTGTTCGGCCAATCGGGCACGGTCATGCCCACACCCTTCGAAGTAACAAGGCCGCCGCTGATGAGCAGAATAAAGGCGCAGACCGCGGTGAACACGGCGTAAGCGAAGACGAGGGTTCGTCCGGTGCCGTAGTGTGCCGCCGTGCCGTGCATGGGATCGCGCGCGTCAGGCGCGGACTCAGTGAACTTCCAACCGCGCGCCTTCGGGCGCTTTTTCGTCCTGCGGGAGGAAATCTTTGTCCATGCCGGGCACGCTGTATTCGTAGGGTCCGTTGTAGACGATCGGCGTTTTGTCGAAATTGCCGTGTCCCGGAGGCGAAGGAACGGTCCACTCCAGCGTGGTGGAATGCCACGGATTTTTGCCGGCCGGTTTGCCGTGGCGCAGGCTCCAGATGAAATTCCAGAGGAAGATGAAAGTGGCCAGACCCATGCCGAACGCGGCCCAGCTGACGAAGACGTTTATCGGTTGCAGGGCACGGAGGTGGTCGTAGACGGTCGGATCGGCGATACGGCGCATCATGCCGCCGAGGCCGAGGTTGTGCATGGGAAAGAAGGTCAGGTTGAAAAAGATGAAAGTGGCGTAGAAGTGAATCTTGCCCAGCGTTTCATTCATCATGCGTCCGAACATTTTCGGATACCAAAAATAGATCGCGGCGAAGGCCCCGAAGAGACTGCCGCCGAAGAGCACGTAGTGGATATGCGCGACGATGAAATAGGAATTGTGGATGAACAGGTCGACCGGCGTCGAGGCCATGAAGATGCCGCTCAGGCCGCCGATGACGAACATGGAGACGAAGGCCAGGGCGAAGAGCATCGGCGTGGTGAACTCGATCGACCCGCGCCAGACCGTGCCCATCCAGTTGAACGTCTTGATGGCCGAAGGAACGGCGATGACCATGGTGGAAACCGAGAACGCGGCAGCGAGGGTGAGGTTCATGCCGCTGACGAACATGTGGTGTCCCCACACGATGAAGCCGAGGAACCCGATGGCCACCATGGCCCAGACCATCGCCTTGTAGCCGAAGATCGGCTTGCGCGCGAAGACGGGGAGGATTTCCGACACGAGCCCCATGGCCGGCAGGATCATGATGTAGACCTCGGGGTGTCCGAAGAACCAGAAGAGATGCTGCCAGAGGAGCGGCTGCCCGCCCTGCGCGGCGAAGAAGGTCGTGCCGAAGTTGAGATCGGTGAAGAGCATGGCGGCCGCCGCGGAAAGCACCGGCACGGCGAGGAGCAGCAACCAAGCAGTGAGGAAAAGTGCCCAAACGGAGAGCGGCAGCCGGAACATGGTCATGCCGGGCGCACGCATGTTGATGATCGTCGTGATGTAGTTGGTCGCGCCGGCGATGGACGAAAGGCCGTTGATGAAAAGCCCGACGCACCAGAGGCTCTGGCCGATCTGCGTGTTGTTGCTGTAGGCGGCGGTGGAACTGAGCGGCGCGTAAGCGGTCCAGCCGGATTGCGCCGCGCCACCGTCGACAAAGAAGCTGGCCACGATGACGATGCCCGAAATGACATAGAGCCAATAGCTCATCGCATTCAGCGTCGGGAACGCCATGTCGCCTGCCCCGATTTTCAACGGGATGAGATAGTTTCCGAATCCGCCGATGAGCAATGGCATGACGACAAGGAACACCATGACTGTGGCGTGCATGGTGAAGAACATGTTGTAGCCGCCGGGCAAGATGATGCCGTCCGTCGCGATGGTCGAAGGAAGCAGCTTGCCGATGAGCGGCACCTCGACACCCGGATAAGCCAGCTGGTAGCGGATCCCCATGGCGAGCAGGCCGCCGATGAGCAAGAAGACAAAACTCGTCCACAGATACTGCAGACCGATCATTTTGTGGTCGGTCGACCAGATGTAGGTGAAGAAGAAATTTTGTTTGTGGTGGTGTTCCTCGTGGTGGCTGTCCGCATGGGATTCCGGGACAAAGGTGGTGACGCTCGTGCTCATGGTTGTTCCTCTCTTACGTTACGCTGCGCGACGAGCGGCGGATTGGCCGGGACGGCAACGGATTGCGCCTCGGCGGCCTTCGCCGCGATTTTTCCCGCCTGCCACTTGTCGAACTCCTCCTGCGTGACCACGCGGATCGGCGCTTTCATGTTGTAGTGGCCCGAGCCGCAAATCTGGCTGCAGGCCAACTGGAAATTTCCCGTTTTGGTTGTCTCGAACCAGACCCACGCGATGGTGCGTCCGGGCACGGCGGCCTGATAAAGGCGGAATTGCGGGACGTAGAATGAATGGATCACGTCGCGCGAGTGCAGGTAGATGTGCACCGGCTTGCCCACGGGAATGACGAGTTCCGTGCTGGAAAAATCGTCCGCTCCGGCCGGATCGTCCGGCACGAGGGCGAATTTGTTGTCCACCGAATAAAGCGCGGTATCGACCTTGCCGAGTTTGCCGTCGGCGCCGGGATAACGCATGTCCCAGCCGAACTGGTAGCCGACGATGTCGACTTTTACCGAGTCGGCCGGCGGCTCGCTGTGGATCTCGCTCCACAAGCGGTTGCTGTAGATGACGAGGCCGATGAAAATCGCGGTGGGCACCGCGGTCCAGATGATCTCGAGCTTGTTGTTGCCGTGGCTGTAGTAGGCTTTCGATCCGGGGCGCTTGCGGTATTTGACGAGGTAATAAATATAGACGGCTTGGGTGAGGAGGAAGACCGCGCCGGTGAGGTAGAAGATGAAGTTGAGCAGCGCGTCGACTTTTTTGCCGCTGACCGTCACGCACTCGGGCGCCCAGTAGAGGTTCGACTCGCGCACTTGGGCGAAGGCATCGGGCGCGCATGCGGCGAAGATCGCCACGCAGAGCCAGAAAAGTTTGTGTGTCACCTTATTCATGATCATGCGCCGGGAGCGGGTGCGGGTGCCGCGGCATCGGGCGCGGGCGGCGCGGAGCCTTCGGCCGCAGCCGGGGCGTCTTCGAATTCGATGGCGGGAATGGCCTGAAGTTGGGCCTGGGTGTAAGGCTCGGTTTGTGCCGCGGTTTCCTCGCGGATCTTGGCAACTTGTTCGGCGCTGATCGGCGATTCGTTGTTGCCCCACTCGCTGCGGATGTAAGTGAGGATGGCCGCGATTTGGTCGTCCTTGAGTTGTTTCCACGGGGGCATGGCACCGTTGTAGGTGTCGCCTTTGACTTGGATGGCGCCCTGCAAGCCGTTCAGCAAAATGAAAACGAGATGGTTGTCGCCCTGCCAACCTTCGGTCAGCACCCACTCGCTGCCGACGAGAGTGGGAAATTGTCCGGCCACGCCGAGTCCGGTCGCTTGGTGGCAAGCGACGCAGTTCGCAGTATAGAGGCGTTTGCCCACGACCTTGGGATCGGGCGGGCCTTTGGCCACCGCACCGCCGCCGCTCCACGAGACCTGGGATGGGTTGAACACCTTCGACTCGAACCCGCCACTGTTAAAAGCGAGATATGCACCGCCCCAGAAAACGAGGGCCATGAAAAACGAAACCAGCCAGAGAGGGATCGGCTCGTAACCGTCGCGCGGGTCATCCTTTTCGCGCAGGATTGCGCCGTGCACGTCGCGCACGTTGAGGTCATCGCTCTCGCGATTCGCCTCGAACGTGTCGGGTCTGGGATTCTGGTTGTCCAGTTCGTCGATCATTGCGGCGGTTCCGGAGCTTCCGGCAGCGGGTAGTTGCGGTTAAGCGAAAGCAGATAGGCGACGAGCGCCTCGGCTTCATAAGTAGGCACAACCTCATAGCCGTCGGGCGGATTGTCCGGCGGGAGCAGATCGATGGCATTGGCCGAGCGCTGGCCTTCGATTTTCTGCAGACGGTAAAGATAGCGGTAAGACGGCATGATCGAGCCGGGGCTCACCGTGCCCGGCTGATAAAGATGCTGGTGATGCCACATGACACTGGGTTGGCGCGCGCCGATGTTGGTCAGATCGGGACCGGTGCGCATCGTGCCGAGGAACGCGGGGTTTTCCCGCATGTAGTCGCGGGCCACGGTGGGACGCGCGCCCCAACCGCGCTCGAGATCGGATCCGTAACCGACCTGACGCACTTGCTGGCTATGGCAATAGATACAGCCACTCGAGCCATAGACACGCTGGCCCGTCACCGCCATGCCGGAGAGCGGCGGAGGATTGATGTCACCGGTGTCCTCGGAGGTGAACGGCGTGAAGCGTCCTAGTTGCAGATACGGATACGCGACAAGTCCGATCCACGAAGAAAGGAACGTAAGGAACGCCCCGATGATGATGACCGGCATCTTGTTCATGGGGCAATCGGCTCCGGTTCGCGTCCTTGGTCTGTGCCGAAAAGGGTCGGTCCCTCACGGCGCGTGCCGGCTTTGAGCAGGAGCAGGGTGAAGCTGGTGGCGAAAACAATGTGACCCGCGGTGAGAAGGATGCCCGATCCGCTACGCAGGAACAGCCAAGGCTTGGTGTAATCGAGCGACGCCATGAAGGTGATGCCCGGATCGAGCAGGGCAAGGCCTTGGAGGATGCCGCCGATGGTCAAGGCGACGACCATTACGCCGATGCCGATGGCCACGAGCCAGAAGTGCCAGCGGATGAGGCGGGCGGACGGCCACTCCCATCCGACAACGCGCGGCATGATGTAATACATCGAGCCGAACATGATCATGGTGAAGAACGCGTAGAGTCCGAGGTGGGCGTGGCCGACCGTGTAGTGCGTGAAGTGTGTGATCTTGTTGAGCAACGGGATAGCCATGAAGCTCCCCTGCACGCTGGCCAGGGTGTAGCACATCGCACCGAAAACGGTGAAACGCAGAGTCGGACTCCATTTCAAGGCGCCGAAATTGCCGCGCACGGTCATATGGTGGTTGATCGCGGTGGTGATGACCGGGATGAACATCATGATGCTGGCCACCACGCTGGCGCTGACCATCCAAGCGGGAAAGGGACCGCCGATGAGATGGTGCATGCCATTCCAGCTGTAGAAAAGGGCGAGCGACCAGAAGCCGAGAATGCTCAGGTAGTAGCTGTGGATGGGGCGTCCGAGGACCTTCGGGATGAAATAATACGCGGCAGCCAAACCGATGGGGGTGAACCACAATCCGAGCGCATTGTGTCCATACCACCAGTTGACCGCACCCTGCGCGCCACCCTGGATCGGCTCGAAGTTGAGCAGGATGTTCGCCGTCGAATAGAGCCACGGAAACCAAATGAAGGCGGCGAGAAGATACCATTGGCTGACGTAAACATGCCCGGGCTGGCGGAAGCGGAACATAATCACGGCCCAGACCGCGATGAGACCGAAAGCGACGAAAAGCATGAGGCTCGCGTAGTTCGGAAACTCGAGCCACTCGATCGAACGACTGTCGCCGGAAAGAATGCCGAAAATTCCGAGGAGCACGCCAATGTTCCAGAAGATGGCCGCGCAGATAAGGAGTTTCGAGTGGCGCAGCGGCGTGCGGCAGAGACGCGCCATGAGCCAGAGGGAAGTGCCGATGGCGGCCGATGAGGCCCACCCGTAAGCCACCGCATTCAAGTGTGCGGGACGCACACGGCCGAAGGTCAACCATCCCCACTGATCGAGGAGGTGCGGCGCGTTCATCTTGAACGAAGCGAGCAGCGCAAAAAGCGTTCCGACAAGGAGCCAGAAAACCGCGGATCCGAAGAAAAGAAGCACAGGCACGCGGGTCGACTCGTCGATGCGCGCGCGTTCTGCTTTGTCCATGGCGGGCGCCGCGGTGGAAGAATGGGCGGTGGTCGTCGCGCTCATGATTTCAAAGCAATGGCGCCGCGCCGCAACGGGCGGTCGGCGTTTTTGTCGGCAAAGGCATCCGTCGCGGTGCCGACCGGTTCGTCGGCGTCAAAAATGGATTTCGATCCATCCTCGAGGTTGCGGAACTGCCCGGTCTTGGCCGCCCAGTAGAACGCGGCAAGCGTGGATCCGCCGAAGAAAATGAGCCCGGCAGCGAGAAGGATGTAAACGATGGCGTTCATGGTCGGGCGGGCGCGTTGGTCGCCGCGGTCGCAGGAGCCGGGGTAGCGGCGGGAGCGGGCGGCGCGTCGAAAGGCGGCGGCGTGGGTTGCGGGGCGGCGAGGCCGCCGGGTTTGACTGCCGAGCCGAGAGGAGCGGCGGGATCGACGGCGTAGGCGGAGCGGGGTTCGCCCTGCACGGAAAGCTTTTGCACCGCGAGTTCCATCGCAAGGTCGAGCGGAATGCGCACGGTTTCCTTCGCGCGGTCGGCCCACGCGTAGCTCGCGGTCAGGTTGTTGTTCTCGTCGTTGATCTTTTGCAGGATTTCGTAGCGCTGCTTGGCGCGGATGGCTTCCTCGTCGAAGGCTTGCCGGTCGCCCGAGTTGACCATCCATTGCACGGCGAGGGCGAAAAGCGCGAAAATGACAAACGTCCCGGCGAACATCGGCCAGATGCTTTTGCTTTTCGCGGGTCTGTGCGGAACGTGTTCCATTTAGTTGCGGAGATTGATCGAGCGTTTGAGGCGCGGGTCGCGCAGCGGCCAGAGCGGCGTGTCACCGAGGCATTTCATGAACACGGCGGCCAGCGTCGCGCCGATGGCGAGAACGCAGATCAAATCGAGCCAGTGGGGCGAAGCGCCCGCTTTGTGGTAGGTCGGCAGCACGATGATATACATGTCGAGCATGTGCATGAGCAGGATCCAGACCGCCACGGCACAAAGCAGCGCAGGCCTTTTCTTCGTGCCTTGGAAAAGCAGGACAACAAACGGCAGGAAGAAGTGGCCGATGACCATGATGATGTTGAGCGTGTTCCAGCTGCCGGTGTTGCGGCGCAGGTAGTAAATCGTCTCCTCCGGGATGTTGGCATACCAGATGAGCATGTATTGGCTGAAGCCGATGTAGGCCCAGAAGACGGTGAAGGCCAACATGAGCTTGCCCATGACGTGGTAGTGCTCGATCGAGACGATGCCCTCGAGGTAGCCGGCGCTGCGCAGGGCGGTGACGAGCAGCACGAGCACGCACATCGAACTGAGGGCCGAGCCGGCGAAGATGTAGACGCCCCACATGGTGGAGAACCAGTGGAAGTCGAGGCCCATGAGCCAATCGAACGCGCCGAAGGTGAGCGAGAGCGCGAAGAGCGGGATCATCCCGAAGACCATCTTGCGCGAGAACCAAGTATAACGCGCATCGCCGTCCTTGTCCTGCCGCACCGAGTTGCGGCGCAGGAGGAACGCGGCGAGACTGAAGAAGCCGAGATAAAAGGCGGCGCGGATCCAGAAGAAGGGTTGGTTCAAATAGGCGGCTTTGCCGTCAAGGAGCGGATCGACACCGGGTGCGATCTTCATCCACTTGAAAAGCGTCGGCGCGTTGAGAACGATCGGAATAAAGAGCAACGCGATGACCGGGAAGAGCCACGCCACGTTTTCCAGCTGCCGCCGCACGACCACGCTCCAATCCGCGTCGACCGCGTGGTGCACGAGGATCCAAAAGAGCGAGCCCGCACAGATGGTGAAGAAGAACGCGAAAGCAAAGAGCCAGGAGAAAGCAAACTGTTTCGAGTAGGTCAACCCGCCCCACGAGGCCAGGCCGAGCGCGACGATGGCCAACGCGACGGTGAAGAGCAGTTTCCCGCCGAAGCCCTGGTAATCGAAATATTCCTTCACGCTCTTTTTCTCGGAGTGGTCGCTCATGGCTGCGGCAGCGCCTCCAGTTTGGTCCGCTCGTCCGCCGGCACGTCATTGAGCGTGGCGGTTTGGGCGAGTTGCAACGCGCGAATGTAGGCCACGATAGCCCAGCGGTCTTCGAGTTGTATATTCGCCCCGTAGCCAAGCATGGTGTTCTTGCCGTGCACGATGGTGTTGTAGAGCTCACCGTCGGCCATCTGGCGGAGACGGTCTTGATGGTAGCTGGCGATGGCCACGAGCCCGTATTGTCCGGTTACGCCGTTGCCGCCGCCCGAGGCACCATGGCACACCGCGCAGAAAATCTGGTAGCGCTCCTTGCCGCGCTGCATGAGTTCGGCCGTGACCGGCAGCGGTATACCTGTGCCCCATTGGTCGCCGAAGCGGCCGGTGTTCAGGTAGTCGGTCCCAGAGCTGAAGCGAACCGCGTTGTATTTGCCCTCATCGGGGAAAGGATTGTCCTTGGACTGCGGTGCCTCGTAGCCGATCGGCACCGTGCCGGCGACGGGCAAGCGGTTGCCGCGATTGTCGGAGAAAAATTTGCTCGGGACCTGCGACTTCACCTTCGGCTGGTGGTCCATATCCGGAAAAATCTCGATCGGCGGCTTGGTGCTCTTCTGTCCGCGGAAGCCCGCCACGGTGAAGAGGCCGACGAGAAAAAGGCCGAGACCGATGAAGAAGTAGCGCAGCATATCAGTCCTCGTAAACCAGCGTGATGTGCTTCGCGCCGAGACCCTCGAGCATCGCGCGGGTGGCCTCCTCGTCGAACTCCGGGTCGGTCGCCTCGATGGCGAGGAAAAATCCGTCGTCGCTCACCCGGTCAAAGCGGTTCCAGTTGAAGATCGGATGGTTCCAGCGCGGCAGTCCGTTGAGCGCGAGCATGCCGAACGTCGCGGTGAAGGCGGAGAGCAGAACAGTGAGCTCGAACATGATCGGGAAAAAGGCCGGCACGGTGAAAAAGTTGGTCGGTTTGCCCGCGACGATGAGCGGATACTCGATGCTCGAGGGATAGAAGGTGAGCGCCGCGGCGATGGTCAGGCCGGTGATGCCGCCAATGAAAACCAGCGCGCTGAGCCAGGATTTCTTCACGCCCATGGCGTGATCCATACCGTGGATGGGAAACGGCGAATAAACATCCCAGCGGGTGTAGCCGGCATCGCGCACTTTCTCCGCCGCGTGATAAAGCGCGGAGGCGGACGGCACCTCGGCGGCCATGCCGAAAAGCGGCGAATCGGGATTGCCGGCGCGTTGCATTTTAGTGCGCGGCTCCTTTCACCGCAACGGGTTCGCGATGGTGATCGTCGTGCCCGTGGTGCGGATCGGCTTCGGGCAGGACGGCTTTCACTTCAAAGATACAAATCATCGGCAGCCAGCGGATGAAGAGCAGGAAGAGGGCAAGGAAAATACCGAAGGTGCCGGTGAAGGTCCAGATGTCGACCCACGTCGGATAGAACATACCCCAGCTCGAGGGCAGGAAATCGCGGTGCAGCGAGGTCACGATGATGACGAAGCGCTCGAACCACATGCCGGCATTGACGAAGTTGCAGATGATGAAGACCCAGATGACGTGGCGCCGGAAGTAACGGCTCCAGAAAAGCTGCGGCGCGACCACGTTGCAGAAAATCATCGACCAGTAAGCCCACCAATATGGCGCGGGATTGGCGCCGAGTGCGGCCATCTCCGGCCCGATGCCCGGCACCCACGAGAACCAAGACATGAAAGGCGCGGCCAGACGATTGTGCACGAAGACATAGCGCTCGTAGGGGTTGCCGCTATACCACGCGATAAAGAACTCCATGGCGTAGGCGTAGCCGACGATCGATCCGGTCAGGACGATGATCTTGCACATCTTGTCGACGTGGTCGTCGGTGATAAGATCGTGCAGTCCGAAAATGGCGCGCGCCGGCAACATGATGGTCAGCACCATGGCGAAACCGCCGAAGATGGCGCCGGCCACGAAGTAGGGCGGGAAGATGGTGGTGTGCCAACCGGGAATGACGGACGTGGCGAAGTCGAAGGACACGACCGAGTGCACCGAGAGAACGAGCGGCGTGCTCAACCCGGCCAGGATGAGGTAGGCCATTTCGTAGTGGCGCCATTGGCGGTTGCCGCCGCGCCAGCCGAGTGCCGCGATGCCGTAAATGAATTTGCGCAGCTTGGTCTTGGCGCGATCGCGCAACGTGGCCAGATCGGGAACGAGGCCCGTATACCAGAAGAGGATGGAAACGGTGAAATAGGTCGAGACGGCGAAAACGTCCCAGAGAAGCGGACTGCGGAAGTTCTGCCAGATGGCGTTGGAGTTCGGCACCGGCGCCAGGAACCACACCATCCAAATACGGCCGACGTGGATGAGCGGGAAAATGCCGGCGCAAACCACGGCGAAAAGCGTCATCGCTTCGGCCGCGCGGTTGATCGAGGTGCGCCATTTCTGCCGCGTGAGGAACAAGATGGCTGAAATGAGCGTGCCGGCGTGACCGATACCGATCCAGAAGACAAAGTTGGTGATGTCCCACGCCCAACCGACCGGATGGTTCAAGCCCCACACGCCAACGCCGGTCGAGATGAGGTAGCCGATGCAAAGCACGCTGCAAACAGCCAGCGCGCTGCTGATGGTGAAGAGAACCCACCACCAAACGGGGGCTTTCTTCTCGGTGACCGACGCAACGTGGTCGGTGATCCACGCCATCGACCGGTTGTTCGTGACAAGCGGCGCGCGGGTGATGCGCTGCTCCGCTGCCTCGCGGTTCTGCATGATCGCGTCAGCCATAATCAGTGCGCGGGCGCCTCCTTCGCATGTCCGGCCGGTGCGCCGTGCGGATCGGCCGCATGCGCCTCATGGCCGTTGCTGCCTTCGCCGTGCCCGCCGTGGTGCGGATGACCGTTGGCCCAACCGACTTTGTCCGCCCCGGGCATGGCCATGTTCGGGTTTTTGATCCGCGCGAGGTAGGTCGTGCGCGGCGAAACATTGAGATACTTCAGCATTTCGTAGTTGCGCGGCTCTTTTTTGAGTTGCGCGACGCGGCTCTTCGGATCGTTGATGTTGCCGAAGACGATCGATTCGCTCGGGCAGGCCTGCTGGCACGCGCTCTTCACGTTCGGGAAATCCACTTTCGATTTGTCGCTCGGGCCGGCTTTGACCGCGTGCGTGATCTTGGCTTCCTCGATGCGCTGGATGCAGTAGGTGCATTTTTCCATCACGCCGCGCATGCGCACGGTGACGTTCGGGTTCTTCGACATCTGCACACTCTCGGCCATGCCCTTCTTGGCCAGCGGCCCGAAGTAGAGCTTGTCGAGCGGACGCTGGTTGTAATCGAAGAAATTGAAGCGGCGCACTTTCCACGGGCAGTTGTTCGCGCAGTAACGCGTGCCGATGCAGCGGTTGTAGGCCATGAGGTTGAGGCCGTCCTCGCTGTGCACCGTGGCGTTGACCGGACACACCGTTTCGCACGGCGCGTTCTCGCAATGCTGGCACATGATGGACTGCGGGAGCATCTCGGGATCGTTTTCGTCGCCCGCGAAATAGCGGTCCATGCGGATCCACGCCATGTTGCGTCCGCGCGAGACCTGGTCTTTGCCGACGATGGGCACGTTGTTTTCCGCCTGACAGGCGACAACGCACGCGTTGCAACCCGTGCAGGTGCTGAGATCGACAGTCATGCCCCATTGCTCGGGCGAATCGAGTTTGGGATGCGTGAAGAGCGAGATGTTGGGCGGGATGTGTCCATCCATGCCCATGGTCTGCGCGAACGTCGGTTCTTTCGCGTAGCGCTCCATGGTCGCTTCGCGCACCAGGTCACGCCCTTCCATGCTCTGATGGGTCTGCGTCTCGGCAAACTTGTGCTTCGCGCCGGTGCGTTTGACCGCCGTGCCCGTGGCGAAAGCCATGCATTGCGTGGTGCGCAGCGGGTAAGCGTCGAACCCGACATGGTCGGTGACATGCGAAATATTCACGCGGCCGTAACCGAGCGCGATACTCACCGCATCGTCGGCGTGACCCGGAGCAATCAACGCGGCGGCTTCGATCTTGCGACCATTGGCCGACATCTCAAGCATGTCGCCGGTGGCGAGGCCGAGTGATTTTGCCGTGGCCGGACTAACCAGCGCGGCATTGTCCCATGTTACCTTCGTGGCGAAGTCCGGCGTCTCCTGCAGCCAACCGTTGTTGGCGTAGCGTCCGTCGTCGATCGTGCTGCTCGGCGTGAAGGCCACCTCGATTCCGTTCGATGGCGCCGGACGATAAGCGGTGGCCAACGCGGCCGCTCCGCCCGCATTGAAAGCAGGCGTCGCTTCGGGCCACGCGGTTCCGGTGAGAAATCCCTGACGCAGAAATTCGGTCCACTTCGCCTCGAGATTACCGCCGCCCGCGACTTCCGAGAATGTATCACGCACGAGCTGCGGTCCGATCGGTTCGGCGTTTCCGGCCAAGCGGTTGAGGATCTCGAGTTCGTTTACGCCGCCCCAAAGCGGGAGGATCATGGGCTGAACCGCGCAGATGGTTCCATCCGAGCTGCGCGCATCGCTCCAACTTTCGAGATAGTGCGCCTGCGGCACGTGCCATTTCGTGGCGGCTGCGGTTTCGTCCTCGTAGATGCCGAGATGCACGGAGACCGGAACGCCGGCGAGCAAATCGCCGAAGCGCAGGTCGGCCGGCGCGTTGTAGACCGGATTGCCGCCGAGGATAAAAAGATTCTTCACACGGCCGGCTTCCATCGCGGCGGCAAGTTCGGCGATGGATGCGGACTGCGGACGCTGGACGCGCGCGCCGCGCAGAGTTTTGCCCGCGGCCCCGAGCGCGTCGTTGATGGCGAAGCCGAGCGCCTGCACCGCGGCGGGTTGCTGTTTGCCGACAACGACGATGCTTTTGCCCGGCGAGGCGGCGAGATCTTTGGCGCATTCGGCGATCCATTGCGGATCGGCGGAGAGTTGTCCCTCGGGGAAAGCGGCAACGACGGACGCAAGCGCGCCATCACCGGTGAGCGTGGCGATCTGCTGCGCGAGGGCACGCAGGAATGGACCAGCCTCGGAAGGTTTGATGCGCAGGCGGTGATCGGCCATGCCGCCGGTCGGCGTGTAACGCGTCTCGGCGACATAAAGGCGGTTCATCGGCTGACCCGGCTCGCTGATGCGGCGGCGTGCGGAGAAGCCGCGCACTTGGTCGAGTCCGCTGAAGGACACGTTGAGAAAATCGTCATCGACCGCGAGGACTTTGTCCGCTGCGCTGAAATCGGGCGTCACTTCGACACCGGCACCGAAGCTGGCGGCAACGGCCGCATCGTGTTCGGATGCGCCAAGCGGTTCGTATTCGGCCCAAAGAATGTTGGGATATTTCTGACGCAACTGCGCGAGCAAACGATCGCGCGTCGGCGAATCAACGCGTTCGACGAGGAAAGCAAGACCTTCACCGCCGCCCGCTTCGGCTGCGGCGCGGATTTCATCGAGCTTGGCGGCAAGCGCGGCCGCATCGGTTTTTTGTCCGTCCGCTTTGATCGTGCGCGAACGGTTCGGATCGTAAAGATCGAGGACCGAAGCCTGCGCGAAGGTATCCGTGCCACCGTTGCTGATGGGGTGGAGCGGATTGCCTTCGAGTTTGGTCGGACGCCCATCGCTCGTCGTGGCGATGAGCGGCGTGGCTCCGTTGCGCCGCGGTTGCGATGTCGCGTAGTAGAGGAATTTCCCGGGGATGGTCCACTCGACGCCTTGGGTGAAAGGAACAAGGTAAGCTTCGGGACGACGGCATCCGGTCAGACCGATGCCGGCCAGGGCCATCGATCCACCCATGAGTTGGAGGAAATTGCGGCGCGAAATTTCGCCGCCGTGCCATTCGGCCGCGCCCTGCGGAAATTCGCGTTCGAGCGCGTCGACGAATTCCGGCGTGGAAGCGAGTTCATCCAAGCTGCGCCACAATGGCGGCTTCGCCTCGCGGGCGGGATGGGGAAGGACGCGTTTCATATCAGCGATGGCATCCTCCGCAGGTGACCGGCGGGTTCACGTTCCATTCCTTTTTGAACTGCGTGCCCATGGCGAGTTGCTCCTGCGCCGAAGCGGGACGCCAGTTGAGATTGTAGATTTCCGAGGGCGGGCGCAGGAATTTTTCCGGCTCGCGATGGCACTCGAGACACCAGGCCATGCTGAGCGGCTGCGCCTGATAGACGACGGGCATTTCGTTGATCTGTCCGTGACAGCTGTAGCAGCTGATGCCGCGATTCACGTGCACCGCGTGGTTGAAATACACGTAGTCGGGCGCTTTGTGGATGCGCACCCATTGCACCGGCGTGCCGGTTTCCCAACTCGCGCGCACCGCGGCGAGCTTCGGGCTCTGCGCTTTGATCTGCGAGTGGCACGACATGCAGGTCTGCGTGCTCGGGACATTTGAGTGGCCCGCAACCTCGACGTAGCTGTGGCAGTAACGGCAATCCATGCCGAGTTGCTCGACGTGGATGGCGTGAGAGAACGGCGCCGGCTGGTCCGGCATGTAGCCCACATTGGTGTATTTGGGCGTGAAGTAATACCAGATGCCCCCCGTGACCACGGCGCCCAGCACCGTCACAATGAGCAAGAGCTTCAGCGGTATCCAATTGGCCCAACGTGGGAAAAAATTTGCCATCCAATTAACGAAACGCTCCGCGACTTCCGCGGAGCGCAATTAAGCCTACTATTAATTCCTCTAATAGCAACAATGATTTTTCTCTGATGAAAAAAGTGTCGCAAAACGGGCCGACAGGATACTTTCCTGGGTCGATGCTTGCGACCAACCGCCAACCGACGCGCATGCGCGCCATGGTCGCGGTCGCCCTGGTTTTTGCCTGGGCCGCTCAGGTGGCGCTCGCCCTCACCCCGGCCCAACCAGAACTGCCGAAAATCGCCCTGACCATCGGCGAGATCCGCATCGACGCCGAAGTGGCCGACGATCCCGACGAGAAAACCATCGGATTGATGGGACGCAAAGAGTTGGCCGAAGGCAGCGGGATGCTCTTTGTCTTTTCGCGGCCGCAACCCATGGGATTTTGGATGAAAGATACCCTCGTCCCGCTCTCCATCGCGTACATCAACGGCGAGGGTGTTATTCGGGAAATCCATGATATGCAACCACTTGACGAAAGCGTCATGAACAGCGTTTTCCAAGATTTGGTCTACGCCTTGGAAGTTCCGCAGGGCTGGTTCGCAAAAAAAGGCATCTTGGCCGGCGACAAGGTCCTCGGCCTGCCCAAGCCCTCCTCCACAGATTAGAAACAGATCTCGATTATCTGTTTCTAACAAACCCAGTGAATTTGCCTCTCGACCAACTTCCCATGCCGGGCATTTCCCGCGCGGTGCTCATCGCCATGCTGGCCGCCTCGGCCGCGGTCGCGGGTTTTGCCATCAGCAGTCAGAGCTATTGGATCGATGAAGCGACATCGCTGATCGTGGCCATGTCCCCCAACCCCTCCGAGGCGTGGAGATACGCGCAAGCGGTGGGCGGCTCCACCATCCAGATGCCGCTCCACAACATCTATCTTTACGCGTGGCACAAAATCATCGGCGGTGGCGAATGGTCCATGCGCGCCGCGAACATCCCGTTGTTCCTCTTCGGTCAACTCGCTTTTCTTTTGCTCCTGCGCGCGCGACCGCGTTTGGCCCTGACCGCAGCCGGACTTTCGCTCGTTTGTCCCACGGTGTGGATGTATCTCGACGAGGCGCGCCCTTACATCATGCAATACGCGGCCGCTTGCTGGCCGACCGCGGCACTTCTCCGCGCCGCTTTGCCCGGAGCGTTTCCCGACGAATGGAAAACCCCGGAAATTCTTTTGCTCGCGCTCGGTCTCATTCTGCTCGCCGGATCGAGTCTGCTTGGAGTGCTCTGGGCCGTCGCGTTCATTCCCGTGCTGCTCTGGCTGTGGAAAACTCCGCAGACTTCGGAAACACCGAAACGCGCCGGCACGATTTTGCTCTCCGCTATCGCCCTCCCGTTTGTTGCCTTGGCCGCGTTCTACCTCTTCACCTTCGAGACGGCCGGTGGCGGATATTTCCGTCCGGGCACAGGCATTGTCTCGCTGCCTTATGTCGCCTACGAGTTCCTCGGTTTTTCCGGGTTCGGTCCGGGCCGGGTCGAGTTGCGCACCGCGCCCGGCGCGGCCCTGCGCGCACATGCCGTCGCCTTGCTTCCACTCGCCGCGGTCATCGGGATGCTCGGTGTTTTCGCGCTGCAATGGTTGCGCACCCATCGCATCGATCACCGACTCCTCATCGCCTTCGCTCTGGCTATCGTCTTGCCCTCGATCATCGCCGTGTTCGGAATGCTCGTTTCCGATTACCGCCCGCTGCCGCGTCATTTCATGCCGGTGTTGCCCGCGGTCATTCTCGCCTTGGCCGCACTTCTTCCCGCTGCGCTGGCCCAGAAACACATCGTCGTTCGTGCCGCCGCCGTTCTACTCCCGCTGCTTTGGCTGGGATCTTCGCTCAACCTGCGCTGGCGCGAAGCGCACGCCAAGGACGACTACCGCACGGCGGCCGCCATCGCCGCCGCCGCGTTGCGCGAAAACAAAGAAGTCTGGTGGGCGGCCGATGCCGCCGCCGCGTTCATTTATTTCACGCCGGTCGCGCTGGAAAATGTCCCGGGCCGCGCCTGGGCCATGCAAGCGCCGCAATGGGACGACATCCGCTTCAAGTTTCCTCCGCGCGTCATCGTGATAAGCAAGCCGGACATCTACGATCCGGCGGGCGCGGTGGCGCGCTACGCGGCGGAAAACCACTTTGTTCCGGCGCTGAAACTCCACGCGTTCACCATTCTCGCGCGCGAGAACGACTCGCTGCCCGCCATCGCCCCGTAACCGGCGAAGCGCGGCTTGCCTTGCCCGCTGTCCGTCAACATCCTGCGCGCCATGTCGAACCACCCGCAGTCCACGACCGAGCTTTACGCGCGTCATGTCGTGCCGACTTACGGACGCTTCCCGCTTTGCCTCGCGCACGGCAAAGGCGTGCGGGTGTGGGACGAGGACGGCCGCGAATACTTGGACTTCACCTCCGGCATCGCGGTGAATGCCCTCGGTCACGCGCATCCCGCCTTGCGCGATGCCCTCGCGGCGCAAGCCGGGGAACTGGTCCACACCTCGAATCTTTTTTTGACCCGACCGCAGGCCCTGCTCGCCGCGCGCTTGGGAAAAATGGTCGGCCCCCGCGGAAAAATTTTTTTCTGCAACAGCGGCGCCGAAGCCAACGAGGGCCTCTACAAACTCGCGCGCAAAAACGGGTCGGCCCGAGGACGCCACGAGATCATCACTCTGGATAGTTCCTTCCACGGACGCACGCTGGGCGGCATCGCCGCCACCGGACAGAGCAAAGTGAAGCTCGGATTCGGTCCGCCGGTCGACGGCTTCATCAATGTGCCCGCGCAAATTGAATGCGTGACCAATGCTGTCGGACCACGCACCGCGGCGATTCTGGTTGAACCGATCCAAGGCGAAGGCGGTGTGCGCCCGCTGCCAGCCGAATTTCTCCGCGCGTTGCGCGCGTTCTGCGACGAGCATGGTTTGCTTTTGCTCTATGACGAAGTGCAGTGCGGACTCGGACGCACGGGACATTGGTGCGGATGGCACGCCACGGGCGCGCCGGATGTCGTCCCCGATGCGGTCAGTTGGGCCAAGGGCATCGGCGGCGGATTTCCGCTCGGCGCTTTCTGGGTGCGCGAGCCTTATGCCGACGTGCTCGGGCCCGGCACGCACGGCACCACTTACGGCGGATCTCCCCTCGCCTGCGCCGCGGCCAACGCCGTCTTCGACACGATCGAAAAAGAAAACCTGCTGGCCAACGCGACCGCACGCGGCGGGCAGTTGCGTGAAAGCGCGAAAAAACTCCCGCTTGTCCGCGAGGTGCGCGGAGCTGGATTACTTCTGGGTTTGGAAATCGCCGACTTCGCCGCCAATGAAGGCGAGACCGGAACGCCGGCCCTGCGCCTGACCTTGCGCCTGATCAAAGCCGGGCTCCTCGTGGTCCCGGCGGGTGAGAACACCATTCGGCTTCTCCCCCCGCTCAATGTCACGGCCGGGGAGTGCGATGAGGCCCTCGGCATCCTGCGCGACATGCTGGCCGCGGCAAAACCTTTGGCCTAAACTTTGGTCCCGCATGAAGCACCTGCTCGACATCGAGACGCTGGACCGCTCCGACATCGCCCACATCTTGGACATGGCCGCCGAGATGAAAAAATGGCGCGGACC
>Ga0163212_1000388_pt1 | contig 19320 bp, 17 predicted proteins | sample Malawi_45m_30L_FD_113532 | JGI IMG/M metagenome (GOLD analysis project Ga0163212, IMG submission 113532) | Freshwater microbial communities from Lake Malawi, Central Region, Malawi to study Microbial Dark Matter (Phase II) - Malawi_45m_30L | ecosystem: Environmental > Aquatic > Freshwater > Lake...
AATCTATCAGCTGAAGTCGTTGCTCGATAAGTGATTCACCTTTTGGTCGTCTGCTACGGCTGGGGCGTAAAGAGCTAGGAAACCCACTACCGCCGTACCCGCAAACGTCGTCACACGCGACTGCTGGGCAATATGAACGCCGACTTCGGTCTGACCCGAGCCCGGTTACGCATCCTCGATATCGTTGTTCAATTACGAGGGACACCTTGCCCACCAGCATGCCGCGGCCGACCGACATGCCGCGATCCGCCGAACGACTAGCAGCCGTCGCGCTTACTCAGGTCTGCGAATTTGTCGAGGGCTGAACGGTTCCAGCGAGCTGGCGCACGCGGACATGCAGCTCGCGCAACTGACGCTCGGTGACTTCCGTCGGCGCGTCGGTGAGCGGGCAGGCAGCCGTCTGCGTTTTGGGGAATGCAATGACGTCGCGGATGCTGTCGGCACCCGACATCAGCATGGCAAGTCGGTCGAGACCGAAGGCGATACCGCCATGCGGCGGCGCCCCGTACTTGAGGGCATCGAGCAAAAAGCCGAACTTGCGCCGGGCTTCCTCGGTTTCGATGCCGAGAAGATCGAACACGGTCGACTGCAACTCTTGACGAAAGATGCGCACCGAGCCACCGCCGATCTCGGACCCGTTGAGTACCATATCATAGGCTTTGGCGAGGGCGTTGCCCGGATCGGCCTTGAGTGCTTCAGGGTCGAGATTCTTTGGCGAGGTGAACGGGTGATGCATCGCCACCCAGCGCTTCTCGTCCGCGTCGAACTCGAACATTGGGAAGTCGATCACCCACATCGGGGCCCAGGCGCCCGTTAGCAACTTCATGTCATGACCGATCCGCAGGCGCAGCGCACCCATCGAGTCGTTGACTACTTTGGCGCTGTCGGCGCCGAAGAAAATGAGATCGTCATTCTGCGCGCCGCTGCGCGCGAGTATGCCGACCACGGCCTCATCAGAGAGGAACTTGATAATCGGCGACTGCAGACCCTCACGGCCCTTGGCGATTTCATTGACCTTGATATACGCCAGCCCGCGCGCGCCGTAACGCGCCACATAAGCCGTGTAATCATCGATTTCCTTGCGGGTCAGCGCGCCACCCGCAGGCACACGCAGCGCGACCACCCGGCCATTCGGGTCTTTCGCGGGCTCGGCAAACACTTTGAAGTCGCAGGTTGCAACCAGATCGGCGACATCGACGAGTTCGAGCGGGATACGAAGATCGGGCTTATCGCTCCCATAGCGACGCATGGCCTCGGCATAGGTCATGCTCGGGAAAGGCTCCGGCAGCTCGACATTGCCGACGGTCTTGAAGATATGGCGAATCAGACCCTCCATGATCGACATGATCTCGTCCTGTGACAGGAACGAGGTTTCGATATCGAGCTGGGTGAAGTCGGGCTGGCGATCAGCACGCAGATCCTCGTCGCGGAAACAGCGCACGATCTGGTAATACCGATCGAAGCCAGAGACCATCAGCAACTGCTTGAAGATCTGCGGCGACTGCGGCAAGGCAAAGAATTTACCGACATGCGTACGCGATGGTACGAGATAGTCGCGCGCGCCTTCGGGCGTGGCCTTGGTCAGCATAGGCGTTTCGATGTCGACGAAGCCCGCGTCATCGAGGTAATTGCGCATCGCGCGCGTAATTTGGTGACGCTGCCGCAGGCGCTGACTCATGACGTCGCGACGCAGATCGAGGTAGCGATACTTCAATCGCACTTCCTCAGACACATTCTCGTCGAGTTGGAACGGCAAGGACTCCGAGCGGTTCAAAAGTTCGATGCGCCGCGCAAGCATCTCGACTTTGCCCGAGGCGAGGTTCGCATTGGTCGTGCCGTCGGGGCGCGGACGCACCGAACCGGTGATGCTGACGACGTATTCGTTGCGCAGTTTCTCGGCCTCAGCGAAGACTTCGGGGACGTCGGGGTCACAGACCACCTGCAGCAGCCCCTCGCGATCGCGCAGGTCCACGAAGATGACGCCGCCGTGATCACGACGCCTATGAACCCAGCCTGCAACCGTGACGGTGCTGCCGATGAGGGTCTCGTTGACCTGTCCGCAGTAATGTGTGCGCATAAGGGGCCGGGATGTTACAAACTCGGCCGTCCCGCCGCCACTCTCGTGCGGTGTCAGATAGTCGCCGGCCTGTCGGTCGAGCGCCGCAGCACGTACAAGCCGCCAAAACTGCCGACATTGATGCGCAGATCGTCATCGAGATAAACGACGTCCGAGTGCAGCCGGGGCGGCGTGAGTTCGTGGATCAGGGATATGTCGGCGGGCAGCTCCAGGGCCGTCCGCAAGTCGGCTTCGGTAACCCCGGGAGCCGGGCGCAGTTCGACACGGAAAAAATCGACCGCAAACCGCTGCCGATTGTCGGCCTCCTCGCGGTAGCGGCCATGCATGATGATCAGCCCGCGAGTCCGACCATCCATCGCCACGAAGTCGATGACGTTATTGTAGGACGCCCCGGTACGGGAGATTTCTTGGCAGATCCGCTCGATGCGCACCGGTATTGGCGGCAACAAATTGAAGCTCTGAATCTTGAGGTTGGACTCGTGTGCTTTCGCCTTGAAGGCCGAGTGCCGAGCGCCAAAGTGCGCAAAGAGAGTTTCCCAGCGCCCCTCGACGCGCTCTTGAGCGTTCATGGGCGCGGCAATCGGCGTGAGCGGTTTGAGCGCCTCGACCAATCGACCGAGCTCGGCGAAGGCCTCTTCGCTGTAGCCGCCGGGGCCGCCCTGAACCTCGCCCTGTGGCGAATCGTGCAGATCGATGTGACTCAGTAATCGCGCTCGCGCGTCGGCACGGGCGGCTGTGGAAGTGTGTTCGAGGTCATCGCTGCTCATGTGCTGCGTAGATACCACGATCGGTCGAGATCCGTAACCTCGGCCGAGAATCGATCGCACTCCTGACGCTTGATGGCAAGAAATATTTTGAGGAACTCCACACCGAGTGCCGCCTGCAAAAATTGCGACGCGGCGGCGCGGTCGATGGCCTCCTGCCAAGTCTGCGGCAATTCGCGCTTGACCACAGGATCGCGGTAACCGTTGCCGGTGGCGGGTGGCCCGGGGTCGAGCTCATGGGCAATGCCGTACTCGATACCGGCCAGCACGGTTGCCGCCGCGAGATAGGGATTGGCATCAGCACCAGCGATTCGATGCTCGAGGTGACGCGACGACGGCGGTCCTAACGGCACCCGAATGGACACCGAGCGGTTGTTGATGCCCCAACTTGCGGCGACCGGCGCATAACTTTGACTACGGAAACGCCGATAGGAATTGCCATTCGGTGCGAACATCAGCAGGCTCTCGGCCATCGTCGCTCTCAGACCCGCGATGGCCTGACGCATTAGCGGGGTACCTGATGGATCGTCGGCGGCAAAAATATTACCGGCTCCCGAATTACGCGATGCCAAATCGCCTGAGGCGCCCGCGTCAGTACCATCCGCCGCGAGGCTGACATGCAAATGCATGCCGCTACCGGCGAGATCGACGAACGGCTTGGCCATGAACGTGGCCACGAGACCGTGCTTGGCCGCCACGCCACGCAGCAATCTTTTGAGCAGGATCGCCTCATCAACGGCCCGTAATGCGTCGTCGCGGTGCGCAAGGGTGATCTCGAACTGCCCGGGCGCATACTCGGACATCAAAGTTTCGGCGGGAATACCTTGCGGACGTGCCGCGGCGTACACCTCGTCGAACACGGGCGCGAGCTCCTCGAGCCGCGCAAGTCCGTAAGCCTCGATGCGCCCATCGCCACGCGTAATCGAGCCCGCAGGCTGCCCGTCGCGCAGCAGGTAAAACTCGAGCTCCACGGCAAGCACGGGACGCAGACCTCGCGCGCGCAGTCGCTCGATGGCGCGCGCAAGCACGTGGCGCGGATCGGCGGGCGCCGGTGTGCCGTCGAGGGCATACATCGAGAGCATGAGTTGCGCCGTGGGTCGCGCAAGCCATGGCGCCCGTGACAGGGTGCCGGGCACCGGTCTGCAGATGAGATCGGCATCGCCGGTATCCCAAACGAGCCCGCTGCTATCGACGTCCGTACCCGTGATATCGAGACCCAGAATGGATCCGGCCACCGGTCGCCCATGTGCGAACAGCCGCGCCAGTTCGCCGATGCTCGCGGTTTTGCCACGCGGCACGCCCGAGGGGTCGGTGATGAACAGCTGTACCGCCTCGAGATCACTGTTTTCTTTGAGGAATGATGCTGAAGTTTCGCTAGGTGGCATCGATAAAGGCTCCGATCTCGTCGCAAAGCGTATCGATCGCGGCTGTCGGCAGCATCGGCGCGGTCAGCATCATGTTGTGGAACGGCGTCACCAGCAAGCCGCGATTGAGCAGCCAGAGGTGCAGTGCGTGCTCATACTCGGGCCGCATCGCCGCTTCGGCCTCGCTGCCGTTGCGGGGCGCCGGACCGAAGCCGAATTCGAGGCGCGCACCGACACGCGACACATGCCAATCCAGCCCGCGCACGTCAAGGATTTTGCGCAGGCTCTGCTCCAGATACCGCGCCCGCTCGTCTATCGCCGCGTGCGTCGCCTCGGTATGCAAATGCGCGAGCGCCGCCTCGAGTGCAGCGAAGACAAGCGGATTGGCCGCGAGCGTGGTCCCCATGCCGGAGTGACCCGTCTCGCGGTTTCGCAGTAGTCGGCGCATCCGCGACTCGATCTCGGCGGTGAAGCCGAATACGGCGCAGGGCAGACCGCCCGCGATGGCCTTGCCACAGACCCAGAAATCAGGCGCAAGGCCCTGCGCTCCCGCATCGCCGGCGGTACCCGCATGGCCGGCGCCAAGCCCGTAGCCCGCGGGGCCCGAAGAAATGGTGTGGGTTTCGTCGATTACCAGCGGCACGTCATAGCGCCGCGTGAGTTCACGCAGCGTTGCCAAAAAACCCGGCGCTGGCAGCACCATTCCGATGTTAGTCATCACCGGCTCGGTGATCACCGCCGCTACGTCACCCACCGCAAGCGCGGGCTCCAGGGCATCGAAATCATTGAACTCGATGACTTTCGCTGCGGCTGCATTATCGAAGGGCGGACCGATGGCGCCTTCGCGCGCCACGGTGCGACCTGCACGCAGCCGGACCATCGTCTCGTCGACGGTGCCGTGATAGCAGCCTTGAAACACCAATACTTTGGGTCGTCCGGTGAGTGCTCGCGCCCACCGCAATACCGCACGGTTGGCCTCGGTTGCGGTTTGTGTCACCTGCCAGAACGGCAGACCGAAGCGCGAGGCCAGCGCTTCGCCGACCGCGGCAACGCGCTCATCGGGCAGCATGCAAGTAAGCCCGCGCGCAGCCTGCCGAGTGATCGCCGCCGCGATCGCGGGCGGCGAGTGCCCAAACAAGGCGCCCGTGTCACCGAGACAAAAATCGACGTATTCGATGCCATCGACATCGCGCAGCGACGTACCCTCGGCCGCCGAGAAGGACAGCGGAAAAGGCGTCCCCCAATCGGCCATCCAATGCATGGGCACACCGAAGAGCCAGTGCGCTTGCGCGCGTTCGGCGAGCTGACGGGAGCGCGTCCGGCGGTCAATGAATTGCTGACGCTCGCGCTCGACGAGCCGTGACCAGGTCGACGCCGGCGGCGCCGAAATCATTTGCCCTTGCGTGCCTTGATGCTACGCACGCTTTTGGCAGGCGGTTTTTTTCCGCCTTTGGCTTCGGTTTTGGTTTCGGCCTTGGCCTCGGTTTTGGAGTCGGCCTTCGTGTCCGCTTTGGCTTCGGTTTTCGTATCCGCATTTGAATCGGCTTTGGCGTCGGCGCTGGACTCGCCTTTGCTCTCAGCCTTGTCTTCTTTTCCCTCGGCGCCGGCAAGATTACGCTTGTTGTCCTGCTCGGTTTTGAAGTCGGTCTCGTACCAGCCGCCACCCTTGAGCCGGAAAATCGGCGCGGACACGAGCTTGATGAGCGTGTTCTTGCCGCACTCGGCGCACTTGCGCAGCGGTTTGTCGGTAATTTTTTGCAGGACCTCAGTCTGCGAGCCGCAGGCCTTGCACTCGTATTCGTAGAACGGCATGCGACCGAATTATACCGCCTTGCTGAAGCTCAGCCGACCGTCTTCACCGACCCCGACCCGAATTCTCTCGCCCGGTGCATAACGCCCCTGCAATAGCTGCTGCGCGAGCGGATTTTCGATCTGTTGTTGAATCGCCCGCTTGAGCGGCCGCGCGCCATACACCGGATCGAAGCCGGCCTCGCCGAGCAGATCGCGCGCCACATCATCAAGCACGAGATCGAGGTTGCGCTCGAGCAGCCGCTTGCGCAGTTGGCCAAGCTGGATATCGACGATGGCGCGAATCTGTTCCGTGCCGAGCGGATGGAAGACGACGATATCGTCGATGCGATTGATGAACTCCGGGCGAAAGCTCTGCTGCACGATCTCGAGCACCGCACTCTTCATACGCCCGTAGTTCTTCTCGCCGGCATGATCCTGAATGACCTGCGAGCCGAGGTTTGAGGTCATGATCACGACGGTGTTGCGAAAATCGACCGTGCGCCCTTGACCGTCAGTCAGGCGACCGTCATCGAGCACCTGCAGCAGCACATTGAACACATCGGGATGCGCCTTCTCGACTTCATCGAGCAGGATGACGGCATAGGGTCGGCGCCGCACGGCCTCGGTCAAGAAGCCACCCTCCTCGTAACCGACGTAGCCTGGAGGCGCGCCGATGAGTCGTGCCACCGAGTGTTTTTCCATGAACTCGGACATATCGATGCGCACCATCGACTCTTCAGTATCAAAGAGAAACTCGGCGAGTGCCTTACAGAGCTCGGTCTTGCCGACACCCGTCGGGCCGAGGAACAAAAACGAACCGTTTGGACGACGCGGATCAGCGAGTCCGGCGCGCGAGCGACGAATGGCGTTAGCGACGATACGCACCCCCTCCTCCTGACCCACCACGCGACGCGACAGCGCCTCCTCCGTGCGCAGCAGTTTTTCTTTTTCGCCCTCGAGCATTTTGCTGACCGGAATGCCGGTCCACTTGGAAACCACTTCGGCGATTTCTTCGTCGGTGACCTTGTTACGCACGAGCTGCGTGGCGCGACCCTCGGCCGCCTGCGCTGCCGCGAGCTTCTTTTCAAGCTCGGGAATGCGGCCGTACTGCAACTCAGCCATGCGCGAGAGGTCACTCTTGCGACGCGCGACATCGAGCTCGTTCTTGACCTTTTCCAGCTCTTCCTTGATACCCGAGGCCCCCTGTAACGACGCCTTCTCGCCCTTCCAGATTTCCTCGAGATCGGCGTACTCTTTTTCGAGCTGCTCCAGATTTTCTTCGAGCGCGGCAAGTCGTTTGCGCGTGGCCTCGTCTTTTTCTTTTTGTAGGGCGACCTGTTCGATCTTCAGCTGGATGATGCGCCGCTCGAGCTTATCGAGCGCCTCAGGCTTGGAATCGATCTCCATGCGGATGCGCGCGCCGGCTTCATCGATGAGATCGATGGCCTTGTCGGGCAGCTGCCGATCGGCGATGTAACGATGCGAGAGGGTCGCTGCGGCGACGATCGCCGGGTCGGTGATGTCGACACCATGATGCACCTCGTAACGCTCCTGCAGACCGCGCAGGATGGCAATGGTGTCCTCAACTGAGGGCTCATCGACCAGCACTTTCTGGAACCGGCGTTCGAGCGCAGCGTCTTTTTCGATGTATTTGCGATACTCGTCGAGCGTGGTGGCGCCAACGCAGTGAAGCTCACCGCGCGCAAGCGCCGGCTTCAGCATATTGCCCGCATCCATCGCACCTTCGGCCTTGCCGGCGCCGACCATGGTGTGCAGCTCGTCGATAAACAGGATGACCTGGCCCTCCTGTTTGGCCAGATCATTGAGCACGCCCTTCAGCCGCTCTTCGAATTCACCACGGAATTTAGCACCGGCGATCAACGCGCCCATGTCGAGAGCGAGAATCCGCTTATTGCGCAGGCTCTCGGGCACCTCGCCGTTGATGATGCGCTGCGCGAGACCCTCGACTATGGCGGTCTTGCCGACCCCAGGCTCACCGATCAGCACGGGATTATTTTTGGTGCGACGCTGAAGCACCTGAATGGTACGACGGATTTCGTCGTCGCGACCGATCACCGGATCGAGCTTGCCATCGGCGGCGCGGCGCGTGAGATCGACCGTGAATTTTTCGAGCGCCTGACGCCCTTCTTCGGCGCTCGCATCCTGTACGCGCTCACCACCGCGAATCTCCTCGATCGCTTTGTCGATGGCGGCCTTGGAAAATCCGGCGTCCTTTAACAGTCGCGCGAGCAGCGTCTTGTCGTCAAAGGCTGCGAGCACGTAGAGCTCGCTGGAAATATATTGATCACCTCGGTTCTGCGCGAGCTTATCGGTGAAATTGAGCAGACGCTGCAAATCATTGGAGATGTGGATTTCGCCCGGCCTGCCCTCGACTTCGGGCAGGCGCTCGAGTGCTGCAGCGAGATCCGTGCGCAGCCGCGGCAGATTACCGCCCGCTTTGACGAGCAGCGGGCGCACGGTGCCTGGCTGCTGGTCGATAAGCGCAAGCAACACATGCGCAGGCTCGATGATCTGGTGATCGCGACCGATTGCGAGCGACTGGGCCTCCGCTAGGCCTTGCCGGAATTTTTCAGTGAGCTTGTCTTGACGCATGCGCCCTGTCCTAGCAACCACCGCCTCATTATTGGGCGAAGTAAGGCCATCGGCGCAGCTTTCAAGGGTGCGGCAGGCAGCACTGCTGCAGCGTCGTGACGGCCCCGCGACTAATGCAGCTGTGACTCGGCGAAGGCAATGAGGCCGATGCCGACGCCTATCCACAACAATTGGAGGGCTCCCGCCTGCAGATCGGTACGCTTGTGCAGACCCGGGATCAGATCGGCCACGGCCACATAGAGCAGGCTGGCAGCCGACACCGCGAGCGCATAAGGCAAGAGCGACATGACGGTGTCGAGCATCCACCAGCCGACTATCCCGCCCGCTACGGCCGTAAGACTCGAGAGCGCGTTCCAGAGCAAGGCCTTACCGCGACTGAATCCGCCATGCAACAAGACCCCGAAATTGCCCACTTCCTGCGGGATTTCGTGGGCCATGATGGCGAGCGTGGTGACGACACCGAGGTGAAAATCGGTCAGAAAAGCCGCGGCAATCAACACGCCGTCAATGAAATTGTGCAGCCCGTCACCGACCATGAGGAGCCAGCCCGAAGCCTTGTGGCGGTGGCGCTCATGGGTGTGAGCCGTCTCGACCGCCTCAGTGTGGCAGTGCCGCCAGAGCAGGAATTTTTCGAGTACGAAAAAAAGTCCGATGCCGGCAAGCAACGCGACGCCGATCTGGTGCAAGTGCAACGGGCCTGCGCCCTCCATGGCGTGCGGGATCAGCGCGAGCAAGGCGGTGGCAAGCAGCGTGCCCGTGGCGAAACTAACCGAGTGCGGCAGCATGCGGTCGCGGGTCGCCTGCGGCAGCAACAGACTCAGGCCGGCGATCAGTACCGGGAGCACCCCGCCGAAAGCCGTGAAGAGGACGATATTGGCGAGCACCACGGACTCCGGGGTCAAAAAGCGTTATATCTTAACACCAGATCAGTGCCGCCATCCGACCCGTCCGCTGATCGCGGCGGTGGGAAAAAAAGCGGACCGGGTCGGCCGCAGTGCACCACTCGCCGCCGGCAACCTGCGTGATCCCAAGCGCCCGCAGACGCGCGCGGGCGAGCTGCAGCAGGTCGCATTGCCAGCGGCCTTGAGCGTTGGCCTCGAAGGCCGCAGCCGCCGCCGAGTCTACTGCCAAGAAGGCCGCGCGTACCTCGTCGCCCACCTCGAAGTGAGCCGGGCCGATACAGGGTCCTAGCCAGGCGACGAGCTGCGATGGCGGCACTTGCATCGCCCCGACCGTGGCCTCGATGACACCGGCGGCAAGACCCCGCCAGCCGGCGTGAGCTGCGCCGAGTACGGGCCCGGCGCTCGCGAGCAATACCGGCAGACAATCGGCGCCCTGTACGGCGAGTACGACACCGCGCTCACGGGTGACAGCAGCATCGGCGCGGGGCCGCGCGCCATGTGGGGACTCGTAACCACGTTGCCGTCCATTCGCTGAGTCGATGTGGACGACCGCAGTGCCGTGCACCTGATCGAGCCAGATCGGCTCGCGCGGCAGATCAAGGGTGTGGCGCAGGCGACGCCGATTCTCGGCGACCGCGGCCGAATCATCACCCACATGCACACCGAGATTAAGACTGTCCCAGGGCGGCGTACTGGTTCCGCCGCTACGCAAAGAAAAAGCTGCGCGCACGCCGCTCGGCGCGGCCCATTGCGGCTCGAGGATGGGCACGCTCACGCAGTAACCGCCTCAGCGGCGAGAATCTTGAGCAAGGCAGCGAAATCTTTGGGTAGCGGCGCCTCAAAGGCGAGCGGACGACCCGATACCGGATGCGCAAATTCGAGCCGCGTCGCATGCAACGCCTGACGCTGGAAAGCCGAGAGTGCCGCGAGCACGGCTAGACTCGCGGCCGCCGGCGAGCGTTTTCGTCCACCGTATACCGGGTCGCCGACGATCGGATATCCCGCGTGCCTGAGATGTACACGGATTTGGTGCGTCCGACCCGTCTCGAGTTGCACGCGCGCAAGCGTGTGTGCGCGGAAACGGCGTTCGATACGGTAGTGGGTCACGGCCTCGCGACCATCGGCACGTACCGCCATGCGCTTGCGTTGCGTGCGGTGCCGACCGATAGGCTCGGCGATGGTTCCGCCACCCGTCATTAGACCGTGACAAAGTGCGAGGTACTCGCGTCCAAGCTCGCGCGCGGCTAGCGCCCGCACCAACGCCGCGTGCGCCACGGGTGTGCGCGCGACTGCCAGCAAGCCTGAAGTGTCTTTGTCGAGCCGGTGCACGATACCCGCGCGCGGCACTTTGGCCAACTGCGGATCGAGCGCAAGCAGCGCATTTTGCAGAGTGCCCGAAGGCACGCCCGCGCCAGGATGTACGACGAGCCCCGGCGGCTTGTGGATGACATAGATCACAGCGTCGCGATACAGCACTCGAAAAGGCACCGCCGGCTTACCGGCCTGCACGCGTTCATCGGCAATGAACTCAGCGTCGATGCGCGCCTGCTGCGCCTCGCGGACCAGCACCCGACGTGCGGGCACCACGCCATCGACCAACACCCGTCTCTCTTCGATCCAGCGTTGCAAGCGGGCGCGCGAGTACTGCGGCAGCCGCCGGGCCAACACCACGTCGAGGCGCTCACCAGCGTCATCAGCCGAGAACGTCAACTCGTGTCGTTCCACCGCCGGCGCGTGGACCGCTGGCTTGGTTTTTGCCTTTTTTCCAAGGGGCGACATGGGGGTGGGTATAATGCCGTGATTGTCTACAGCAAATCCAACCATGACCATGCCATCGGGCAACCGGCTACTCGGCCTGCGTCGCGCCCATTTGCTGCTGTTTTTCCTGGCGCTTGCACTGTTGCAGCTGCTCGCGGGCTGCGCCTCCACCCGCGAAGATGTCGATCTCGCGCGCGGCGGCGCCGGTGTCGTCTACGAACGCGCACGCAAAGCGCTCGACAATCAGGACTATGAAAATGCCATCCGCCTCTACGAGGCGCTGGTCGCGCGCTATCCCTTCGGCGCCGAAGCGCGTCAGGCGCGGCTCGATCTCATCTACGCCTACTACAAAGGCCGCGAAAGCGAGTCGGCCCTCGATCAGGCCGATACCTTCATGCGCGAAAATCCGATCCATCCGCGGCTCGACTACGCCTGGTACCTGAAGGGTTTGGTCGATTTCGAACGCTCCGTTAACTTTCTCGAGCGCTGGCTCGACGTCGATCTGGATGCACGACCGCCACAAACGGCGCAGCGGGCCTTCAATAACTTCCGCAAAGTGGTCGAAGATTTTCCGAAGAGCGAGTACGCCTACGATTCGCGGCGGCGCATGATCCATCTGCGTAACCGCCTTGCCGACTACGACCTCTACGTCGCCCAGTATTACGTCAAGCGTGGTGCCTGGGTGGCCGCAGCGCGCCGTGCCAAAGAAATCATCGAGCAATACGACGGTGCGCCTGCGGTGCGCGAATCGCTGGTAATTCTCATCGAGTCCTACGAACAGCTCGGCATGAAAGAACTCGCGGCACAGGGGCGAGAAATATACGCCGCCAATTATGGCGGTACGGCCGACAAAGTCGCGCCGGTGAGCAAGCCTTGGTGGCGCATCTGGGGCTAATAGGCTCGCGCACTCAGCGCCGATACCCACTCGTGATCGGATAGCGCCAATCGCGGCCGAAGGCGCGGCGACTGACGCGCACGCCGGGCGGTGCCTGACGGCGCTTGTATTCATTACGCTTGACGAGATCGAGCACTCGACTAACAGTCACTCTATCAAAGCCCCGTGCGACGATTTCTTCGACTGACTGGTCGTACTCTATAAAGGCCTCGAGTATCGGATCGAGAATTTCATACGGCGGCAGCGAATCGACGTCTTTTTGATCGGGACGCAGCTCTGCCGAGGGTGCGCGCTCGATGACCCGCGCCGGAATGATCGCAGTCTCGCCTGCCGCGAGCGTAGCCGCATTTAGCCACTCGGCGAGTCGATAGACAAGCAGCTTGCTACAGTCTTTGATGGGCGCGAAGCCACCCGCCATGTCGCCATAGAGCGTGGCATAGCCGACCGCCACCTCGCTTTTGTTACCAGTGGTCAGCAGCATCCGCCCGGTTTTGTTCGAGAGCCCCATCAGCAATTGCATGCGACAACGCGACTGGATATTTTCTTCGGTGGCGTCAATCGGTCGATCGGCAAACTCCTCGGCGAGTGCGGCAAGTGTGGCCGCGAACATGCCCTCGATGGGAATCACCGAATACTTAACGCCGAGCCGCCCGGCTTGCAGGGCGGCATCGTCGAGACTCATCTGCGAGGTGTATCGCGAGGGCATCATCACCGCCTGCACGCACTCGGCACCGAGTGCATCGACCGCGATGGCGAGGGTCAGCGCCGAGTCGATACCGCCCGAAAGCCCGAGTACCACGCCCGGAAAGCGATGCTTGCCAACGTAGTCGCTCACACCCCGCACTAAAGCGCGATAAACTTCTTCGGCCTCAGCTAGCGGTGCCGCGATCGCCTTTGCCGCCCACTGTGGCACCGCGCGACCGTCAGCGTCGCGCCTGAACTCAATCGTGGCGAGCGCTTCGACAAAGGCGGCAGCACGCGATACCACGCTGCCGTATCGATCGACCACTACGCTTTGACCATCAAAGACCAGTTCGTCTTGCGCGCCGACCAAATTGACATAGACGATCGGCAAACCGGTTTCGATGGCACGCTCGCGCAGCATAGCCTCGCGCGAAGCTTGTTTACCCTGCTCATAGGGCGAAGCATTGGTAACGAGCAACAGCTCGGCCCCGGCTGCAACTGTCGCCTGCGCGGGCGCACGCTGCCAGATATCCTCGCAGATCAGCAGGCCGAGACGAAAACCGCGCAGCTCGACTACAACGGGTGCGCTACCGCGCGCAAAATATCTTTGTTCGTCAAAGACGCCGTAATTCGGCAGACAGGCCTTACGATAACGCGCGCGTTCAACACCCGCTGCCACCAGCGCGACCGTGTTGTAAATGCCAGCGTCGGTATACTCGGGAAAGCCGAGCAACATCGCCGGCAGATCGGTCGCGCTCGTGCAGCGCGTCAGTGCGCGTTCGATCTGGTCCCGAAAGCCGCGATGAAAGAGCAGATCTTCCGGCGGATAGCCGGCGAGCGTGAGCTCCGGGAAGACGACGAGGTCAGCCGCGCCGCTCTGCGCCGCAGTGCCGAGCACGCGTGCGGCGTTGCCGTCGATATCGCCGACGAGCAGATCAAGCTGCGCGAGGGCGATCTTCAGGCTGCCGGCGGTCAAGCCTTTCGGCGCTTGCGCAACTGCTCTTCGATCGCCCAGCCGAGTTCGGCCGGTGATCGAACGGTGCGCACACCCGCCGCCTCGAGAGCGCGGAACTTATCGGCGGCCGTGCCCTTGCCACCGGCGATCACGGCGCCGGCATGACCCATACGCTTCCCCGGCGGTGCGGTGACGCCAGCGATATAGGCCACCACCGGCTTGGTCACATGTTGGCGAATGAACTCGGCGCCCGCTTCTTCGTCGCTGCCGCCGATCTCACCCACCATGAGGATGCCCTCGGTTTTCGGATCGTCCTGAAACAGTGCGAGCACATCAATGAAATTCATGCCGCGCACCGGATCGCCACCGATACCAACGCAGGTACTTTGCCCGAGCCCGTTGTTAGTAGTTTGGAACACGGTCTCGTAGGTCAGCGTGCCTGAGCGCGATACGATACCGATGCAACCCGGCTTGTGAATTACGCCCGGCATGATGCCGATCTTGCATTCGTCCGGCGTGATGATGCCCGGGCAGTTGGGGCCGATCAGTCGCGACCGGGTGCCGGCAAGTGCGGTTTTCACACGCACCATATCGTTCACCGGAATGCCTTCAGTGATGCAGACGATGAGTTCGATGCCAGCATCTGCCGCTTCGAGAATTGCATCGGCAGCAAAACCTGCGGGTACATAAATCATTGACGCGTTGGCGCCGGTTACTGCCACCGCATCGTGCACGGTGTCGAATATCGGGCGACCGAGGTGGGTGTTACCGCCGCGGCCCGGCGTGACGCCGCCCACGACCTGGGTACCATAGGCGATGCACTGTTCAGAATGGAACGTGCCCTGCTTACCAGTAAAGCCCTGGCAGATCACTTTGGTGTTCTTGTCTACGAGAATGCTCATGGGTCGAATCCTTGCAGCTTGTAGTGGCGCGGGTGACGCGCGATGTGTGTCAGCGCGCCGCGGCCACGACTTTTTGCGCGGCGTCAGTGAGATCTTTGGCGGCGATAACCTTAAGGCCACTCGCATCCAGCATCTCGCGGGCTTTTTCGGCATTAGTGCCCTCGAGGCGCACCACCACCGGCACCTTGACGCCGACGTTTTTGACTGCCGTGATTATGCCTTCGGCGATCAAATCGCAGCGCACGATACCCCCAAAGATGTTGACCAGAATCGCCTTGACTTTGGGGTTGGAGAGAATGAGTTTGAAGGCGACGGTGACTCGCTCGGCCGTGGCGCCACCACCCACGTCGAGGAAGTTCGCGGGCGTGCCGCCGTGCAGCTTGATGAGATCCATCGTGGCCATCGCCAGGCCCGCGCCGTTCACCATACAGGCAATGTCGCCGTCGAGCGACACGTAGTTGAGATCGTGCTGGCTTGCCTGCAGCTCCATTGGATCTTCTTGCGCGGTGTCGTGCATGGCGGCGAGCGCTTTTTGCCGATAGGTGGCGTTGGCGTCGATGTTGATCTTGGCGTCGAGGGCAACGAGATCACCCGCCTTGGTAACGATGAGCGGGTTGACTTCGAGCAGGCTCGCGTCTTTGTCGAGATAGAGCTGGTAGAGCGCCAGCGCAATTTTTTGAAACTGCGCAATCTGCTCGGCCTTTAAGCCAAGTGCAAAGGCCATACGGCGGCACTGGTTGGGCTGCAATCCGCAAGCCGGATGAATGTTCACCGTGGTGATCCGCTCGGGCGAGTGCTCGGCAACTTCTTCGATATCCATGCCACCCGCGGCCGAACCCACCATCGCGATGCGTCCCTTCTCCCGATTGAGCGTAAGCGAGAGATAAATCTCGCACTCGATCGCCGAACCGGTTTCGACGTAAATGCGATCGACCGGCAAACCCTCGGGTCCCGTCTGCTTAGTGGCGAGCCGAGCGCCGAGCATGGCCTTGGCTGCATCGCGCACCGCCGCGGTGTCACGCGCGAGTTTGACGCCGCCTGCCTTGCCGCGGCCGCCGGCATGAACCTGCGCCTTTACGACCCAGCTCGAGCCGCCAAGAGCCTCGGCCGCAGCCACCGCTTCATCAGGCGTAGCCGCCACGCGGCCAGCCGGCACGGGGATCCCGTATGCGGCGAAGACCTCTTTGGCTTGATATTCGTGAAGATTCATCGAGACCCCCGTAATCACTGGACTACACTCATATTTTGGGCGAAACGGGCACTTTAGGGAACGGCAAATGGCGGGGGATTTTGGATGACGGAGGTCGGCGGGTGGATTCTCGAGTCGTGGTTGCGGGCGCTCGCGCTGTCTGGTGTGTTGCCGGCCGTCGCCGCGCTTGCGGGTCTGCTCGTCGGTAGCTTTCTCAATACCGTGATCCACCGCTTGCCACGCATACTCGAGCGCGACTGGCGCGCGCAGTGCGCAGAGCTGGCGGGCGAGCCCGAACCGCCCCGCGCCGCCCGATACGATTTGGTCACGCCGCGTTCACATTGCCCCGCGTGTGGAACGCCGATCCGTGCGCTGCATCTGGTGCCGGTGCTCAGCTGGCTTCTGTTACGCGGCCGATGCGCCGCCTGCGGCACGACGATCTCGCCACGCTATCCGCTGGTTGAACTAGCGAGCGGTTGCGCTTTTGTCGCGGTTGCCGTGCGCTTCGGCCCGACGGTCGAGTGCGTCGCCGCACTCATAATCACAGGCTTTTTACTTGCACTCGCCGTTATTGACCTCGACACGCACTTTCTGCCGGACCAGTTGACGCTGCCACTGCTGTGGTTGGGTCTTGCCGCAAGCCTTGCGGGCGATATTCGCAGCGCCGTCATGGGCGCGATCATCGGCTATCTTGTGCTTTGGTCGGTATACCAGGCGTTTAAGCTAGCCACCGGCAAAGAAGGCATGGGCTACGGCGATTTCAAACTGCTCGCGGCACTCGGCGCCTGGCTGGGTCCGGCCGCGCTGCTGCCGATCGTGCTCGCGTCCTCCGTGGCCGGCGCAGCGATCGGTCTGGTGCTGATTTTTTTCTTTGGTCGGGCTCGCGAGCAACCCCTCGCCTTCGGTCCGTATCTCGCCGCGGCGGGTTGGCTCGTAATGATGGCGGGTGATGCCCTGCCCGGCGGCCTTCTGCTCGGCCCGCCGCCAGCCCTCTCGTCGCTGGATCCGTAGAGAGACTAGCGGCCATGTTCAAAGTCGGGCTCACCGGCGGTATCGCCAGCGGCAAAACCCGGGTTACTGAATTCTTTGCCGCGCGTGGCATCACGGTGATCGACAGCGACCAGATTGCGCGAGAGATCGTGGTCCCCGGTGCGCCGGCGATCGCCGCCATTCGCGAACGCTTCGGCGATAGGGTGCTTTCGGCCGATGGCAGCCTCGATCGGCGGGCACTGCGGGCAGTGGTGTTTGCGGACCCGGCCGCGCGGCGTGCTCTCGAAGCCATTCCCCACCCAGCGATCCGCGCCCGCATGGCTGAACTCAACGCTCAGGCTCAGGGCCCGTACGTTATCAATGCAATTCCATTGCTGATCGAGGGCGGTGGTCGCCGCGACCTCGATCGCGTACTGGTGGTGGATTGCTCCGAGGATCTGCAGATTCGGCGGTTGATGGCCCGCGACCAAGTGGACGAGGCCGGGGCGCGCGCGGTGCTCGCCGCCCAAGCGAGTCGGGCTACGCGACTCGCCATTGCCGACGATGTCATCGTCAACGACGGCGATCTTGCTGCGCTCCAAGACCAAGTTGTGACCGTACACGATCGCTATATTTGGCTCGCGTGCGGACTCTAGCCGATACTCGAAGGTAGTAGTGGCGGTCCCGTATCCGGTATAACAGAATATCGCCGTGTCCGAGGTGCCTGCAGACGAAGCGGCCCTGGCGCCTGCGGGCAACGGGGGGACGCTGGTTTTCGAGCAACCGCTGAACGAGCGGATGCGTGCCTATTTGCGCATCGATTTTCTGTATAACCAGGCACTCTTTCATGCGCACTCGCGCTCGCCGTGGGGCAGCCGCGCCGCCATCGCCAGCCTGCTCGACATTCTCGCCATCATCACTCGCAGCGATACCCGCGCCGATGTGCTCAAAGAACTCGAGCGGCAGATCGCGGCGTACACCGAGTTCCAGCGTCATCCGAATATCGATGTCGATCGTCTGCAAGCACTGGTGACCAACCTCGGTCGCTTGCGCACCGAGTTGCTGAGCGCCGATGCAGGATGGATGCAGCCATTGCGCGATTCGACTTTTCTGGCGGCGATCCGTCATCGCAGCACCATCCCCGGCGGCACGTGCGATTTCGATTTGCCGGATTTTTCTTTTTGGCTGAGTCAAGCGGATGCAGTACGCGAGCAATCGCTGGCCGAGTGGCTGGGTTTGCTGCGACCGCTTAACGATTCGATCGCCGAATTACTTTGGCTGGCCAGACAAAATGGACGCGCCCGCAGCGAGACCGCAGCGAATGGCATCTTTAACATCACTTTTGATCGCGGTAGCGCGGTACAACTACTGCGTGTGGCAGTAGCAGCAGAGCTCGAACTTTTTCCCGAGATCAGCGGCAGTCATTACCGCGCGAGCGTGCGCTTCGTCAGTTGGCAAGGGCTGAACGAGCGAGCACGGCAGTTCGAAGCTGACGTGCCCTTCGAGCTCATCTGCTGTTACTGATGAAACTGTACGATAACGACTTCGCGCCAAGTCCGCGCCGCGTGCGCATGTTCATTGCCGAAAAAGGTCTGGAAGCGCAGGGCGTGCGCATCACGCGAGTTCCCGTGGATATCGCTGCCAACGAAACCCAATCGGCGGCGTTTCTCGAACTGAATCCGCTCGGCGAAGTGCCGGTGCTCGAGCTCGACGATGGCGCGCGACTGCAAGAATCACTCGCCATTTGCCGCTACCTCGAGTCGCTGCATCCGGAGCCCTGCCTGTTCGGTGCGACCCCACTCGCCCGCGCGCGTATTGAGGCGATGACTCTCGGTTTGATGTTCCGCGTTTATGTGCCGACGACGCATGCATTTCGGCACACCCATCGCTTTTGGCAGGGCCGAGTCACGCAGGTTGCCGAATATGGCGCGCTCGCTCGTGAGCAAGTGCTGGCCGAGTGGCAACGTATCGACGGTCTGCTCGCGGCTCGCCCCTTTGTCGCCGGCGACAGTTTCAGCTTCGCCGACATTGTGGCCTTCACCACGCTCGAGTTCGGCAAACCCTCGGGGATTCGTCTGCAGCCTACGCAGCAACATCTGTCGCGCTGGTACGCAGCGATCGCAGCGCGGCCAAGCTCCAAGGCCTGAGCTCAGCCGCTAGCGCTCAGCGAGCGCCGGGTGTCGTGACGCCAAGCATGGCGGCTGCGAATGCCCATTGATCGGCGAAATCTTCGATCTGCATCCAGATCGGCTTGCCCGCACCATGGCCGGCACGGGTCTCGATCCGCAGCAAAATCGGCGCTGCACAGCCCTGCCCGTGCTGCAGCGCAGCGGCAAACTTGTAACTGTGCCAGGGTACGACTCGATCATCGCGATCGGCGGTGGTGATCAGCGTCGGCGGATAGCAGCCACCAGGCTTCACGTTGTGCACCGGCGAGTAGGCGCGCAGCGCGGCGAA
>Ga0163212_1000393_pt1 | contig 19162 bp, 17 predicted proteins | sample Malawi_45m_30L_FD_113532 | JGI IMG/M metagenome (GOLD analysis project Ga0163212, IMG submission 113532) | Freshwater microbial communities from Lake Malawi, Central Region, Malawi to study Microbial Dark Matter (Phase II) - Malawi_45m_30L | ecosystem: Environmental > Aquatic > Freshwater > Lake...
GGCTAGTGGAGCTCCTGATGCACGGGCATGGCTCAGATCAGCCGCAAAAAACAGCCAGATCAGCAGCGCAATCAGAGCCGTGAGTGACCATTCCATGCCGCTGAGTTGCATGCTGCGGCTGTTGCGCATGGTCAGGCTCCTGCCGACTCGGCCGTGAAGCCAGCAGACTGCTGTACTGCTGTACTGCTGTGCCAAAACTTAGGTGTTGTTCTTGTCGTCCCAGGGTCGCGACGACCAGGCCATTTGGTGCGTCACCACATCGGGCATCTCCAGCCGCCCATGGCCCCGGCGCCGTCGTGATGCCAAACCGGCATGCCGATGGGGTAGCCGCGCTCGCAGCGCTCAAGCTCTGACAGCGTTTTGGCCTGGCTGATGCAACGGATGCGCTGCTCGAGAACCGCCTGCTGCTGCAGGGTGATCTGACGCATCAGTGCCGCTCGTTCATGCAACGTGGTGGGGAGGTGTCTGCCCTGAGGCTGGGCCAGGGCCTCAGGCGCTGTCAGCTCGAGCAGCGCAGCACTTGTGAACAGCAGGGCTCGCAGCAACTGTTGGCCATTGCTCATGGTGAACGCACAACTCGCGGGCTATTCACCACCTAGGCCGCTCTGGCTGTGGGCATGGGTGTGCGGGGTGCGAATGCAGCTGGGCTGCAGCAACCTGCTCGTCACCTGCTCCAGCTGCCAGGGTCCAATCAGCCTGAAGGGGTTCGTTCACCCATTGGATCGGCTCATGATGCTCCCCTCAGCCGAGCGTCTGGCCCTGGCGGCTGCCCTGGCGATCGGCATGACCGTGATCGCGGCGATGCTCGTCGCTGAGGTCGCCGAGCGCTATCGGCGCCGCCAGCGCCGTTTTTAGTGGCTGAAATGCGCTTTGGCTTCGTAGAGCACCTCATCGGTGATGGCGCCGATGCCGCGCTCCTGGGCAAAGCTTTCGGTGTTACGTCGGACTTTTGGCCTTACAAAAAAAGGAATCTTGGCCAGTTCAGCTTCGCCTTCCCTGGTCCACACAGGGCTGCCTGCCGTCGCTGCGATGGCTGCATCGCTACCTGCAGGGGCGCTCTCGCCCAGGTGGCTGCGGTGGCCGTCGATAAACTCGAAGTCATGGCGAAACATCCCGATCAGGTGTTCCTCCAGGCCCATCATCAAGGGGTGCACCCAGCTGTCAAAGATGACATTGGCCCCTTCAAACCCCATCACCGGGCTGTAGCGAGCCGGCACATCCTGCACATGCAGTGGGGCGCTGATCACCGCACAGGGGATACCCAGGCGCTTGGCACTGTGGCGTTCCATCTGGGTGCCTAGAACCAGTTCGGGTGCAGCCTCAGCCATGGCGGTCTCGACCGCCAGGTAGTCGTCTGAAATCAACGCCTCCAGCCCCAGTTCGCTGGCAGCGGCGCGCACCTCACGGGCCAGCTCGCGGCTGTAGCTGCCCAGACCGACCACCTTGAAACCCAACTCTTTGCTGGCGATGCGGGCGGCGGCGATGGCGTGGGTGCCATCGCCAAAGATGAACACGCGCTTGCCGCTCAGGTACGTCGAGTCCACCGATCGTGCATACCAGGGCATGCGCGAGCGCGATTCGGCGCCGCACAGCCCATCGTCGTCAGGCACCAGGTCGGCGGGCAGCTCGAGACCCACAGCGCTGTGAAGCTCACGCAGGAAAGCCACGGTGGCGCCGATCCCGATCGGTACGGTCTTCACCGTTGGCATGCCGAAACTACGCTCAAGCCAGCTGCAGGCCGAGGCCGCCACTTCTGGATAGAGGCAGACATTGGCATCGGCGTCCGGAAGGCGCAGCAGGTCGGCCGGCCGGGCCCCAAGCGGTGCGGCTACCGCCACATCGATGCCATACCTGCCCAGCAGCTGTGTGATCTCGCGCACATCGTCACGGCAGCGAAAGCCCAGGCGGCTGGGCCCCAGCAGGTTGACCTGCGGCCGGCGGCCCTCGGAGCGCCAGCGGCCGGGGCCTGGTTTGGGCGTGCCAGGCGGCGGCAACTGGGCCTTGAGCAGGCTGCGCACCAGCTGGTAGAAGGTTTCACCCGCGCCCCAGTTTTCTTTTTTGGAGTAGGCGGGCAGTTCCAGGTTGACCATCGGGATACCGCCCAGGTCCATGCCGGCCGCGAGGGCGCCGGGCTGGTCCTGGATCAGTTCGGCGGTGCAGCTCTCACCCACCAGCAGCGCTTCGGGCTTGAAGCGCTCGACGGCATCGGCGATCGAGCGCTTGACCAGCTCGGCGGTGTCACCGCCCAGATCGCGCGCCTGAAAGGTGGTGTAGGTGACCGGCGGCCTGCGCTGCTGACGCTCGATCATGGTGAACAGCAGATCGGCGTAGGTGTCGCCCTGGGGTGCGTGCAGCACGTAGTGCACGCCCTCCATCGAATCGGCGATGCGCATGGCCCCCACATGGGGCGGGCCTTCATAGGTCCAGAGGGTCAGTTCCATGGGGGCTCAGGTAAAGCTCAGGGAAGAGCGGCGGCGCAGGGGACGGGCAATCAGTTCAGCCAGATCGCCGGCCTGGTCGATGCCGTGGATGGGGCTGAACACCAGCTCGATCGACCATTTGGTGGCGATCCCCTGGGCCTCAAGCGGGTTGGCCAGGCCCAGACCGCAGACCACCAGATCGGGGCGCTGGACCTCGAGTCGCTTGAGCTGGTTTTCGACATGTTGACCTTCGCTGAGCTGGGTGCCCTCGGGCAGCAGCGTCAGCTCGGGAGCCATCAGCGTGCGATCGAGGTAGGGCGTGCCCACCTCCACCAGTTCCATGCCGCATTCGCGGCTCAAAAAGCGCGCCAGGGGGATCTCCAGCTGCGAATCGGGCAACAGGAAGAGCCGTTTGCCGGCCAATGTCTCCCGGTGCGGAGCGATCGCCCGCTGGCCGCGCTCCACCAGTGGATCGAGCACAGCGGCCACCTGGGCCGGGGCGATGCCGAAGGCATCGGCCGCTGCTGCCATCCAGGCTCGGCTGCCCTCCACCCCCAAGGGGTAGGGAGCCTTGATCAGCTGGGCGCCGCGATCGATCCAGGCGCGGGCCGTGCCACTCAAAAACGGTTGGGCCACAAGCAGCTTGGTGCCGGGCCCAACGCCGGGGAGCTCCGTGGAGCGCCGCGGCGGCAGCGTTGCCACGTTGGTGATGCCGAGCTTGCCAAACAGGCTGATCAGCCGGTCCTCGACGCCGTCGGCCAGGGTGCCGGCGATCAGCAGCTGCTGGGCGGCCTGCGCGGCCGGGGCCATCGGCATCAACGGGATCAACGCCTGCAGTGCGCCGTCTTCTCCCTGGGTGAAGGTGGTTTCGATGCCGCTGCCGCTGTAGTTCAGCACCGTGACGCGGCCGCGGTGCTGCGCGCCCAGTCGCTCGGCGGCCCTGGCCAGATCCAGCTTGATCACCTCGCTGGGGCAGCTGCCTACCAGAAACAGGGTGCGGATCTCGGGGCGGCGCGCCAGTAGCTGGGCCACAAGCCGGTCGAGCTCCTCGTTGGCATCGGCCAGGCCGGCCAGGTCGCGCTCCCCCAGGATCGCGGTGCCGAAGCGCGGTTCGGCAAAGATCATCACGCCGGCGGCGCTTTGAATCAAATGGGCGCAGGTGCGTGAGCCCACCACCAGAAAGAACGCATCCGGCATGCGCCGGTGCAGCCACACGATCGAGGTGAGCCCGCAGAACACCTCCCGCTGACCGCTTTCTTTGATCAGCGGTGGCAACTCTGTGCTTGGTGCGTTGACTGCCATTCCCGGCCTCCTGCCGAGACTGCTCATCCTCGCTAGCGCCACCCATGGGGGGTACGGAAGCGTTGTGGCACCAACCGTCACCACTGCGTGCTCAAACGCACACAGCCGCGATCACGGATTGCACCAGCTGCAATGGCCTGGATCGGCCTTGTCCTTGCCGTGACGGGTCGTCAGACACAGCGGTTGGCCGTTGTCGCTGGTCTTGGCGCGCAGCATGGCCTAGAGATCGGCATCAGCGCGGGCTTTGAGCCGCCACAGCCGCCATACCTTTTCGGCTTCCAGAAACACGAAGAACACCAAGCTGAAGCCGATGCACACCAGCAGATCGTCGAGCGCCAGCGGCTGGGTGCCAAAAAACGACGACAGTGCCGGTACGTACAGCAGCAGCAGCTGCAGCAGTGAGGTCAGTGCACCCGACCCCAACAGGGCCGGGTTGCTGAACGGGTTCAGCTGCACCAGCGGCAGGGTGCTGCGGCACGAGAGGGCATGGCCCATCTGCGCCAGGCACAGGGCGGTGAACACCATCGTTGGCCAGGGATCACCGCGGCCGGCGGCATGCAGCATCATCACGATCGTGATCAGGCCGAACACCAGTCCAGTGCGCAGGATGTAGGCGCCAGTGCCGGCGGCAAAGATCGATTCGCCGGGCCGTGCCGGCGGGCGCTGCATCAGGCCCTCTTCGCCTGGCTCAAGCGCCAGGGCCAGGGCAGGGAGGCCGTCGGTGACCAGGTTCATCCACAGAATCTGCAGCGGGGTGAGTGGTACACCCACCAAGCCCAGGAGCGGTGCGGCTGCAATCGTCACCAGTTCACCGACGTTGCTGCCCAGGATGTACTTCACAAAGCGGCGGATGTTGGCGTAGACGAGGCGACCCTCTTCAACAGCGTTGACGATGGTGGCGAAGTTGTCGTCGAGCAGCACCATGTCGGCGGCTTCCTTGCTGACATCGGTGCCGGTGATGCCCATGGCCACGCCGATGTGGGCCTGCTTGAGGGCCGGGGCGTCGTTGACGCCATCACCGGTCATCGCAACGATCTGCCCGCCGGCCTGCAGGGCTTTGACGATGCGCAGTTTTTGCTCAGGCGGAACCCGCGCGTACACATTGCAGCGCTGCACCACCTCTTTGAGCGTGTCGTCACCCAATCCCTCGAGCTCTCGGCCCATCACCACCTCGCCATCGACCGGGCTCAAGCCGATCGAGCTGGCGATGGCCCGTGCTGTCAGCGGGTGATCGCCTGTGATCATCAGCGGGCGAATGCCGGCGCGGCGGCAGGTGGCGACCGCTTGCGCCACCTCGGGGCGGGCCGGGTCTTGCTGGGCCATTAACCCCAGCAACACCTGAGCACCCAGCTCGTGCTCAGGACTTTGGTGATGCGGCGCGCAGGCACAGGCCAGCACCCGCAGCCCGCGAGCGGCCAGTTGCTGGGATTGATCGAGCCACCACTGGCGCTGCTGTGCGCTCAGCGGCGCGACCCCTGCGCCATCGATCCAGCGGTCGCACAGTGCCACGATCGCTTCTGGCGCTCCCTTGCTGATCAACAGCCGGCTCGATCCCGCAGCACTGTCCCCAAGGGGTGTCTGCAGGGTGCCCTTGGGGTCGTTGATCCACACCGCCATGAGTTGGCGTTCAGAACTGAACGGGATCTCGGCGGCGCGCGGGTAGTGACTGCGCAGCGCAAAGTCGTCGATGCCCGCTTTGGCCGCCACCACCGACAGGGCGCCTTCGGTGGGATCGCCCAAAATCTGCCAGCGGCCGTGGCCGTCCTGCTTGTGCTCAGCATCGCTGCACAGCACGCCGGCCTGGAGCAGCAGTTGCTGCAACCCCGCTGCAGAACCAACGCTGGCGCCGTCAGGTCCGTCGAGCGCGATGGCGCTGAACGTGCCTGCCGGGTCGTAGCCGTTGCCGCTGACCTCGATGGCCTGAGTGCCGTGGCGCAGCTCCTGCACCACCATGCGGTTTTGCGTCAGGGTGCCGGTTTTGTCGGAGCAGATGACCGTCACCGACCCCAGGCCTTCCACCGCCGGCAGGCGGCGAATCAAGGCGGCGCGCCGCACCATGCGCTGGGTGCCGATCGCCAGCGTCACGGTGATCACTGCCGGTAGCCCTTCGGGCACGATCGCCACCGCCATCGACAGTGACACCTCCAGCAGGTTCAACAGCGGCTGCCGCAGGATCACTCCGGCAACCAGCAGCACCAGGCCCACCAGCGCCAGGGCGCCGGCCACCAGCACCTTGGCCAGCCCATCGAGCCGCTCCTGCAGCGGGGTGGCCGCCGTGTCGGCCGTGTTGATCAGCTCGGCGATCTGTCCCAGCTCAGTCGCCATGCCGGTGGCAAACACCACAGCCACGGCGCGACCGCGCACCACCTCGGTGCCCTGGAACAGGCAGTTCTGGCGGTCCAGCACCGGTGTCGCTGGCTCCAGCACCAGGGTGGCGTGTTTGAACACCGCCTCGGCCTCACCGGTGAGGGCGGCCTCGCGCACGGCCAGCTCGGCCACCTCCAGCAGGCGGGCATCGGCGGGCACCCGATCGCCGGCCTCGAGGCGAATCAGATCACCGCGCACCAGTTGCTCACTGCTGATGCGCTGCCACTGCCCATCACGCCGCACCTGCACCATGGGTTGGGCCATGGTGCGCAGCGCCAGCAGCGCTTTTTGCGCCTTGCTTTCCTGCACGTAACCCAGCAGGCCGTTCAGGATCACGATCACGAGAATCGCGATGGCATCTTTGGGAAAGGTCTGCTGATGCAGGTCGATGCCCGCCGAGACCGCTGCCACCACCAGCAGCAGGATCAGCATCACGTTGCTGAACTGATCCCACAGGATCGCCAGCGTTGAACGCCCCGCCTTGAGCTCGAGTCGGTTCAGGCCGCTCCTGGCCAGCCGCACGCTCACCTCTGCTGTCGTTAGCCCCTGCTCGGTGGCCTCGAGCGTCTCAAGAGCCGCCTGCGGCGTCAGGGCATGCCATGCGGTCAGCGGGCCTTGGGGCAAGGGGCTTTGGGCGTCCGATTCGAAGCTAGCCAGCGCCTGTGGGCTTGCTCACGGTTGCGCTCAGGTTGTGATGACCCCAGCCATGAGGGCCATCACAATCGCCACCAACAGCACCTCCCAGAGCCCGATCATGCGCTCGTCCATGGCTTCTGCCTGACCAACCCACCCACATCAACAGAGCCGGCGGGGACCTGACTGTGTTCGTTGTCACCGTTGGCAGCGTTGGCGCGGCACAATCGCCCCCATGCTTCCCTTTCACTGGCTGACCCAGACCATCGCTTTGGGTCTGGGGATCTCCTTCAGCCCGATCAACATTGCCCTGGTGGCGTTGCTCTTGCTGGGCCGCAATCCGCTGCTGCGCTGCGCCACTTACCTGGGCGGCTGGATGCTGGCCAACGGCGGTGCCCTGGCGGCAGTGGTGCTGGTTGGTAGCCGCTTCAGCTGGGCCATGCATCTGGGCAGCCGCGGCCAAGTGCTGATGGACCTGATAGGCGCCGGCGCGCTGATGGCCCTGGGGCTGTTTCAACTGACCCCGGCGGTGGCCCTGGGCGAAGAAAACTGGGCCATGCAGCTGATGGGCCAGCTGCCCGAGCTCGACTGGTTGCCGTTGATGGGGCTTGGCGCCGGCTGCGCCCTGGTGAGCCCCGAGAACCTCGTCTTTTACTTGAAAGAAGGCGGCATGCTGCTCACCAACCACACCTCGCTGCGCGGTGATCTGGAAGTGGGAGCGGTGTTTGTGGCGGTGACCACCTCGCTGCTGCTTTTGCCGCCGCTGGCCTGGCTGATCAGCCGCGGCAGCCTGCGTGAACCGCTCACCCGCATCAACGACTGGCTGGTGCACCGGGCCGAATGGCTGGTGGGGGTGTTTGCTTTGCTGCTGGGCCTCTATCTGGGCTGGCAAGGCATCGAGGGCCTGCATCAGATGACGCAGGCCGCGCTCTGACTCAGCTCGACTGCTCCAGCGCCTTCAGTTCACTCTCACCTGGTTCGCTTGGGATCATCAGGCGCAGCAGGATTGGCGCCAGAAACGTGGTGCCGATCACCATCAGCAAAATGGCTGCTTCCAGCGCTGGCGTCAGGATGCCGGCCTGGCTGCCCAACCCCAAAAAGATCAGGCCGACTTCGCCGCGGGGCATCATGCCCAGCCCCACCACCAGCCGGTTGGTGGGCTCTTTGCTCAGGTAGCTCCAGCCAGTGGCCACCTTGCCGGCGATGGCGACCACCAGCAGGAAGGCCGCCACGATCAGACCTTCACGGTTGGCCGGATCAAACGGATTGAGCACCGAGAGATCCATGCTGGTGCCGATCAGCACAAAGAACACGGTGGCGAACAGCGCCACCAGTGGCTTGACGGCAGCGTCGATGTCGTGGGTGTGCTTGGAGGCACTCAAGATCAGGCCGGCGGCAAAGGCACCCAGCGCGGCCTCCAGGCCGATCGCCTGGGCGGCAAAACAGCAGAGGGTCAGCACCACAAAGCTGGCCACGGCCACATCGCCGGGGGCTTTGAGCCGGTCCACCACCCAATCAAAGGCCGGTGCTGCCTTGCGGCTCAAAAACAAGGCCACCCCCACAAAGGCCACAGCCGCCAGGCACAGCTTGAGCACCGGGCCGATGCTGAAGGCGCCGCCCCCCACCACGGCCACCACCACCGCCAGGATCACGATGCCCAAGATGTCATCGAGCACGGCGGCGCCGATGACGATCTGGCCTTCGCGGCGCTTGAGCCAGCGCAGCTCACCGAACACGCTGGCGGTGATGCCGATGCTGGTGGCGGTCATGGCAGCCCCGGCAAACACCGCCGGGATCAACGGCACATCGAACATGTAATAGAGGCCTGCGGTTCCCAGGGCAAAGGGCAGCAACACACCTGTCACAGCGACCGTGCTGGCCTGCACGCCCACAGCCACCAGCTCGTCGAGCTCGCTTTCAAGGCCGGTGAGAAACAGCAAGGCAAACAGCCCCAGCTGCGACACCGTCTGCAGGCTGGGGAAGGTTTCCACATTGATCTCGCGCACCGCATCGGGCGTGATCTCGGCCAGCGCACCAACAAGCCCGGCTGCGGCAGCACTGAGCTGGGCCTGGGTTTCGGGCGGGACAATGAGGTGCAGGCCAGAGACCCCGATCAACACGCCGGCGACCAGTTCACCCAGGATGGTCGGCAGCTGCAGGCGCACCATCACTTCGGCGATGGCACGGGCAGCAATGAAGATCACCAAAAAGCGGCCCACCTGCAGCAGGGTTTCGGCAACTTCAAGCTGGTGAGGGCTGATCTCCAGCAGTTGTGGAGGCAGGGCGAGCATGGCTGCGCTCAGAACGGCGCCCTACTCATAGGCGCTGCAGCAGGTGTTTTGGGGATTGCGCTGCTACAGCACTGATGCGCAGCCGCTGGCTGGCCTCAATCGAAAGGCCAGGCAGCGGCATGTTGCACAGGGGCTTGACATCAAGAGGGCAGGCCAATCATGTGTCGTGTAATCACCTGCTGCGGCCTCAATGTGCTGGGTGAATCATTGGGATTGAGCGACTGGATCACTTCAGTTGGCTTCGTCAGAACCACTGGCAGAGCGACTCTTCTGGGATTTGATAAGTGGTTCTGATCAGGGTGATTTGCTCTTCTCGTTGAATGTTGGGGCGAAACGCGCCCAAACCCTTTCGTCACTCTTTAGGGTTCCGCGACCTCTGACGGGTTTGCCCCGCCACCCATGTCTGCGCCACAGAAGCTCTCACGCAGCAGCTGCGACGCCCTCGGCACTCACCTGCGCAACCTCGCCCGCATTCCCCTGTTGACCTACGAGGAGGAGATCATCCTCGCTCGCTCGGTGCAGAGCCGCCGCAGGCTTGATGAGATCGCCGAAGAACTCACCATGCGCTCTGGTGGGGTGCCGCCAAGCCTGGAGACCTGGGCGGCAGAGGCCGGCCTGTCGCCGCTCGAGCTGCTGCGTAGTCGACGCCGCGGCGAACGGGCCAAGTCCCGTATGGTCACAGCCAACCTGCGCCTGGTCGTGACCGTTGCGCGCAAGTACGTCAATGCTCAGCTGGAGCTCGAGGATCTGATCCAGGAAGGCAACATCGGTCTGATCAAAGCCGTCGAGCGCTTTGATCCCACCCGGGGCTACAAGTTTTCGACCTATGCCTACTGGTGGATCCGCGAGGGCATTGGCCGCGCCATCGCCGACAAGAGCCGCACCATTCGCCTGCCGGTGCATGTGGGTGAGGTGCTCAGCAAGCTGCGCCGCGTCCAGCAGAACCTCACCCAGCACCTGGGCCGTACGCCTTCCATCGATGAACTGGCCGCCGAGAGCGGTCTCAAGCCCCTTGACATCCAGGAAGTGCTGTTCCGTGCCCAGCAGCCCGTCAGTCTCGATGCAGGCCTGTCGCACGAGACCGACGGCAGCCTGATCGATCGCATTCATTGCCCGTCAAGCCTGCCGGAAGAGCGCCTGATGGGGCAGCTGCTCAGCCATGACTTTGAGCGGCTGTTGCAAGACTTGCTGCCCCAGGAGGCCGAACTGCTGCGTTTGCGCTACGGCATGGGCGGCTGCGAGCCTCAGAACCTCAGTGCCGTGGCTCGTCACATGGGTGTCACCCGCGACACGGCGCGTGGCATTGAGCGCCGTGCCCTGGCCGCGGTGCGAGGTCTCTCGCACAGGCTGCTCGACTACATCCACGAGGCCTGAGTCAGCTTCCGCGTTTCCTTGGTCTGCTTTCTGATGGCTCCGATTCGGCTGTTGGAGCTGTTGATCCGCTGCGTACACTGGCAGGGGCTACCCAATGTCTGCGGACACTCCCTAATGTTCCGCGACTACACACTCCTGTAGCCCATGACCACCACGTCGGCATTCCCTGGGCGCCCGGCTTTTCGGGTGCTGAACCACATCAGCACCAACAACATCAAAGGTGATCTCTTTGGCGGTGTCACCGCGGCCATCGTCGCCCTGCCGTTGGCTTTGGCCTTCGGTGTTGCCAGTGGCGCCGGCGCTGCCGCTGGCCTCTGGGGCGCTGTGCTGGTTGGCCTGTTTGCAGCACTCTTTGGCGGCACGCCCACGCTCATTTCGGAGCCCACGGGCCCGATGACCGTGGTGATGACCGCCGTCATCGCCAGCCTCACCGCCCGCCACCCCGAACACGGCCTGGCCATGGCCTTCACCGTGGTCATGTTGGCCGGTGTTTTTCAGATCATTTTTGGTCTGCTGAAGCTCGGCCGCTACATCACCCAGATGCCCTACACGGTCATCTCGGGCTTCATGAGCGGCATCGGCTTGATCCTGGTGATCCTGCAGATCGGTCCCTTCCTGGGCCAGGCCATTCCCAAGGGCGGGGTGATGGGCACCCTGTCGGCCCTGCCCCAGCTGATCAGCAGCGCCTGCCTGCCTGAGGTCATCCTGGCGCTGATCACCCTGGCGATCCTGTGGCTCACGCCTGCCGGGGTCAAGAAGATTGCCCCGCCTCAGCTGATCGCCCTGGTGATCGGCACCGTGCTGTCATTGACCGTGCTCAACGGCGGCGGTGGTGAAGAGATCCGCCGCATCGGTGAAATCGCTTCCGGTTTCCCCAAGTTGCAGCTGCCCTACTTCGAGGTTGGTGAACTGCGGCTCATGTTTGTCGATGCCGCTGTGCTGGGCATGCTCGGCTGCATCGACGCCCTGCTGACGGCCGTGATTGCTGACAGCATCACCCGCACCGAGCACAACTCCAACAAGGAGTTGATCGGTCAGGGCCTGGGCAACCTGGCTTCCGGCCTGTTCGGAGGCATCGCCGGTGCCGGCGCCACCATGGGAACTGTGGTCAACATTCAGGCGGGCGGCCGCAGTGCCCTGTCTGGCATCAGCCGCGCCGTGATCCTGATGGTGGTGATCCTTGCCTTCAGTGGTGTCGCGGCTCAGATTCCCCAGGCAGTGCTGGCCGGTATCGCTCTCAAGGTCGGTGTCGACATCGTCGACTGGGGCTTTTTGAAGCGTGCGCACCGCATCTCGATCAGTGGCGCGCTGATCATGTACCTGGTGATCGCCCTGACCGTGCTGGTCGACCTGATTGCTGCGGTGGGCATTGGCGTGTTCATCGCCAACATCCTCACCATCGACAAGATGAGCGCGCTGCAGAGCAAATCGGTCAAGTCGATCAGCACCGGCGACGGCGACCTCGACATCAGTGATGACGAGCGCAGCCTCCTTGATCAGGGTCGCGGGCAGGTGCTGCTGTTCCAGCTCAACGGCGCCATGATCTTTGGCGTGGCCAAGGCCATCGGCCGTGAGCACAACGCCATCGGTGACTGCAAGGCTGTGGTCTTTGACCTGAGCGAGGTCTCCCACCTTGGCGTCACGGCGGCTCTAGCCGTTGAGAACGCCGTCGAGGAGGCCATCGAAAAGGGCCGCCAGGTGTTTGTGGTGGGTGCCACTGGAACCACCCAGCGCCGACTGGAGAAGCTGGGTCTCTACCAAAAGGTCCCTGCCGAGCGCACCAACCTCAGCCGCCGTGATGCCCTGCAGCAGGCCGTCTCAGCGCTGGTCTGAACCAACAGCGTCAACCCAGAGCCCCGGGACAACCCGGGGCTTTTTTGTGCCGCTTTTGCTGCTGTGCCGGCGGCTTGGATCGGGTTGCTGCAGCCTCTCCATACCAGGGGCCAAAGTGCTCCTAGTTGGTTATGGCCTGATCGCTTGACGATGAGCTGGCACCCCCATCTCTGGCATCCCACCAGCCAGGTGGCGACCAGCCCCGTGCCCCTGCAGGTGCGCAGGGCCCGCGGCTGTGAACTGGAGCTGGCCGATGGTCGCCGGCTGATCGATGCGATCAGCAGCTGGTGGGTGACCCTGCATGGCCATGCCGAACCGTCGATCGCCGCGTCGATTGCGCGTCAGGCTCAACGGCTTGAGCAAGTCATTTTTGCGAATTTCAGCCACCAGCCTGCCGAGCAGCTCGCCACCCGCCTGAGCGCGCTGACGGGTTTGCAGCGGTTGTTCTTTTCCGATAACGGCTCAACGGCCATCGAAGTGGCGCTCAAGATCGCCTGGCAGTGGTGGACCAACCAGGGCCAATCACGCCAGCAGTTGATTGCCTTTGATGGCGCGTATCACGGCGACACGTTTGGAGCCATGGCGGTGGGCGAGCGCTCGCTGTTCACGGCCCCCTATGAGCCTCTGTTGTTTGAGGTCTGCCGCATCGCATGGCCCCACACCTCGTGGGGAGATGCGACCGTCGAGGCACGCGAGCAGCAGGCTCTGGCCCAGCTTGAGCAGGCGTTGAGAACGCCCACAGCGGCAGTGATCCTCGAGCCCCTGCTGCAGGGTGCATCGGGGATGCGGTTGGTGCGGCCAGCGTATGTGCGTGCCGTCGCCGAGCGCGTGCAAGCCAGTGGCGCCCTGCTCATCGCCGATGAGGTGATGACAGGCTTTGGCCGCACCGGCGCCCTCTTTGCCTGTCAGAAGGCCGGGGTTCAGCCCGATCTGATGGCACTCTCCAAAGGTCTCACCGGTGGCTTCCTGCCGATGGGTGTGACGATGGCCAGTGAACGTCTCTACCAGGGCTTCATCGGCAACAAGGCTGAGCTGACCTTTTTTCATGGCCACAGCTTTACCGCCAATCCGCTGGGTTGCGCAGCTGCCCTGGCAAGCCTTGATCTGCTGCAGAACCAGCCAGAGCGCTATCAGCAGTTTGAGCCGCGCCACAGTCCATTGCTGGAGGTTCTTGCGCAGCACCCAAGGGTCGTGCGTCCTCGATGTCTGGGCACCATCGCCGCGTTTGATGTGAAGGCGGGAGACGACGGCTACCTGAACCCAGTCGGTAAGCAACTGCAACGGCTCTGCCTTGAGATGGGCGTCTATCTGCGTCCTCTGGGAAACACCGTTTACCTGTTGCCGCCTCTGTGCATCAGTGATGAGCAGCTCCAGCGTTGTTATGACGCCTTGAACCGGGCTTTGGATCAGTTGGCCTGAGCCAGACCATCTGACAACGCCGATGGATCGGCCTAGGTTCTGGAGACGTTGTTGCCGATGGATTGATGCTCATGGGACCTCAGCCGCGCCGCCAGCTGCCGCTTTGCCGTGGCTGCTGCCAGTGCAGTGGCTGCTGCCAGTGCCGTTCTGATGAGTGCTCACCCTGCCAGCGCAGAGACCTGCGCCTTTTTGTAGCCGGTCGGTGGTGATGGCACCAGTCCTGTTGTGAGCAAGCGCATCCAGGCGGGAAATCCATTTGGACGTTCCAACTGGAACACTGACTTTTTTGTGACAGCGCCCTACGCGCGCTACAAACTCTTTTTCACGGCCAATTCATCAGAAAGCGCCAGCTATCCGATCGAGGCCTTTCTCAAGTTCAGCGACGGTTCAAACCTTCGCGTCTTCAACCAGACCGTGACCCCCAAGCCGGGAACCGGAGGCCACATCACCGTGCCGGGTTATCCAGCCAAGACCACCTCTCAGGTCAACATCAAAGTGGGCTCTGGATCCAACCAGGCAGCCACCGGCTTCAGCTATCGCATCTCCGTTCAGGGATGCCGCTGATCCAGGGGCGATCAGCCAAACCGGCGGCGGCCGTCGTTGAAGCTGCTGAACGCAGAGCCCTCGCTGCTGCTGCCTGAGCTCTGGCTCAATTTCCACACGTTGCGGCTGACCCGGCGGGCCTTGAGCCCGCCGCGCTCGACCACGGCGGCACCAGGACGGGCGCCCATCAGATAAGTGACCTCGGCGGTGCTCAGGGGGGCACCGGTGCGTAGGGCCAGATCGGTCAGCTCGAGCCGATTGCGCAGCGCGCCGGGGTCGCAGGCACCGCCATCTTCGGCTTCGCTCCAGCTCCAGGGGAGTTCTCCATTGGCAGCCATCTTTTGCAGCAGGCCGATGCCCACCAGGGCCAGGGCCTGCTCGGGGCGCACCTCACCCTGCTCCACAGCCGGCTCCTGGCCTGCGGCTTTGCCGCTCTTGGCAGATCCGTTGCTGGCAGAGCGTTTGACGGCCATTGGAGGTGATTGCAGCGATGGCCGGACGGTACCGGTTGCGGACGCTTGCGCAAGTCCTCTGGCCCGTGCCATCGCCGCTGCTTTGACGCGTAGAGTCAGGCCGCTTCTGCACTCAGGCTGCTGCAGGAGCGCTTGAGAACCTTTGGCACAGTCGAACCCCAGGCGACGCACGGGGCCGGTGGCAATCACCGGCACCGATGTCGGCGTGGGCGCGGGTTCAGCTGAGCGCGAACCGGGGCAGTCGGCAGCCAGCTGCGTGATCACCACCGATAGCGAGACCTCACGCCTGGCGCGCGAGTCGAGCCATGTCGAGTCGATCGAGCTGCGCACCTACGTGTTTCTCGACAGCCTGCAGCCCCAGTTGGCGGCCTACATGGGCACCGTCAGCCAGGGGTTTTTGCCGATTCCTGGTGATGCCTGTCTCTGGCTTGAGGTCTCACCGGGCATGGCGGTGCACCGGGTCACCGACATCGCTCTCAAGGCCAGCACGGTGCGCCTCGGTCAGATGATCGTCGAGCGGGCCTTTGGCTCGCTGGCCCTGTACCACCGCGACCAGAGCAATGTGCTGCATTCGGGCGATGTGGTGCTCGAAGCGATCGGCAGCAGCATTGAAAAACGCAGCCGTTGCGAGGTCAGCTGGACCGAGATCATTCGTGCGATCACCCCTGACCACGCTGTGCTGATCAACCGCCAGAACCGCCGCGGTTCGATGATTCAGGCCGGCATGAGCATGTTCATCCTCGAAACCGAGCCCGCCGGTTACGTGCTGATCGCTGCCAATGAGGCCGAAAAGGCCTCCAACATCACCGTCGTTGATGTCAAGGCGGTGGGCGCCTTTGGCCGTCTGACCCTGGCCGGCCGCGAGGGCGATGTTGAAGAAGCCGCCGCCGCCGCCATGCGCGCGGTCAACCTCGTCAACCGCAACGCGCAGGGTTAAAGCAAAGCCCGCAGCTCGGCCGCCATCTGACGGGCGGCGCGGCCCCTGCTGCCAAATCGCAGGCGTTGGTAGGGATTGAGCTCGGCGTAGCTGCAGCCCGTCTCGCGCAGCCAAAAGATTGGGTCGTAACCGCCGCCATGGCCGCGTGTGACGCGCAACAGTTCACCGCGGACCTGGCCCTGGGACTCGAGCACGATGCGGCCCTGCGGATCGGCCAGCGCCATGGCGCTGTTGAAGCTGGCGCTGCGGTAGGGGGTGTCCCCTAACTCCTTGAGCAGGCGGTGGATGCGCTCGTGGTCGGTGGGTGCGTAGCGGGCTGAATACAGCCCCGGCGCACCGCCCAGGGCATCGACCTCAAGGCCCGAATCGTCGGCCAGGGCCCAGTGTCCGGTGGCCCGTGCCACCGCTTCGGCTTTGAGACGTGCGTTGGCCAGGTATGTGTCGCCCGTTTCCTCGATGTCGAGTCCCTGCGGTTGGGCTTCAAAGCTCAGGGGTAGCTCCTCGAGCATCGAGGCGATCTCGGCGACCTTGTGAACGTTGCCGCTGGCAATCACCACATGCCTGATCGGGCCTTGAGCGCGCGGCTCCATGGGGGCAGATGGATCCGATGGCCGCAGCACGCTGGCTGATGGTGCAGAGGGGCCATTGTCTCCTAACGGAGCACGGTCACACAGAGGTTGGAACCGGCCGGGTTGAACAGTCCACCCCCCGAACAGGCTCGGAGGTACCGGTTCCGCCGCAACGCTAAGGAGACCACCGGCCGCTGACGAGCCTGCAGCCTGACTCGATGTGCGGCTCCTGACAGCAGCCCGCACTGGCTCCGATGCCTAGCGTGGGTTGAAGGTGTCGATGGTCTGCAGCCGATGAATGCATCGCTGGTGCTGCAGAACCTGCTCTCGCCCCCGGTGCTGTTTTTTGCACTGGGACTGCTCTCCGTGGCCCTGCGCTCGGACCTGGAGATCCCGGCACCCCTGCCCAAGCTGTTTTCGCTCTATTTGTTGCTGGCAATCGGCATCAAGGGCGGCATGGAGCTGCACGCCAGCGGTCTGGGCGGGGCTGTGCTGCTGACCCTGCTGGCCTCACTGGCCATGGCGGTGCTGGTGCCGATCAGCAGCTTTGCTGTGCTGCGCACGCGCTTTGACACCTACAACGCCGCTGCTGTAGCTGCGGCCTATGGCTCGATCAGTGCGGTCACCTTCATCACGGCTGAAACGTTCTTGGGCGCCCTGGGTATTGACTTCGATGGCTTCATGGTCGCCGCCCTGGCCTTGATGGAGTCGCCGGCGATCATCATCGGCCTGCTGCTGGTGCGGCTGACCGCTCCCGGGCAGCCAGGCCGCGCCGAGGGCCTGCGCTGGGGTGCCCTGTTGCACGAGGCCTTTCTCAACAGTTCGGTGCTGCTGTTGGTGGGCTCGTTGTTGATTGGGTATCTGAGTGCAGCGTTCAGTCCTGCCGGCTTGAACAAGCTGCTGCCATTCACAGAACAGCTCTTTTATGGGGCCCTCAGCTTCTTTCTGCTCGACATGGGCATCGTCGCGGCCCAGAGGCTGCGTGAACTCAAAGAGACCGGCGCCTTTCTGATCGGGTTTTCCCTGTTGGCTCCCCTGCTGCATGGGGCCGTGGGGCTAGGCGTGTCGTTGCTGCTGCAGTTGCCCCAGGGGGATGCGCTGTTGTTCATGGTGCTGTGCGCCAGTGCCAGCTACATCGCCGTGCCTGCCGCGATGCGCATGACCGTGCCGCAGGCCAATCCGAGCCTTTACATCACCTCATCGCTTGGGCTCACCTTCCCGTTCAACATCGTCGTGGGCATCCCGCTCTACATGGCCGCTGTGCAGCGCTTTATTCCGCCTGGCTGAACCGCATGGACCCAATGAAACGTCTCGATCTGATCGTCAGTGAACGCGAGCTTGATCGCCTCTGTGAGGCCCTGCTCAAGGCGGGCGCACCGGGCTATTCGGTGCTGCGTCATGTGACCGGCCGCGGGCATGCCGGGCAGGTCTCCGAAGGCATGGAGTTCAGTGGCTTCGGTGCCAACGCCCACGTCATCGTGTTCTGCCAGCGCGATGAACTGGAGGCGATTCGCGCGGCGATCAACCCACTGCTCGAGTACTACGGCGGGGTCGGCTTCGTGTCAGAGGCGAATCCGCTGTGAAGACTGCAGCAGTCGACACCGCCAGAGCCATTGCGGCGCCTTGATTGCCAAGTGTTCCCTAACGTTTTGTAATGCACTGATCAGTCGCGCTTATCAGTGGCACTGGAAACGGTGATCGTCACAGTACCCCAAATCCCTTGACGGAGGGTTTCGCCACAGACCATGGTGATTGGCGAACATTCCACCCCCCTCCTCAAGGAGCAGGTAATGGCAAACGAAACCATGGGCATCGCCCTCGGCATGATCGAGACCCGCGGTCTGGTTCCCGCGATTGAAGCGGCGGACGCCATGACCAAGGCTGCCGAAGTGCGCCTCATCGCCCGCGAATTCGTCGGCGGCGGCTACGTCACCGTCATGGTGCGTGGCGAAACCGGTGCTGTGAACGCCGCTGTGCGTGCCGGTGCTGACGCTTGCGAGCGCGTTGGTGATGGCCTCGTCGCCGCCCACATCATCGCCCGCCCCCACCGCGAAGTGGAGCCTGCTCTGGCTGGTAGCGCCGGCTTTGTTGGTTCGAAGGACTGAGACCGTTTGATCAGTCGACGCGTTCGCCCTTGAGCAGCCGCGACTGAGCCTGCTGTCTTCCCTTTACCCGACCCAACCGGAGAACCTCCATGAGCAAGAAGTACGACGCTGGGGTCAAGGAGTACCGCGACACGTATTGGACTCCTGATTACGTCCCCCTCGACACCGACCTGCTGGCCTGCTTCAAGTGCACCGGCCAGGAAGGTGTGCCCCGCGAGGAAGTGGCCGCTGCTGTGGCTGCTGAATCGTCAACCGGCACCTGGTCCACTGTGTGGTCCGAGCTTCTCACCGATCTCGACTTCTACAAAGGCCGCTGCTATCGCATTGAAGATGTCCCTGGTGACAAGGACGCCTTCTACGCCTTCATCGCCTACCCTCTCGATCTGTTCGAAGAGGGTTCGATCACCAACGTGCTGACCTCCCTGGTCGGCAACGTGTTCGGCTTCAAGGCCCTGCGCAACCTGCGTCTGGAAGACATTCGCTTCCCGATGGCGTTCATCAAGACCTGCATGGGTCCTCCGAACGGCATCGTGGTCGAGCGTGACCGTATGAACAAGTACGGCCGCCCGCTGCTGGGTTGCACCATCAAGCCGAAGCTCGGCCTGAGCGGTAAGAACTATGGCCGTGTTGTCTATGAGTGCCTGCGCGGAGGTCTCGACTTCACCAAGGACGACGAAAACATCAACTCCCAGCCCTTCCAGCGCTGGCAGAACCGTTTCGAGTTCGTGGCTGAAGCCGTGCGTTCGGCTCAGGAGGAAACTGGCGAGAAGAAGGGTCACTACCTGAACTGCACCGCCGCCACTCCTGAAGAGATGTACGAGCGGGCCGAGTTCGCCAAGGAACTCGGGCAGCCGATCATCATGCACGACTACATCACCGGTGGCTTCACGGCCAAC
>Ga0163212_1000397_pt1 | contig 19092 bp, 15 predicted proteins | sample Malawi_45m_30L_FD_113532 | JGI IMG/M metagenome (GOLD analysis project Ga0163212, IMG submission 113532) | Freshwater microbial communities from Lake Malawi, Central Region, Malawi to study Microbial Dark Matter (Phase II) - Malawi_45m_30L | ecosystem: Environmental > Aquatic > Freshwater > Lake...
GATTTGAGTGATTAAACAGACTATCACATTTAAAATATACAAGGTATGCCAAGCGGTAAAAAAAGAAAAAGACATAAAATGGCGACGCACAAGCGCAAGAAAAGGTTAAGAAAAAACCGCCATAAAAAGAAGAAATAATCCATTACGTTAATTAGGTTTAACGGCTGATTCCATCCATAATTAGCCCCTTCTTTTACACTTGAATTTAGAACTTATAGTTGATGTTCGGCCAAACGGTGTTTGGTTGGCATTGTTGCGTAACGGCAAATTGATTGAATTGCACGAAGAGCGTGGCAGCACGGATTTTGTTGTGGGAGACATTTATCTTGGTAAAATTCGTCGCCTCTCCCCGAGTTTAAACGCAGCTTTTGTAGATGTTGGTTATGAGCGAGATGCCTTCCTTCATTATTTAGATCTCGGTCCTAAATTTGGGTCGTTGAATAAATTTACCAAAGAGGCTATTCGCGGCAAGCAAAACTCCTCCTCTCTAAATTATTTTAAACCCGAACCGGAAATTAGCAAAGACGGTAAAATCAGTGACGTTGTCTCTTCAAGCCAATTTGTTCTGGTACAAGTCGCCAAGGAACCCATATCAACAAAAGGGCCGCGCCTGTCGTCAGAGGTCACATTAGCGGGCCGGTACATTGTGCTTTCTCCTTTTTCCAATAAGGTTTCTGTATCCCAAAAAATTAAATCTCAAGACGAAAAGAAACGGCTGAAAGAAACCGTGGAAGGACTCCTGCCTAAAAACTTTGGTGCGATTATTCGGACTGTCGCCGAAAACAGGACTATCGCTGAATTAGAACAAGATTTAGCGCAACTCATGGAAAAATGGAATGTTGTCTTTAAAAATCTGAAAGGAAGCAACTCCCCGAAACGTATTCTTGGAGAAATCAATACCACCTCATCCATTTTACGCGATTTATTAAATGCCGACTTCTCCAACATTCATGTAAACTCGAAAGAAACACAGGAAGAAATTTCCCTCTTTGTTGAGAAAATAGCGCCAGGAAAAAGTTCTATTGTGAAATATTACGACGGAAGAATTCCCATATTCGAACGCTATGGCATCAACAAACAGATCAAAGTTCTATTTGGTAAAAAAGTTCCTATGCCCAGCGGTGGCTATCTCATTATCGAGCATACTGAAGCCATGCATGTCATTGATGTGAACAGCGGAAACAGGAAAGGTGCCGACGGTCAAGAATCTAACGCCTTAACGACAAACATAGAGGCTGCAGAAGAAATAGCGAGGGTGTTACAGCTGCGCGATATGGGGGGAATCATTTGCATTGATTTTATTGATATGCATCAACGAGACAACAATCGTAAACTCTATGAAAAACTTAAAGAGTTTATGAAAAACGACCGTGCCCGTCACAACATTATTCCTCCATCTAAATTTGGTGTTATAGAAATTACAAGGCAACGTGTTCGGGAAGTGACAGAAATAGAAACCAATGAAACTTGCCCAACGTGTAATGGAACAGGAGAGATCCAGGCAAGCATTCTATTTGCGGAGGAAATAGAAAATAATATCGCGTATTTATTGAAAGACAAAGGCGCCAAAGGCTTTTCTCTCCAATTGCACCCTTATTTAGCCGGTTATTTCAAGTCCGGTGGGTTTTTAACCTCTATCCAATGGAAATGGTTTTTCAAATTTAGGTATTGGATTCCTATTACCCCCAATACCTCCTTTCATTTGTTGCAATACTCTTTTATCGATAAAGCTCAAGAACCCATTGAATTATAATGCCCGCAAGAAACGATCTTCAAAAATGGGCCTTGGAAATGGAACGGTTCTGCGCCTACCAGGAGAGAAGCCCTCATGAAATTGTGGTAAAACTTAACAGAAAAAAAGTTGGCAAGGAACACATCAACGATATTATTTCCCACCTTAAAGCAAATAATTTCTTGAACGAGCCTCGTTTTGTTGAGGCATATGTGCGCGGTAAATGCAACATTAAAGGTTGGGGACCGCATAAAATTAAAGCGGGCCTCAAGGCTCACAAGATCTCCGAAGAACTTATCAAAAGTGGCCTTGGAAATCTCAAACTCACCGATCAAACCCAACTACTCAATGCTTGGCTTAATAAAAAAAGGGCCGCCCTAAGAAATGAACCTGAAGGACCCAAAAAAACGGCAAAAATTATTCGATTCTTACTTTCGAAAGGGTTTGAAATGCCGGCAATAATGGACCTTGTTAAAACTTCTTGATGAACACCCCTTCCTCTTGCTTATAAATGAGCACCAACTGGTTTTTGGATAAATGCTTTAAGCTCAGGTCCCATTGTTTATTGCTGCAATCCGCTTTTGTTCGTAATTCCGATAATGCCTGAGGGTTTTCTGAGCACATGTTCAGAATCAATTTATCCAGTTCTGATAACGGAACTGTTTTTTCAGGGCGCATCTGCGGAAAAAATAATACTTCTTGAATGGAATGGTTATTCGTTAACAACATGACCAAGCGGTCCATGCCTATTCCAATGCCCGATGTTGGTGGCATTCCATATTCAAGCGACCTTAAAAAATCTTGATCGATGAGCATTGCCTCATCGTCTCCCCTTTCAGTTAACCGAAGCTGTGCTTCGAAACGCTCTCTTTGATCGATAGGGTCATTTAACTCCGAATAGGAATTCGCAATTTCTTTTCCGTTCACTATCAATTCAAAACGTTCTGTTAGCGAAGGATCTTCCCGATGGCGCTTACACAAGGGGGACATTTCAAGGGGATAGTCGGTAATAAATGTTGGATTAATGTAATTTCCTTCGCATTTCTCGCTAAAAATTTCGTCAATTAATTTTCCGGCTCCCATGGATGGTTGAACTTCAATGTTCAGGTCGATGCACATATCACGCAATTGGTTTTCCGTTTTATCGGCGATATCAAATCCTGTGTTTTCTAAGATTGCCTGCCGCATAGTTACCCTCCTAAACGGTGCTTTAAAAGATATGATCTGGTCACCAACGAGCAGTTCGGTTTTTTCACAAACGCCCAAGACAATTTCTTGTAAAAGTTGTTCCGTAAATCCCATCATCCATCGATAATCCTTGTACGCCACGTAAAGTTCCATCACCGTAAATTCAGGGTTGTGAGTTCGGTCCATTCCTTCATTTCTAAAGTCTTTGGCAAATTCAAAAACGCCATCAAATCCCCCTACAATAAGTCGTTTGAGGTATAATTCATTAGCAATTCGCAAGTAGAGCGGAATATCCAAGGCATTGTGATGGGTGATGAAGGGCCGTGCAGCGGCTCCTCCAGGAATTGCTTGTAATATCGGAGTTTCCACTTCCAAAAAACCCTGTCTTTCAAGCGCTTTACGCATAAGGGTAAATATCAAAGAGCGCTTGATAAACGTTTCTTTAACCTTCGGATTAACTACCAAATCGACATACCGTTGTCGATAGCGTAATTCGGCATCGGTGAAGGCATCGTGGGTGTACCCTTCTGCGTCAATTTTGGGAAGAGGCAAAGGTTTCAATGACTTGCTAAGCAACTTAAAAGAAACAACGTTCACGGATATTTCTCCTACTTGAGTTTTAAACATTCTTCCGACAACACCAATAAAATCCCCAAGGTCCAGGAGTTTTTTAAAAACCTCGTTGTACAACGTTTTATCTTCGCCAGGACAAAGCTCATCTCGGTTAAAATACAATTGAATTCTTCCGGAACTATCCTGAAGCTCCGCAAAAGAAGCCTTTCCCATAATTCGCTGGCTCATCATCCTTCCAGCTATTTGTACCTCCTGATTTTCTACGAACTCTTTTTTCAGCGTTTCCGCCAAATGGCTCACAAAAAATTCTTCAGCAGGATATGGCTCAACCCCCAGTTGTCGAATTTTTTCAAGGGTTTGACGTCGTTGTTCTTCTTGTTCTGATAGTTCTTGGCTCATGCTTTAGACAGTTAATCGTTACAAAGATAAAGGGTACCCGAAGTTCTTTCACTTAAAACAGCAACATTCCTATTGAAAAATAAATGAACAACCCTATTACATCGTTGAGCGTGGTAACAAATGGGCCAATTGCTAAAGCCGGATCGATTTTGTAGCGGTTTAAAATAAGGGGGAAAATGGTCCCAAAAACGGAAGCAAAAACAATGACCGTAAGCAGCGATAAACTTACCACTGTTGCCAATTTAACGGTTGAAAAAAACACCGCAATACCAAAAATTAATCCGGAAAGAATGACGCCATTCATTAAACCAACCGTGGCTTCTTTTCCTACCCGGGGTAAAAGCCGTTTGAAAGCAATGTCCCCTTTCGCGATCGCCTGAACTACAATGGCGGAAGACTGTACGCCGACATTTCCGCCCATAGCTGTTATTAAGGGAATGAAAAACGCGAGGGCAGGAAGTTGCGATAGGCCTCCTTCAAAATTTGAAATCACTTTGGCTCCAATGGTCCCTCCAATCATGGCTATCATCAGCCAGGGAAGACGCGAAAAACTTGACTTGATAATGGAAGTGGGTGAATCTGAATTTTCGCTAATTCCTGTGGCCATTTTAAAATCTTTATCTGCCTCTTCCTTGATGTAATCCACAACGTCGTCAAGGGTTATTCTACCCACTAATTTATTTTGATAATCCACAACGGGAATAGAAACCAAATCGTACTTTTCCATGATACGGGCAACCTCCTCTGCAGAATCACTCGTTTTAACTTTAATGATGTTTTTGGATTGGTAAAGCTCCTCAATGGTTGTTTTTGTATTGGCAAAAATTAATCTTTTTAAGGACAAAACCCCCACCAAATGTCCGTATTCGTTCACCACGAAAATATTGTACACTTTTTCAACGTCTTCTGCTTGTTTGCGCAACTCCACAATGGTTCGTCTTACCGTCCATTCGACATGTGCTTGAAAAAATTCTTTCTGCATTAGACCCCCGGCGGAGTTGTCCTCGTAATTCAAAAGGTCGACGATGTCTTCAGCGGCATCGTCGTCTTTCATTTCCGCGATTACCTGTTGAATTTGGTCCTTGGTAAGTTCTCCTAAAATATCTGCAGCATCATCGGAATCTAAATTTTCCAACTGATCAGCAATCTCCTTCGACGTAAGCGATGCAATGAATCGATCTCGAACCTCCTCGTCAAGTTCCATTAAAATCCCCGCCCGCAAATCCTCATCCTCTACAAGAAAATAAACATATTTAGCTTCGTCGTTGGTTAAATTATCCAAGATTTCTGCAACATCGGCATAATGCAAATGCAAAACATGCTCCGTAAGCCACAGAGCATCGTCTTCGGAAATTCGAGCACGGATTTCGTCAAGGAATTCTTTGGTTAAATCTGGACTCATGCTATTCTTTACGTAAAATCGCTGTAAAGGTTTATTTTATTTCGAAAAACCCTTAACCGTGTATATTAAGACTTCTTTTTTCGTTTTTGTCTCGAAACCAGGCGGTCCAGCAGAGCCCTATTTGCCCGAGCCAGTTGATACTTTTCGCCCACAACTTTCCAATCTATTAAATCCCAAACGGCCTTTAAATAATCTGCTCGGCGGTTTTGATAATTGAGATAATATGCGTGTTCCCAAACATCAATTCCCAAGATAGGAATTCCCGGATTTTCAACCACGGGCATAATGGGGTTGTCCTGGTTGGCTGTTGATACCACGGCTAAATTCATTTTCGGGGTAACCATCAACCATGCCCAACCTGAACCAAAACGCGACATGGCTGCTTTATTAAGTTCCTTTTTCAAAGAATCCATATTGCCAAATGCCGTGTTGATTTCCTTTAACAGTTCGTCACATATTACTCCTTGCCTCGTTTTTGGGGCGAGAATTTCCCAAAATAAACTGTGATTGTAATGTCCCCCGGCATTATTTCGCAAGAAATCATTTTGAGAGGAAGTTACGGACAACAAAATCTCCTCTATGCCTCGTGATTCGTGGGCCGTTCCTTCTATCGACTTATTCAGGTTATTAACATAAGCCTGGTGATGTTTTGTCAAATGAATTTCCATCGTTTGCGCGTCAATGTATGGCGCATAATCCGCGTAAGCATAGGGCAACTTGGGCAAAACAAAGGGCTGTGCAAAGTGAGTCCACGACAAGGCTAAAAAAATGCTGAATACTGAAAAATAATAGGTCATCCTCTTTTTGTTCACTAAGGTACGAAACATCTCGGAGTCTTTACCTCAACGATTTGCCCGTTTTGTCGTATTTTTGAAACATATTTTCATTAAAATACATGGATTTTCGGGAATACAAGGGTCTCCAGCTTAACGCGATCAGTGAGGAAATGAATGCGTATTGGGAGAAGAAAACCATATTTCAAAAATCCATTGAACAAAAAGGAGAAAAAGGGGACTTCATCTTTTACGAAGGCCCCCCTTCAGCCAACGGAATTCCCGGAATACACCATGTTATGGGGAGAACGATTAAAGACGCTTTTTGCCGTTACAAAACCCTTAAAGGATTCCGGGTTAACCGCAAGGCGGGATGGGACACGCACGGCTTGCCAGTAGAGCTTGGGGTTGAAAAAGAACTGGGAATCACCAAGGAAGATATCGGCACCAAAATTTCAGTAGAGGAATACAATGCGGCATGCAAAAACGCCGTACTGCGTTACACGGATATTTGGAATCGATTAACCAAAAATATGGGGTATTGGGTTGACATGAATGATCCGTATGTAACCTGCGAAAGTAAATACATGGAATCTGTGTGGTGGCTTCTAAGTGAACTCTTTAAAAAGGATTTATTATACAAAGGATACACCATTCAACCCTATTCCCCAAAAGCGGGCACAGGGCTCTCTTCCCATGAGTTAAACCAACCTGGCTGCTATAAAACCGTAAAAGACACCTCTGTGGTTGCTCAATTTAAATGGAAAAAAGAGCAGAAGAATCCTTGGGATGAATACAAAGACAATCGCTTTTTTTTGGCTTGGACAACAACCCCTTGGACGCTTCCTTCAAATACAGCATTAACCGTCGGACCCTCTATCGATTATACCCTCATTAAAACATTTAACCCCTATACCCACGAAGCCATTGAAGTGGTTTGCGCTGCGACATTGATTTCTTCCCTCTTTCAGAAAGGATTTCACGCGGTTTCCATCGAGGAGGAATTGGTGTTGGGCGAAAACCCAAAAACCCTTCCTTTCTTAATCTGTTCAAGTGTAAAAGGCCAAGAATTAGTAGGGCTTAAGTACGAGCAACTTTTACCTTATTGCACCCCATACGAAAGGGCCGAAGAAGCTTACCGAGTTATTAGCGGATCTTTCGTAACAACAGAGGATGGAACGGGAATCGTCCACACCGCTCCAACTTTTGGTGCTGATGATGCGCGCGTGGCCCAAGATGCCGGGGTGCCGCCTATGTTGATATTAAACGAAAGCGGGCAGCCTGTTCCTTTGGTAGACCTACAAGGTAAATTCAGACCGGAGGTTGGTGATTTGGCAGGAAAATTTGTTAAAAATGAATACTACCCCGAAGAAGCAATTCCGGAAAAATCGGTAGACGTTGAAATTGCCATTCGCTTAAAAGAAAATGGGCTTGCCTTTAAAGTAGAAAAATACGAACACACTTATCCGCACTGTTGGCGAACAGATAAGCCGGTGTTATACTACCCTTTGGATTCCTGGTTTATTCGGGTGGCGGATTGTCGCGACAAACTGGTGGCACTGAACAATACCGTTCAATGGAAACCCGAATCAACGGGTACGGGACGATTTGGAAAGTGGCTTGAAAATGCCAACGATTGGAACCTTTCTCGATCGCGATTTTGGGGGATTCCCCTTCCTATTTGGAGCACGGAAAACGGAGACGAGCGGCGTTGCGTTGGTTCATTAGAGGAACTGTTTTCGGCGTGTGAAACATCGGTTAGTGCTGGATTCATGGCGGACAACCCGCTGAGGGATTTTATAGTTGGTGATTTTTCCGACGCCAACTACCAGTCCGTTGATTTGCACAAACATAGGATGGATCAAATTACCTTGGTTTCTTCCACAGGTCAGCCCATGCGGCGAGAAGCCGATTTAATTGATGTTTGGTTTGACTCCGGTGCCATGCCTTTTGCACAGTGGCATTACCCATTTGAAAACAAAGCGTTTATCGATGATCAAACCCATTATCCGGCAGATTTTATTGCTGAAGGGGTTGATCAAACTCGAGGATGGTTTTATACGTTACACGCCATTTCTGCTTTAGTGTTCGATAAAGCGGCATACAAAACGGTGCTTTCCAATGGCCTGGTCCTCGACAAGGACGGACAAAAAATGTCTAAACGACTTGGAAATACGGTTAATCCGTTTGATATCCTATCCCAATACGGCCCGGATGCCCCACGATGGTATATGTTAACGAACGCCCAACCATGGGACAATTTAAAATTTGACATAGCCGGCATTCAAGAAACCCTGCGTAAATTTTTCGGAACACTCTATAATACCTATTCATTTTTTGCGCTATATGCCAATGTTGATTGTTTTGATATCCATGCCCCGGAAGTTCCAGTAAACGAACGCCCAGAAATGGACCGATGGGTATTGTCTCGCCTAAACACCTTGATTGAAGCAGTAGAATCCTCCTTTGAACAATACGATGCGACAAATGCGGGAAGACAAATTCAAGATTTTGTCTGCGATCAATTATCGAATTGGTATGTGCGCTTAGGTCGGCGGCGTTTCTGGAAAAACGAAAATCCTGTCGACAAAATGGCGGCATACCAAACCCTACATACCTGCCTGAAAACCGTTAGTATTATATCCTCTCCCATTGCGCCGTTTTATATGGATCGGTTATATTTGGATTTAACGCAAGGGAAAGAATTTGAATCTGTTCATCTCGCTCCTTTTCCGCCCATTAACCGAGATGCAATCAACGCAGCGTTAGAACAAGAAATCGACCTCGCCCAACGCATAACATCCATGGTCTTGAGCTTACGGAAAAAAGAAAAAATACGGGTAAGACAACCGCTTGGCAGGATTTTAATACCCACCCTAGCAGAACCGTTAAAAACATACGTCAATCGCGTTGCGCCTTTAATTCAATCCGAAGTCAATGTTAAAGGAATTGAATGGTTGGATACCCATGCGCTAACCCAACAAATAAAACCAAATTTTAAAACCATCGGACCAAAATATGGGGCGTATATGAAGGGAATTGCGGCTTGGATTCACGCCTTAAACGCCGAAGAAATTGCGATGTTTGAGCAGCGTCAGGGGGCATCGTTCACCCTTGAAGGCCACGAGATAACGCTTAATTCAAACGATGTTGAAATAAGCACCAAAGATGTTCCCGGTTGGGTGGTTGCAACGGAAGGAATATTAACCGTTGCGCTTGATGTAACCATTACGCCCGCATTGGCGGCGGAGGGCATTGCCCGAGAAGTTGTCAATCGGATTCAGAACGCAAGAAAAGAAGGAGGCTTTGAAGTAACCGACCGCATACACATAAAATATGTTGCAAGCACCAATATTACCCAGGGGATTAAAACCCATCACGCCTACATTAGTGAAGAGGTTCTTGCAGATACTTTAGAACTTCATAATGCTATAAACGATGGAATTCACGAAGAAATTGAAGCGTCCAATGACTTTATTTTTACCCTAACGAAATCAACATGACTTGGATATTTGACCAACAAGAAACGACCACGGCGGAGGGGGCTTCCATCAAGTGGATTGATCAGCGGTTTTTCACCTTGGAATTTGAAGGCACACAATTTCACGGAGAAATACTTTCTGATTTAAGCGAAGAACATCAACTGCTGCTTAAAATCAATCACCGAGTATTCCATATTCGCAAAAAACACGCATTGGATGAACTTATCCATCAATTAGGTATGGATAAACCAAAAATTCGGAAAATTAAAGTAGTCAATGCCCCCATGCCGGGAAGAATCGTTAAACTTCTTGTTTCAATCGGAGATTGCGTTGATGCCGGAACCCCATTAGTATCTTTGGAGGCGATGAAAATGGAAAACACGCTGAAATCAAGCGGAACAGGTACCGTCAAGACCATTCATGTTTGTGCTGGGAGCGTTGTTGAAAAAGGCGCGTTACTTTTTGAATTTGAATAAACCCACTTAACACACAATTAATATTGCGGCGGTAAATTTCACAATGTTAGACCCTACAAGAACATGAAAACGATAAATCGCGAACTCAGTTGGCTCAGCTTTAATGCCCGAGTTTTACAAGAAGCTCGTGACGAAAGAGTGCCCTTAATAGAACGGTTTCGGTTTCTAGGGATTTACTCCAATAACCTCGATGAGTTTTTCAGGGTTCGTGTAGCAGGGGTTCGACGCATGATCAACCTGAAACAAAAAAAGGTTTATGGGTACGACGGAACCGCCGAGGAGCTCTATAAAGACATCCGGAAAGTGGTTTTGCATCAGCAGGAGCTGTTCGAATCATGCTATTTATATTTGACACGACAACTCATCAATGAAGGGATTTATTTAGTAGATGAGCAAACTATAACCCCGAGTTTGGCAAAACAAGTTTCCCAATATTTTAAGGAAACCTTCAAGCACCTGTTGTTCCCGATCATTCTCGATAAAAAATCAGCGTTTCCTGATTTACGAGACGACGCCATTTATCTTGCGATAAAAATTCAAAAAAAAGGGTTCACAAACCGATACGCTATTCTGCAAATACCACCCGGGAAAGCTCGGTTTCACGTAATGAATGACGGGAAAGATGCCTTTTTTATATTGGCTGATGACATCATACGGCTCCATCTATCGAATATTTTTTCAATGGTTCCTTCGGACAAAATCAGCGCCTATACCTTTAAATTTACCCGAGATGCTGAATTGGATTTAGACGATGATATGACCCAATCCTACTCGGAAAAAATCGAGCGAAGTCTGAAAAAACGAAAAAAAGGAACCCCGGTCCGTTTTGTATACGATGAATTCATGCCGGATGATTTGCTTAGCTATTTACTCACGTGTTTGGGGCTGAAAAAAGCTGCCAATGCTATCCCTGGAGGACGATATCACAACTTCAAAGATTTTTTACAATTTCCAGATTTTAACCGCAAAGATTTGCTCTATGCTCCGCAACCCCCATATCCAAACGCCTTTTTAGAATCGGGTCATCAAATTCTGGAGTGCATGCAGGAACGCGATGTATTTTTACATTTTCCCTATCAAAAGTTCGATTACATCATTGATATTCTACGCGAAGCCGCCATTGATCCGTTGGTTTCTGAAATCAAAATCAACGTATATCGTTTGGCGCCTGATTCACAAATAATGCGGGCTCTAATTGCCGCAATTTACAACAGAAAGCAAGTGGTGGTGGTCATGGAATTACAAGCCCGTTTTGATGAGGAAAATAACCTGCAATGGTCAAATCAACTTAAAGAATACGGGGCAAAAGTCATCTATGGTGCCCCAAACTTAAAAGTACACTCAAAACTCTTATATATTAAACGAAAAAACAAGGATAATGACCTTTCGGTTGCGTATATTGGAACCGGGAATTTTAATGAACAAACCTCCCGTGTTTATACAGATTTCTCCTTACTTACCTCGGAAAAACGGTTGGTATCGGAAGTGTCTAAAGTGTTTAAACTGCTTGAAAACAATATGGAACGCGTTAGTTTTCGCCACTTAATGGTTTCTCCCATTAATTACCGAAGAAAAATTGGGCAGCTCATAGATAAAGAAATTGCCTTGGCTAAGGCTAAAAAACCTGCTTTTATTCGCATCAAATTAAATAACCTCACCGATCGATTAATGATTGAAAAGTTAATTGAAGCGAGCGCGGCAGGTGTTCGTGTAGAGATGATTGTTAGGGGCATCTGTTGTTTAAAAACCAATTTAAACAAAAATCCAAATTTAACCGTGATCAGCATTGTAGACCGGTATTTGGAACACGCCCGGTGCATGATTTTTGGAAATGACGGGCATCCCTTATTTTACATTGGAAGTGCCGATTTAATGGAACGAAACCTGGATTTTCGCATTGAAGTTGCGGCTCCAATTTTTGATCCTGCAATACAAGCAGAAATTACCGAAATTTTTGAATATCAATGGCGCGGGACGGTTAAATCTCGGTGGATCACGTCGGATATGAAAAATGAATACCGAAGAACAGAAGGACCTCCCTTTCATGCGCAACGAAATTTATACGCTAAATATGCACCTCAAGAGACGAACTAATCAATTACAGGAATTGCATCTCTTGGGTCTTGCGAAGCATCAAACACTCGGTCTACAGCAAGTTCCATTTGATCGGCCCAACGATACGTAACAGGGTTTTCTTCTAAACACCACAAAATGACTTGGGCTTTTGTGTTTTGGTCTAATTCATAAAGAACTTGAACGCCCAACTGTTTTAGAGCCTGTGCATTACAATGTTGTTCAACGTGATTCGCATACGGAATCACCAAAAGTTTCTTATTGAGGAACAAGGCCTCTGCGGGCAACTCAAACCCAGCCCCACAAATAACGCCGTTCGATGAAATTAAATCGGTTAAAAATCCTTCCGTTCCAAGGGGACAAAATTCAAGGTTATCAACGATTTCAACAAGCTTAATATCCTTGGAATAAATTTTAACCTTACCCGGCATTTGCTTAAAAAAAGCGTTTAAAAAACTACGGTTGAAAGCCGTTAAGTAAACCAAGGTATGAGCAACTTGAACTGGCGTTGCACTGGAAATTTCCTGGCGAATTATTGGATAAAAAGTGTTTTCCGTAAATGCCTCAAAATAAAAACCTACACGTAATTTACTTGGACAGTAATTTCTTATAATCTTCGTCCAACGGGAAACCACAACGGAGTTTTCGGGCTGCCTTCGGCTCGTACCGCGGCTTGATGGCTCATTTCAATGCAGGTAACCCCTATAAGTTTACAAACCCATGCACTGAATGGTTCAAATTCTGAAATCACCAAGTCATAATCTTCAACGGGTAAGGCCATAACTTCCTTTAAAAACCGAAGGGGTTTAAGCCCTTTAATGGTTTTGAATATATCGATTCCACCCTTTGCTGAAGAAACAAAGGTTAAGCCGTAACACTGAAACTTTACGGGAGCAGGAAACGACAATTGCGATTGCCAAGGATATAATGAACTTGGGTGCCACTGTTCATAAGCCGAATTACTTCTCGAATGACTTTCAAATGCGACTCGGGGAAATACTTTTTGCTGAATTGCCAAATATCAATTATATCGCCATTGAGGACTAATATCTTTGTTGTTATTCGTTTCAAATACGATATCAATTCGGACGCGGCCGCCCCATAGGTGCCTAGATGCACATCTGAAATTACCACTACTTCATGGGTATACTTCACACATCAAAAGTGCTCATTAACATGATGTTAAATGTTACGGAGTGGTTTTATTCTTGTTAAGTTCACTTAACCAGAATGTTGATTGATTTGTCTTTCAGGCAGGATATTTTTGCCTCTTGATAACTCGGCGCAGAAAACGTTGCTCGGGCATTGTTGGAAAACCCATAACATTCGGTTGGCATACCAAATAGGTTTCTATCGAGTTTCATATTTTTATTGGCGTCATGATACACCGCTACAGCATAATACCCTTGTGTTAAATTACTAAAAGAAACGGTACAAGCCCGGTCTTGGATGTTCACGATTTTTCCAATTAACTGTTCTCCGTAAGTAGGAAAACTTTCGCTGGTATTGAATAAAGCGACAAATGCTTGACCTTTATTGGAATTAAAGCCTGTAACACTGACTTTGAGGGTTAATGGCTCCCTTGCTAAGAACCAGGGTAAACAAACTAAAAATACCCATTTCATACAGAGCAAACACTCGTAGCTTGGATAAAGTTCACCTCACAGATCCTAAAGAAATGTGTACATTTATTTCATGAAACATGTACTCGTTACGGGAGGTATCGGATATATAGGATCACATACGGTGGTTTCATTAGTTGAACAAGGCTTTCATCCGATCGTTGTGGATGATTTACGCAACAGTTCTCCTACGATATTGAACGCAGTAGGCGCCTTATCCAATAATTTATTTACGCACATTTCTGTTGATATTTGCGATTATCGGGCATTAAAACGTGTTTTGTCTCCCTTTTCCTTAGATGCTGTTATCCACTTTGCCGCCTATAAATCGGTAGGAGAATCGTTCGACATTCCCTTGCGTTACTATCAAAACAACCTAACAGGATTAATGAACGTTTTAGAGCTTTGTCAAACATTTAAGATTCGAAAATTCGTGTTTTCCTCCTCGTGCACGGTTTACGGCGCGCCAAATGAACGCCAAGTGTTCGAAAATACACCAAAACAACTTCCGGAATCTCCTTACGGATTTACCAAATGGATGGGGGAGCAAATCCTAGCGGACTTCCATCGAAACCCCACGCCTTTTCAAACAATTTGTTTAAGGTATTTCAATCCGATCGGAGCACACCCAAGCGGTTTAATTGGTGAGCTTTCTGTTGGCATTCCCAACAACCTTGTGCCCTACATTACCCAAACTGCTGCAGGAATTCGCAAACATCTTACCATTTTTGGCAACAACTATCCTACTGCTGATGGAACCTGCATACGCGATTTCATTCATGTATGCGATGTGGCAGATGCGCACGTAAGCGCCTTAAAACACGTAGGAACCAAGCCCTTGGAAGCGTTTAATATCGGAACGGGTAAAGGAACATCGGTGCTCGACCTGGTTCAAACGTTCATGGCGGTTTCCGGACTTGACTTGCCTTACAGATATGGAGAAAGAAGGTCGGGGGACGTTGCAGAAATCTTTGCAAACGTTGAAAAATCGAAACACGAACTTGGGTGGGAGGCTCAACGAACCTTGGAGGAAGCCCTTCGTGATGCTTGGAATTGGGAACAACGGCTTCAACAACATGATTGATACCCATTGCCATCTTTACGACGCTTCCTTTCAGGAAGATTTTTACGAAGTTATTGCTCGGGCTAAAGCAAACGGGGTCGAAAAAATACTCTTACCCAACATAGATCAAACCTCTTGGAAACCTTTGAAAGAGGTCGTTAACAACAGCAGTATTCCCTGTTACACCATGCTGGGTTTACACCCTTGTTACGTTCGGGAAAATTATGAACAAGACCTTTCCTTTTTTCGTCAAGAATTAGTCACGGGTCATGAAGAGCTGACTGCCATTGGAGAAATCGGCCTGGATTTATACTGGGATAAAACTTATTTAAGCGAACAAAAAACCGTCTTAAGACGACAACTCGACTGGGCGCTTGAATTCAAATTGCCCGTTGCGCTGCATGTCCGAGAAGCTTTTGAGGAAATTTTCGGGGTTTTGACCGATTACAAAACATCTTCGCTCAAAGGCGTTTTCCACTGTTTTTCAGGTAGCGAAGCGCAGGCAAACTACATTATTAAACATCATCCTTCCTTTTTTTTTGGAATTGGCGGAGTAATCACCTATTCAAAGAGCGGTTTGTGTGACCTAGTCCAAATGTTGCCTCGTGACCGAATTCTCTTAGAGACCGATGCTCCTTATCTTGCCCCTTCTCCACATCGCGGAAAACGAAACGAACCTGCGTTTTTAACCCCCGTAGCTCAAAAACTTGGCTCCGCCCTGAATATTTCTTTCCATGAGGTATGCCAATTAACAACGGCAAACGCCCAACAGTTGTTTAATTTCAACATATAATGGTCATGAAATCCAACATTCTTCTTATTTACACCGGTGGAACCATCGGCATGATGGAAAATCCAAGTTCTGGAGAATTGGAACCGTTAAAATTTGAATATATCCACGAACAAATTCCTGAAATCCAACGCCTGGATATAGCGGTAGTTCCTGTTAGCCTTTCGCAACCTTTAGATTCTTCACAAATGCATCCCTCACACTGGATCGAACTGGTTGAGATAATCCGCTTTCATTATACCCGGGTAGATGGGTTTGTTATTTTACACGGCACCGATACCCTAGCGTTTACCGCATCTGCTCTGAGCTTTATGATCCAAAATTTGCAAAAACCCATTATTCTCACGGGCTCACAATTGCCCGTTGGCGTATTGCGTTCAGATGGAAAAGAAAATCTTCTGGCTGCCTTGGAAATTGCTCATAAAAAAAACCACAAAAATCAGCCGCAACTAAGGGAGGTTGCCGTATTTTTTCAATCCAAATTATTTCGGGGAAATCGTGTCTCAAAAATATCAACCAATCAATTTGACGCCTTTGCTTCGCCAAACCATCCCTTGCTCGGGTTTGCTGGAGTAGAAATTGAAATAGATCAAGTGCACAGCTTGCCCTTTCCCCCCAAGAAAACCGTTTTTTATCCTAGACTCGCATTAAATATTGGCCTCATAAAACTCTACCCCGGAATACACCTTCCTTCGTATTCTTCCGTATTCAACGTCTTGAATCATGGTGCTGTGGTGATTGAAGCCTTTGGTTCAGGAAATACTCCTGGCGACCCTTCGTTCAGAGAAGTAATCTCCAATTACGTCAGAGAAGGGGGGGTTCTTGTAACCGTTTCCCAATGTACCAGCGGAAGTGTAATCCCCGGCAAATATGCAGCAGGGCAACTCTTGATGCAATTGGGCGCTTGGAATGGAAAAAATCTCACAACCGAAGCGGCCGTAACAAAACTTATGTGGTTATTTGGAAATCAAAGCAAGCCGACAAAAGCCCTGTTCGAAAAAACACATTGCGGAGAGAGCGATTAACGCCGCTTAGTTTTCGAGTAATCCTCATAGTCTTCAATAACCTCTTGATCTATTGCCGTTGTCACCGAAATAGGAATGTAATCCACCTCAACGTTTGTTTTATCGAGTCCAAAGTCTTCTGCTGGCTTTAAGCCTGTCGATTTTACAAAACGATAAACCCGAACGCACACTTGTTGAAAGGAGGTTAATTTATTATCCGTGGAAATTCGAGAATTAAGGACAATAAACTTAAAATCAACGGGTATAGCTGCTTTGCGGACCGATTCAAAAACGCGCTCGTTTTTCAGTTCTCCTTTCTCTACCATTTTAAAATAAATTTTACGCATCATGTACTCTGTATGATGTTCCTCCTTAAACCCGTACTGGAGGATTACGTAATAACATTCGCGATCTATTAATTCATTTACCGAATAGTGTACGCCCCACGGTTCGTTCAGAATTTCGATGTGCACAAACCAAATAATTCCTGCTTTTCTCGGCCGCTTACCAAAGAGTGAATGATAAACCGTAATGTCTAATTTGTCGTGAGATGGACTTCGGGTTGGGAAAACCAAATTTGACGCTTCAAAATTAATCGTCGGATCTTTTCGAACGCTCTTGATCAAAGGAATAACCGCGGACATAGGCAGATACTCCGTAATGTTTTTTCGAAGTTGTCTTGCTTGGTAATATAAGAACAGCAAAGAAAAGAAGGTCGACGCTAAAATTAAGGTAAACCAACCTCCTGAAACAATTTTTCCAAGATTCGACATGAGAAAAACCCCTTCAATGGATATAAAAACAAAAAATAAGACGCTGTAAATAAAACGATATTGCGGATTTCTCAAAAACAACAACAAGCCTAATAATATCGAAGTCATAACCATATCAATGGTTATAGCAAGTCCATAGGTATGTTCCATCGAACTGGAGCGCTTAAATATGGCTATCACAAGCAAACAACCGAACATTAATACCCAATTGATAAAAGGAATATAAATTTGACCCTGGTGATCCGACGGGAATTTTACCTTTAAATTCGTCCATAATTTTAACTTAATTGCTTCGTTCAACAGGGTAAATACGCCGGTTATAAGCGCTTGAGAAGCAATTATGGAGGCAGATGTCGCCAAAAAAACAGCAAAGATTAACTGGTTTTTGGGAACCATGCTGTAAAAAACGGTGGCGCCTTTGGGAAGGGAAAATCCTTCGGAAGTACAGAGGGCCGCCTGACCAAGGTAATGAAAAACAAGCACCGAAGCGATTAAGCCCCAACTTATTCGGATATTTCCTTTACCACAATGGCCTAAATCGGAATACAGCGCTTCTGCGCCCGTAGTACAGAGAAAAACGGCCCCTAAAGCCGCAAAACCACCCGGAACCTTGGCAACAAAATTAATGGCCTCCAAAGGATTAAAGGCGGCTAAAACAGCGGTATTTTTGCCAATGTTAATGCATCCTAAATAGGCCAAATAGCCAAACCAAAAAACCATAATAGGCCCAAACGCTTTTCCAATTATGCTGGTGCCAAATTGTTGAATGGAAAATAAAACGACAATAATTCCCACAACAATTGGAATAATTGGAAGCCTTGGATTGATGTTGTTTATCCCTTCCACTGCCGAAGAAATGGTAATTGCCGGAGTAATAAATCCATCGGCCAGAAGGGTGGCGCAACCAATAAGAGCGGGAATTACTATCCATTTTGCCTTCTTTTCTTTTAGCAAAGCATAAAGCGAAAAAATTCCTCCTTCTCCTTTGTTGTCTGCGTTCAAGGCAAAGTAGATGTATTTTATGGTTGCCAAGAGGATCAAGGTCCAAATAACACAGGATAACCCTCCAACAACGAAGTCGCGGCTCAAATGAGCCCCTTGCCCTGTTATAGCCTGAAAGACGTACAAAGGAGAGGTTCCAATATCCCCAAAAACAATGCCTATGGTAATCAGAATGCCAGCAAAAGAGATTTTGTGATAAGAGCCTGACATGAAATAAATTTTGCTAATTTATCGGAAATAGCGTTAGGAAAAACTTAAATTCCAAAATTTATATTAACTCCTTCCTTTCGTTTTGTTGGCCCGAAAAATTCAAATACCTTTACAGCCCGTTGGAGAGGTGTCCGAGTGGTTGAAGGAGCACGCCTGGAAAGTGTGTATACGCCAAAAGTGTATCGAGGGTTCGAATCCCTCTCTCTCCGCCAAAGCCATCAAAAAGCTAGCCGAAAGGCTGGCTTTTTTGCTTTTAGAACGGTGGGAAAGCTCGCTTTAACAGCGTGAAAAAAGCAAAAAACCAAGGTTGCGACAACGGAGCAAGCTAGCTTGTGATGGCTTTGAAAGCTGCCTCCTTTTGGGTTCACGAGCATTAGCGAGTACTCCCTAGCGAATTAAAAAGCAAAAAACCAAGGTTGCGACAACGGAGCAAGCTAGCTTTTTGATTGTTTTGAGGCGACCCCCCTCAGGGTTCATGCGTCTTTACGCATAATCCAAATACAAATGTTAACCATTAAAAAGCAAAAAAC